>JACXTT010000169.1_pt1 | contig 102959 bp, 97 predicted proteins | sample 9270951 | NCBI WGS metagenome assembly JACXTT01 (sample SAMN15532306, study PRJNA645909) | rock metagenome | isolation source: weathered quartz diorite | place: Puerto Rico | collected 2017-06-21 | reverse complement strand
AAACCGGGTTTACCAGGGACAAACGTTTCTGCAGCGTGCTATTCAAACCGCACTGACTTCGGTATGTCATTAAAACGTGGTGGTGGTGCTGGGTGCTAATGAAGGGATAATACGCCCTGGCATATCAGATCAGCTGGTGCATATTGCCTATAATACCCTTTGGCAGGAAGGTATGGCGTCATCTATACGATTGGGTATTACCGAATTACTGAACCTGCAACCTTTAATAACCGGCGCTATATTAATGCTCTGCGACCAGCCCTTTGTTGATCCCTTGCTGATATATCAGCTCACTGAAAAAAAAGCAGAAACTGATTTTGGCATCATTGCCTGCGCCTACCGGGATACGCTCGGAGTGCCTGTATTGTTTGATGCCTCCTACTTTCCCCAATTATTAATGTTGCAAGGTAAGGAAGGTGCCAAAAAACTAATCAAAATTTTCCCCAATGATGTTGCTCAGATTGCGTTTCCGCTCGGAGCCATTGATATTGATACTATTGAGGATTATGAACAGCTACACGGGCATTGAGACAATATCTGGTTTTAATTCAGCTATATTATAATTATAAACGCGTCATTGTGAGGCACGAAGCAACCCCCGATTTGCAGAGCGACTCTGTATAGTTTGGGATTGCTTCGTGCCTCGCAATGACGCGTGAAGAAAAGTGGTATATCTTTTCGGCTTACTTAACTACCGAAAATTTATATAACGACTGTGTTTTATAAGTCTGTCCTGGCTTAAGTTCTGTTGATGGGAACTGAGGCTGATTTGGTGAATCTGGATAATGTTGTGTTTCCATGGCGAATGAAGTGCGGAACTCGTCTTTTAAACCACGTTTCATTACATTTTTGGCCTGCATAAAGTTACCGCTGTAAAATTGCAAGCCAGGCTCTTCGGTAAACACTTCCATTTTTATGCCGCTTTTGTCGCCAATTACGGTGGCTATCGGGGTTTTAATATCATGCTTGTTCAGCACAAAATTATGATCGTATCCTTTGCCGTCTTTTAGCTGTATGTTATTATCATTGATGCGTTTGCCAATGGTTTCGGGCTTGGTGAAATCAAACGGGGTACCTTTTACGCTCTCAATTTTACCCAAAGGGATCAGGGTCGAATCAACCGGAACATAGTTATCAGCATCAATCTGTACCAAATGGTCAAGGATGGTTCCGCTGCCTTCGCCATTCAGGTTAAAAAAGGCATGATTGGTTAAGTTAACAACGGTATTTTTATCGGTTGTAGCTTCGTAAACTGCTTTAAACTCATTGTTATCCGTTAAGCTATAAGTAACTTTTACGTTGAGGTTACCAGGGAAACCTTCTTCCATATCTTTTGACAGATAGGTAAACTCCACGGTAGATGAATCAACTTGTTTACCATCCCAAACTACGCTCTGATAGCCATTTTTACCGCCATGCAGCGTATTTGGCGGATTATTGATAGACGATTGGTATTCTTTACCATCAATTTTAAACTTGCCTTTGGCTATACGGTTACCATACCTGCCAATAGTAGCGCCATAATAAGGCTCGGTTGATTTTTCAAAACCCTCTACACTTTCAAAGCCCAGCACCACATCGGTTAGCTTACCATTTTTATCCGGAACCAACAGGCTCACTATACGGCCACCGTAATTGGTAAACGTAGCTGTGATACCGTTTTTATTTTTAAGGGTGTATAAATGCGTTTGCTTTCCATCGATTGTTTTTTCGAAAGCAGAAGCGGGTGTTTGGGTGCTATCCGTCATGTTTGTTTTTTTCTTGTCAGATGATTGATTACAGGCCGCTAAAGATACACACGCCGGTAACATTATTAGTAGGAGGTTTTTAGATAAATGTCTCATAGTTTTGTAAATAGTTGGTTGATATCGTTTAGTTTGGTTAGCCTAAATTAGTATTTTTTGTTTATCCCTTAGTTTTATAATGTACTTCGCTTAAATTCCGTAACCTATCGGCCGCAAATTCGGCAGTAATATCTCTTTGCGGATTGGCCAGCATCTCATACCCCACCATAAATTTTTTAACCGTGGCCGATCGTAACAGCGGTGGATAAAAGTGCATATGCCAATGCCAGTACGGATGATCGCCCATGTTTACCGGCGATTGGTGCATACCTGCAGAGTATGGAAACGAGATCTCGAACATATTATCATAGCGTACCGTAAGGCGCTTAATAGCATCAGCAAGGGCTGTTTTTTCCTCATCTGTAAAATAAAGCAAACTGGTGATATGCCTCTTACTTACAATCATGGCTTCATAAGGCCAAACCGCCCAAAAAGGAACCAGCACCACAAAATGTTCGTTCTCAAAAATAATGCGTTCCTGCTTCTTTAATTCCAACTGTAGATAATCACCAAGCAAGCTGCGGCCTTTTTGTTCAAAATAAACTTTTTGCTGTTGGGTTTCCTTAGCCACCTCAACCGGGATACTATTTTGTGCCCAGATCTGCCCATGCGGATGTGGATTGCTGCACCCCATGATATCTCCTTTATTTTCAAATATCTGGATGTGTTTTATCCATGGATAAGTAGCCAGGTCCTGGTATTCGGTTTGCCAAACATCCACTACCTTCCTGATATCGGCGGTTTCCATTTCAGGCAATGTGAGGTCATGTCTTGGCGAAAAGCTGATCACCCGGCATATTCCTCGTTGACTGTTGGCTACCAGCAGTTCATCATCATTCAATCCGCCCTCCGGTGTGTTTAACAGTAACGACGAGTAGTCATTGGTAAAAACATAGCTGGCTTTGTATTCCGGGTTTTCGCTGCCATCGGCCCTTTTGTTTCCGGGGCATAAATAACAATTTGGGTCATATGGTGGCCGCTGATCGGCCTGGGCAGCCTCTACCTTACCCTGCCAGGGCCGCTTGGTACGGTGTGGCGATACTAGTATCCAGTCGCCGCTTAAAATATTTAAACGACTGTGCGGGTGTTCTTTCAAATCAAAGTTTTCGTTGTTCATCACGTTTAATTAATTCAGGTTTTGGGGTGCTGACGCGCCCGTAGGCATGGGGTTAAATGCCCTTGTTAAACCAAAAGTAAAAAAACAAATGTTAAGTTTACATTTAAAATAAATTTATTTGTCAGATAGACATTTTTATTTCGTTCAACCTATTTCCGGAGACGCAATTATGCGTCGCTACATAAATCTGGAGAATGTAGAGACGTATAATTATGTCTCCCTATGTTCAAGAGAAGTATGAAGTCTCTGACTTCTAATAGGAGTAAGCGTCAATGTTAAATGAGCAAAAAGTCGGTTTACATAAATTCACCCAAAAACCCAACCAAAACATTGATTATCAATAAATTAAATCAATTTAACCTATAAAAAGTGTAAACCATGTAAACCCACTTTATAACGGATTTAGGAATTAAAACCCCAGTTCACCAAACTCTACCACTGCCGAGTCGCAGATGTAGGTAGGTACTATACCGGTAGCGTTAATGCGATTATCAGCGTCTGCTGCCTGGGTATTACCAGAGAGTACCAGCACCGTATCCAAGCCAAATTTATTACCTCCCAGGATGTCGGTTTGCAAGGTATCGCCAACCATCACAATATCTTTTTTGCTGATGGGCCCCTGCTCGCGCAACAGATCGTACGCAAACATAAACATCTGCGAGTCGGGTTTACCAAAACGGATAAACTCCTTACCTACAATTTTTTCTACCATGCTGGCCAAACCGCCTATAGCAATAGATACATCGTGCTTGGTTACCGGGTAAGCCTTATCGGTATTGGCAACAATTACAGGAATGGGGCGCTTGCGTAGTATATTGACGGTTTTATTCAGATCTTCGAACCAGTTAAAACCCTCATCGTCCAAAAATATCAAGGCATTTACCTTTTCAATATTATCAGCGTTTATCTGGCTTACAGGCAGGGTATGCAAACCCGAACTATCGATATAATGCGCCGAATCTGGTGTACCCAGATAAGCTACTATCCCATCATTTACCTTCAGATCAAGATAATCCTTGGTCAGCATTCCTGAAGATATAATATGATCAGGGGTAATGGTATGCAGCCCCTTGATCTGGTATGATTCGGCCAGTTGTGCAGGACTCCGTGAAGCATCGTTGGTAACTATATAGTATTCCTTTTGCTGCTCTTCCAGGTAAGCAAATGTTCGCTCAATACCAGGAAGCAAACCATTATAGTTTTTCAGTACACCAAAAGCATCAAAAAAAACAACTTTGTACCGGTCAATGATGGATTTAAAGTTGTCTATTCTGTTCATTGCTTAATTATTGATTTACTGATTTAGTGAATTAGTGATTTATTCAGCATCACAATTTTAAAACCTTTTAAAAAAGGTTTTGATACTTGATACTAACTACTTGATACTATCTGTTACTTTAATTTTAATGCTTCGATGATTTTTTCGGCATCAAAATCCCTGTCAACGGACGGAAGATAAACATTAAATGCTTCGGCTTGTAATTTTTCGGCATATTGCTCGCTAAAAAAATGCTTGCCATCCTTAATTACATAATTCAGGATAAAAAACCGGTAAGCTTCTTTCATAAACCTGATCTCATCGGCCGTAAGCGGATTTACTTTGTGGTATTCCTTCAGGAAAATGATAAAGCGATCTTCCATCATGGTATTGATCACGTAGCTAAACACTGTACGATCGCCAATATCAGATACTACACGGCTAAAGAAATAAAAATCGAGCACGCGGTAACTCATCCTGAACCAGTCATAATCCCAACGGGAGTATAATTCCAGGTTCGGGGTAACCGAGAAGTTCCCGATATTCCAGTCAATAAATACCGGTATGATCTCGAACGAGCTCATGTTATATTTAGAGCGGTTTTTGAGGAAGGTTTCGCAATGATATTTTAAAAAATCGGCCTGCATAGCGGAGCCAAACTGCTTTTCGTCCGTATTAAGCTGAGTTAAAAGCGAAGATATATCCGTACGTAATGTTTTTGACGATTTGGGAAGTACGTTTTTCACCCTCGAGCAGGCCTTATGGAACTTACCCACCTGCTGGCCCAGTTTTTTGATATGGCTTTCATCCAGGCGGCGCGGTAAACGCTGTAATATGCGGGTTGGGTTATAAAACACTACCCAGGCGTCTGTTTTACCATGTTTGTAATGATAAATATAAACCCGGTTGTTTTTCAGTAATGAACGGGCTAAAAGATTCTCGAACGGGTAAAGCAGGTTGTTAGCCAGGGTTTGAATAATGCGGTGATCTTCTTTAAAATGCTCAAACTTACCAAAGTAAGATAGCTTGGCTATAATGATATCATCATCATCAAAAGTGATGCGATAAACGTGGTTGGTGGATACCATGGCACTGATATCTTCAATAACCTTAATAGTTTTTGAAGAATCATAGCCTTCCCAGGCTTTGCGTACAATTAAAGAGAAGTCCATTCTGATGGTTTATATTTGGAATTTGCGGGTGCAATATTAAACAAATTGTATCATCTTTTATATGAGATCAAACGGACTTATATAATCTCAAAGTATCTTTTCAATTCCCAATCGGTTACATGTTTAATATACTGGCGGTGCTCCCACAGACGGGTTTGCGTAAAGTGCTCAACAAAACCTTCGCCAAAAAGCGCTTTGGCTATGGGGGAGTTTTGCATCATCACTGATGCATCATGCAGGTTGGCTGCCAGCACCCCGTTCTTTTTATCCTGATAACCGTTGCCAATGGTTTGGGGAATATCTAACTTCAGTTTGTTTTTGATACCGTATAAACCCGAGGCCAGTGCAGCTGCCATAGCCAGGTACGGATTGGTATCAGACCCGGGAATACGGGTTTCCAGACGAGTATAGGCTGGTGTGGTATTGATTACGCGGAGCGCTGTGGTGCGATTCTCCACTCCCCAGGTAACCGTGGTGGGCGCCCAGGCACCTTCAACTAAACGCTTGTAGCTATTGATGGTTGGCGCGTACATGGGCAGTATATGAGGTAGGCAATACAATTGTCCGGCAAGGTACTGTTTATGCAATTCGCTCATTTTATGTTCATCCGCGGCATCGTGGAAAAGGTTATCACTTTTATCTTTTGTCCACAGGCTTTGATGGATATGACCACTGCAACCGGGCAAATTTTCATTCCATTTGGCCATAAACGAAGCCATGATTCCATGCTTGTAGGCAATTTCTTTCACCGCGGTTTTAAACAGCGTGGCTTTATCGGCAGCACTTAAAACCTCGTCATGTGCAATAGCGGCCTCGTACACGCCCGGCCCTGTTTCGGTATGCAGACCTTCAATGGGTATATTGAACTGGGTAAGCAGATTAAACAGATCATAGTAAAAATCACTGTTCTCTGATGTGCGCAGGATAGAGTAGCCAAACATACCCGGTGTAAGCGTATTGATATTGGTGAAGTTTTTATCGTTAATAGACTGCGGCGTTTCCCTGAAGTTGAACCATTCAAACTCCTGGGCAAACTCGGCATGATAGCCCATATCCACACATTGTTTAGTAATATGTTTAAGCAAACTGCGCGGACAGGCAGGCAGATCGTCACCTTTTGAATTACTGTAATCGGCCAGGAAAAAAGGGATATTATCCTGCCAGGGAATATTGCGTAAAGTGGAAAGATCGATACGGCAAAGCTTGTCGGGATAACCGGTATGCCAACCGGTCAGCTGTACATTATCATAACAAACATCGCTGCTATCCCAGCCAAAAACCACATCGCAAAAGCCATAGCCGCTTTGCAACCCGTCAATAAATTTTTTAGTATGAATTACTTTGCCCCGCAAAATGCCATCAATATCAGCAAAAGCGAATTTTATCTTCTGTATATTATTTTCTTCTATATATGCTTTAATCTGTTCCTGGTTCATGATATAAATTGTAAAGGCAGGTTACCCTAGCAAGATAACCATTAATGATGTAAACATAAAAAAATGCCCAGTGTGTTTACACAATTTGATACGAATTTGCCCTTACCTTTGTTTGCGGTATGAAACCTGTTTGTCCGCATTTATTTGTTTACGGCACTTTATTAGATAGTGCCAACAGCTATGGAGCATACTTGCAGCAACATTGCATCTTACTAAAAACCGGTAGGTTTAAAGGAAAGCTTTATGATATAGGCGAATATCCCGGTGCCATTGCTCACGAAAGTACCGATCAACACGTACATGGCAGCATTTACTTAATGAATGAACCGGAGAAAATATTAGTTTTTATTGATGATTATGAAGGTTTTGGCAATGATCAGGAGCAGCCCAATTTGTTTATCCGGGAATTAACACCTATTGAAACGGATATGGGTACAGTTCAATGCTGGATTTATCTGTATAATTTGCCGGTTAACAATTTACCGCAAATACAGTCTGGGCGATATCTAAAATAAAGACAAAAAAATCCCCAGGCTTTTTGAGCCCGGGGATCGAATAAGTAAAAATATTTAAGAGGGGCTTAAACTTTTGCAGATTTTACTGTTTTGATAATCACCGCAGCTACTTTGTATGGATCGGCAGCTGAGTTAGGGCGACGATCTTCCAGGTAACCACTCCAGTTGTGATCAACAGCGTAAAGTGGGATACGGATAGAAGCACCACGATCTGATACGCCATAGCTAAAGTCATGTATGGAAGCGGTTTCGTGTTTACCGGTTAAACGCTGATCGTTATCGGCACCATAAACAGCAATACATTCTTTTACTGCCGGACGGAACGCTTCGCAAACTGCCTCAAATTTCTCTTTGCTGTTTGCTGTACGTAATAATGTGTTGGAGAAGTTAGCGTGCATACCAGAACCATTCCAGTCTAACTGACCCAATGGTTTGCAATGCCAGTTGATAGCAACACCATAGCTTTCGCCAATTCTTTCTAATAAATAACGGGCAACCCAGATTTGGTCACCAGCTTCTTTAGCACCTTTTGCAAAGATCTGGAATTCCCACTGACCGGCAGCTACTTCGGCGTTGATACCTTCAACGTTCAGACCAGCTTCTAAACAAACATCTAAGTGCTCTTCAACAATTTCGCGACCGAAAGCGTTGTTTGCACCTACCGAACAGTAGTACGGACCTTGTGGAGCTGGGTAACCACCTTGTGGGAAACCAAGAGGCTTGTCGGTTTTAGGATCCCATAAAAAATACTCCTGCTCAAAACCAAACCAGAAATCGTTATCATCATCTTGTATCAGTGCACGACCATTTGACTCGTGTGGTTTACCAGTTGAATCCAACACCTCGCACATTACCAGGTACGCATCTTTTCTTTGTGGATCTGGAACTGTGAAAACCGGTTTCAGGATACAATCAGATGAGCCACCCGGTGCTTGTTCAGTTGATGAACCATCAAAGCTCCAGTTATCTAAATCTTCAACTTTACCGCTGAAGCTTTTAACAATTTTAGTTTTGCTGCGCAGGCTTTGTGTTGGTTTGTACCCATCAAGCCAAATGTACTCGAGTTTAGTTGCCATTTTTAAGTTAGTTTGTAAAATTTATGGTTCTAATAATAGTTTTATCTGTTATTCCGACTAATTATGAAGGCGAATTTAAATTATTTTTATAAAAATCATTATAAAATTGTGAATTTTTTATAAATTTTTTCAACAAACCACATTTTAACAGGCCAAATACGTAAAAAAGCAACGCAACAAAAATACATTTTACCATTTTTACATTTTTAGAATATCAAACGACGCGTTTTTTAACAAAAATGCAAAAAACACAAAAACAGAATATACTGGCTCCCTAATCTCAATACATTATAAAGTTAAAAGACACTTATAATGTAACTAATTATAAAACTATTTTATTAAAAGAATAAAACAAAGCAAGCAAAGACAGTAAGCAGGATTTTAAGCGCTTAATTTTTGAGAAACATTTCTGATAGCTGCATCCAGTTGTTCGGTAGAATACAATAAATATTTTTTCGACTTCAAAAACTCAGCATCGGTAACATCTTTCATCAGATCGAGCAAGCCCATGATATTAGCTACATGCTTACGTATCTCATGGGAATTGATAAAAGCAAGCTCCTGCTTTTGAGCAGTATGTAATAGTTTTTCGTAATGCCTTTTTTGCCTGTTACTGCGATAAAGAATAGCAATAACCACAACCATTAAAACAGCAATTACAATAACCAATATTAATATCAAACGTTCGCGCTGGTATCTTAATAAATTTGCGTAGTACAGCCCTTGTACATCATCTATTTTTATTTTTGACGACAAGTTGCCTACCTGAGTAAGATTATTGATATTTTGCCTTGATTGCTCCAAGGCCAGCTTAAAATTGTATGTAGCTAAATTGTAATTATTTTTTTGCTGTGCTATTTGCCCCAGCATTTCATATAAATGATATTTTACTTCAGAGCTATTATTTAAGGATGGCATGGCCAGTAAAGCATTGATTTTGCTAACAGCCGAATCTATTTGTCCATTGTTGAAATAGGCATCTGCCAGGCTTCGCTGTTCCTGATCGTTCTTAACGTAAAGACTATCTTTTACCAACCCATTAATGAGTTTTATTGCACCTGCATAATCGTTTTTTAACAGCTGCATATAATAGCCGGTACGTTTTTGATAGCTATACAGTTTACGTCCCTCATTATCGGGGCCAAAAAGTTTATCATGATACACCTTTAGCGAATCATAATTATGCATCTTAAAAAAGTTCTCGGCCTTATTATAGTTAATGACACTTTGAATATTACGATGGCTCAATTTATTGGTATTATTTATACTCTGCGCCTCATTAAGACAAGATACAGATTGAATGTATAAACCACTTCTATAATATGCGTCTGATAAATTAACGTTAAGCAATATTTCCAGATATTGGTCATTCATTTTTCTTAATGCACTCTTAGCCACGCCGTAACTATAAACAGCATCAATTAAATCGCCCCCATCTATTTGCAAAAATGCCAGACGCGAAAAATACAGGTAAAGCAGATAATGATCATTGGTTTTCCGAACCTCATTAATGGCTGCACGAAGTGCCTTTTCTGAATTTTGACTTTTTTGTAACCGTTCCTGATACACTCCCTCTAAAAATAACAGTATGGATTGTTTATTTTCAAATTGGAAACCAGAAAAGGCCTTAATAATTGCCTGTCTCTTCGCACCGATCTCAGAAATGGGTATATTTCTAAATACGGTCTGAATAAATTTGGTCACTTTATGCTCCCGTTCGCCCTGGTCTTTTATATTGAGATAATCCTCCAGACTATCTTTTTGAGCCTCATAGCTCGTATTTTGAACATGCGGATACGAATAGGCTACATTAAAACTACAGCAGACAAATAAAAAAAACAGGCATAAGCAAGGCACTTTAAACATGCAACGATAGTTTAGCATAAATTTAAGCTTGATGTGGGGTAAAACCAAGTATATATTATACTAAAACTAACTGTCAAACTTTTCAAGCTGTTTTAAAAGCGTTTCAAAGTCTTTAGGATATGGAGCATGTATGGTAACTTCCGTTTCTGGGTTTATTTTAAAGGTAACTTCGTAAGCATGCAGGGCAAAACGCTTCATAATTGGAAGCTCTTCCTGATCTTTACCCAAATGGTATTTACGTTTTATTTTTGATAGGAAAACCGGTTCGCCTTTATACATCTCGTCGCCGGCGATGGATGCCCTTTGGGTGGCCAAATGTATGCGAATTTGGTGCATACGACCGGTAACCGGCCTGCATTCTACCAGGGTGTAATGTTTAAAGTATTTTAACGACTGAAACCAGGTTTCGGCCCTTTTACCATCCTGCCTGCTTATAGTTACGTTACCTTTACCCACATTTAAAATAGGCAAATCAACCAGCAGATTATCAAACGTATGCGTACCATCAATAATAGCATGGTAAACTTTTTTAACCTGACGTTTTTCAAACTGCATGGATACAAAGCGATAAGCTTCGGGATTTTTGGCGATAATAAGCGCCCCTGAAGTTTCTTTATCCAGGCGGTGACATATCTGTGCATCATCTGAGTAAGCTTTTGCCAATCGCAACAAATTAACTTCCCCTCCTTCCCGCTCATCCAACGAACTCAAAAAAGGCGGTTTGTTTACCACAATCACGTCATCATTCTCAAACAATATCAGGTCGGCAAATTTCGGAAACTTCATACTTTAAATATAGCCGGCAAAAATACGGTTTATAATTTAAAACAGCAGTTAGGTTTAATGATCATAAAGTACCATTTGTTAATTCGTTGTAAAACAAAGGTTAATCATAATGGTTAAATACATCAATTAACATATATCTATCTAAAAAAACAATCATGAGTAACAAAGCAACAAAACCCGAAGAGAAAGGATTTTTTGAAAAGGTTAAAGAAACAATTGAAGAGTTTTGGGACAGCACAAAAGACAAAGCCGAAGAATTAAAAGATAAAGCCGAAGACAAAATAGATGCCTTAAAAGAAAAAGCTGCCAATGAAAAAGCAATTGTGGCTAAAAAAACCACAGCGGCTAAAACTAACATTACTAAAAAAGCCGATAACATTGCCGATAAAGTAAAAACAGCGGCCTCAGATGTGAAAGCTAAAGCCGATACAAAAGCTAAAGCTGTAACCGCAAAAGCTAAAGACGAAGCTGCTACTGTAAAAAAGGCGGCGGCTACTGCTAAAGCCAAAACTACTGCCAAGGCTAAAGAAGTTGCCGATGCTGCAAAAACTAAGGTTGCCGACGCAAAAAAAGCAGCAGCTACAAAAACGGCCAAAGTGGCTACAGAAGTAAAGAAAAAAGCTAATGCGGCCAAATAAACCTTTATTATAGATTTTGGTAAAGCGGTGAAGTATCAACTCCACCGCTTTTTTTATGTTGTTGATACAGTTAAAATTACATCAAAATATAAACCGCAATTCACTAAATAGATTGCAAAATAAATTTTAACTTTAATTGTAAATACCTAAATAAATCAATTATTCATAATCAAGGGAAAACATCATGAGCACTACACCGAACGAACCAGAAGAGCAAGGTTTTTTTGATAAGATCAAAGAATCTGCCGGCGAATTGTGGGAAAACGCCAAAGATAAAATTGGAGATGAAATAGACGAGCTAAAAGAAAAAGCATCAGAATTTTCGGGCGACAAAATAAAAGGTATTGTAGACGATCTGGAAACAAAAGCTTCCGACAAAATAAAGGATGTAACAGGTAAAATTACCGGCTAAAAATGACTTCATTTCATAAAAAAAGCGACAGGAAAAAATCCCGTCGCTTTTTTTATTTTATTAGAGTGCGTTAATTTAAGCTTCAAACTTATAACCTACACCTTTTACTGTAGCTACGCAATCATCACCCAATTTTTCACGCAACTTACGAATGTGCACATCTATGGTACGGTTAGTAACCACTACAGAATCTTCCCAAATATTTTTCAGGATCACTTCACGGGTGTATACCTTACCGGGTTTTGAGGCCAATAGATAAAGCAATTCAAATTCTTTTTTGGCTAATACTACCTTAACTCCATCTTTATAAACCAAATATGCTTCGCGATCGATAACCAGGTTACCAATTTCCAATTTATTATCGGGCGTATCCTCGGCAGGAGCATTGCGGCGCAGAATAGCATTGATGCGACTAACCAGGGCGCGGGGTTTTATAGGCTTGGCTATATAATCATCGGCCCCTACGTTAAAACCGGCAATTTCAGAATACTCTTCGCTGCGGGCAGTTAAAAACACCATAAAGGTGTTTTTAAATTCAGGCATGGTACGCATAATACGGCAAGCCTCAATGCCATCCATTTTTGGCATCATAATATCCAATACGATAAGATCAGGCAGTGACTTCTTTGCTTCAGCAACGGCTTCCTGTCCGTTACGGGCCAAAAACACCTGATAACCTTCTTTTTTCAGATTATATTCAATCAGCTCTAAAATGTCCGGTTCATCATCAACAATAAGTATTTTCTGTTTTGAGGAGTTGCTCATGGCACGTTAAATTTTTTGTATAAAAGTATACGCTTTACAAAAGCTAAAAGTTAAGTCAATATTAACAAATTGTTAAAGGTTACCTTATATTAACGATTTATTGAGGCTTACTAAATGTTTTGTTTAAAAAAGCTTCAAGATCGGCGCCTGTGATGTTCTTAGCCACTATATTTCCCTGAGGATCAATAATAAAATTTGAGGGTATAGCTTCAATATGATACAGAGTTTCGGTTGGGCCCTCAAAACCTTTCAGATCAGATCCGTGTGCCCAGGTTAATTTATCATCATTAACAGCTTTTTTCCAGGCTCCGGTCTCTTTATCTAACGATATACCCAGGATGTTAAATCCTTTGGATTTAAAGGTATTATACTGTTTTACCACATTAGGGTTTTCCTGGCGACAAGGCATACACCATGAGGCCCAAAAATCGATCATTACATATTTGCCTTTATAATCAGATAACTTTACAGGCTTGCCATCAATACCACCAGTTGTAAAATCGGGTGCTTTATGACCAATAGAAACAGGCTTTACCTTTTCCATTTGTTTAATGAATTGCTGAACTCCTGGATTATCCTGAAAACTGCCTTTAATTTCATCGGCATAAGCTACCAACTGAGGTTCGTATTTAAATACATCCAATGAAGTAGCCGCATAAAAACCAGCCAGCGATTTTTTGTTATCATTCACAAATTTGAGTACTGCAGTGCCATACTCGCCCATGTTTTTTTGAAATATGGGCATATATACTTTAAGCAGCGAATCTGATTGCTTACCCAGGGCTTGTGATTTTTCCTGGTACTCGGCTACCACTTTATTATTTTTATCGCCGTAAAAATTACTGATCTTATTGAATTCCTTAATCTTGTCAGAATCATCAGATCCGGTAATCACATAAGAATGGGTGTTATCTTTCAGATCAGTACTGAAATCGATATCGTCACCATTTTTAGCAATCAGGTCATAAATAGCATCACCTACCCGCAGTTTATACAAGTTAGCATATAGTGTTTGGTGCTTGAATTGAAATTTGCCGTTTTCGCTTAAGGTGGTCGAATCGATCACTTTTACCTGCGAGCTGTCGGCTTCTAACAGGTAAACCATTTTCAGGGCAGCGGGGTTTTTGATAGCTCCCGAAATAGTAAATGATGTTTTATCCTTACATGAAAACAAGAAAACGGCCAGTAAAAATACGCCTGATGCAATAATGCGATTCTTCATTTTATTTTGATTCTAATTCTTTTATCAACAGCTGGTTTGTTTTCTGCGGATCGATCTTGCCTTTGGAGCTTTTCATGATCTCGCCCATAAACAAGCCTAAAACGCCTTTTTTCCCTTTCTGGTATTCCTTAACTTTATCCGGGTACTTGGCAATGGCATCGCGTATAAAACGACTCACATCATCGGTATCCGTACTGATCAGCAGGTTAAGTTCCTTAGCCAGATCATCGGGTGTTTTACCCGGTTCTTTGATCATGGCAGGGAATAACTTGTGCGAAGCTACAGAATTATTTATCACGCCACTGTCAACAAGTTTAATCAGGTCTGCCAGATGTTTCGCCGAAACTCCAAAATTACTGATAGTTACATCATGATCATTTAAATACGATTTTACGGCACCCATAAGCCAGTTTGCCGCGGCTTTGTAATGATCGGTATGTTTAATTAATTCTTCAAAATACAAGGCGAGGTCGCGTTCGGCCGTTATTACCGAGGCGTCATAGGCCGAAAGACCCAGTTCTTCTGTATATTTATGATATAACTGGTTTGGCAAGGCAGGCAAACTCTTCCGGATAGTTTCCAGGTATTGTTCGGTGAGCCTTAGTGGTGGCAGATCAGGTTCTGGAAAATAGCGGTAATCATTAGCCATTTCTTTTGATCGAAGAACAGATGTTTCACCAGTATCCGCATTAAAGTTCAAGGTATTTTGGTCGATATGACCGCCTTGTTCAATGATGTTTACCTGGCGCACAAATTCATGCTCAATGGCACGCTGTACATTACGTATTGAGTTGAGGTTTTTTACTTCGCAACGGTTACCATATTCGGTAGCGCCATGCAGCCTTACCGAAATATTGGCGTCGCAGCGCATGCTGCCTTCTTCCATATTACCATCGCAAATATCCAGATAGCGGAGTATTTTACGGGTTTCGGTCAAAAACTGACCAGCCTCTTCGGCGCTACGGATATCAGGCTGTGTTACAATCTCAATCAAGGGAACACCAGCCCTGTTCAAATCAATCAGTGAATCGGCATGGTGCTGGTCGTGCATACTTTTACCGGCATCCTCTTCCATATGGATATGGTGGATGGCGATATCTTTTTGTTTGCCCTCGGCTAATCTTACCGGCACATAGCCACCCAAACAAACCGGTGCCTGATCCTGTGTGATCTGGTAGCCTTTGGGCAAATCGGCATAAAAGTAGTTTTTACGGGCAAAGCTGTTATTTAAATTGATAGTGCAATTACAGGCAAGTCCCATTTTTACGGCATAATCTACCGCCCTTTTATTCAGGAACGGTAAAGTGCCCGGATGCCCCAATGATACGGCACTGATGTGATGGTTAGGTTCGGCACCAAAGGCGGCAGAATCGGCCGAGAATGCCTTACTTAAAGTGGATAACTGTGCATGTACCTCGAGGCCTACAACCAACTCGTACTTGTCACTTATCCCGTTTGCGAGAACTGTCATAAAATAAAACTTCAGCTATAAATTTTACTGATTGTAAGGTCAAATATATAAAAGTTAATACAGTATAATTACTATTTAACTATTAAACAACGCATAAAATTTATATTAAAGCAGCACTTATAGCTATAATGAGCCCAACAACCCAACTAAAACTATTGATTTTATATAGTTTAAACAAGCTACCCGGTTGGTATGGTTTTATCAGCACGTTTAACCCTCTGCTACACCGTTATTAAATAAAATATTTTACCGCTTTTAAACCTTTTGGATATTGGCTCGTCTACCTATACAAATAAGCATTTATATCCCCAATATATATTAACAATTAAAAGGCCGTCTATTACGCGGTCTTTTTTTGTTTGAGGATACTTCTCGCCGTCATTGCGAGGCACGAAGCAATCTCTATGCTATACAGAGCGGCTCTGCTTATTGGGGATTGCTTCGTTCCTCGCAATGACGCGCGGAGAGGAAATGGGATTATATAAAACCCCGCAGTCGCTCGGCTCCTGCCGAGTGACGACTATTTCCCGGCGTCCCGCCGCTTTGTCGCAGGCCGGAGGCCTGGTGATAACGGTCACTCGGCAGGAGCCGAGCGACTGCATCTTTATTAATTTATTCTTAGATATTTATCCAATAAAACTTTTAGCCTTGGCTAAAGCTGCATCCAATCCGCTTGCATCACTACCGCCAGCGGTAGCAAAGAAAGGCTGACCACCACCACCACCTTTGATCTCTTTGGCCAGTTCACGTACTATGTTGCCTGCATTCAAACCTTTTTCTTTGACCAGGTTTTCTGCTATCATGACGGTAAGACTTGGTTTGCCATCAAAATCGGCAGCCAGTACCAGGAACAGATCTGTTACGATATCTTTTAGCTGGTAAGCCAGGTTTTTAACAGCCTCGGCGTTGGGTAAAGCCACTCTTTGGGCGATGAAGTTGATGCCATTGATGGCTTCTACCTTTTGTGCCAGTTCATTTTTTAAACCTGATGATTTTTCCAGGATCGATTTCTCGATCTCCTTTTTCAGTTTAGCGTTCTCATCCAGCAGACTCTCTACGCTCTTGGCCAGATCCTTTGGATTTTTAAGCAGCTCTTTTAACTGGTCTATCAGCTGATTTTGGTTGGTGATATATACCTCGGCAGCAACACCGGTGATGGCTTCTATACGACGTACACCGGCAGCTACGGCGCTTTCGGCAACTATTTTAAAGAATCCTATTTGTCCGGTAGCTTTTACGTGTGTACCGCCGCAAAGCTCCTTACTAAAGGTATCATCAAAAGTGATCACACGTACATATTCGCCGTATTTTTCACCAAACAGGGCGGTTACACCGCTGGTAATGGCTTCGGCATATAGTACACTGCGTTCTTCCTTCAGTGGGATATTCTCGCGTACTTTTTGGTTTACTATAGCTTCTATCTGCGCCAGTTCCTCATCGGTTACTTTGGCGAAGTGCGAAAAATCGAACCGCAGGTAATCGGCATTTACTAAGGAACCTTTCTGGTTTACGTGGCTGCCCAATACCTGTTTCATAGCGGCATGCAGCAGGTGCGTAGCCGAGTGATTACTATTGGTTTGGCTACGCAATGCAGGATCAACAATAGCTGTTAAGGCATCATCAATATCCTCCGGCAGCTTATCTACAAAATGCACAATGAGGCCATTCTCCTTTTTGGTATCAGTTACTTTGACAATCTCGCCATCCGGGAAAACCAGCTCACCCCTATCTCCTACCTGGCCACCGCTTTCGGCATAGAAAGGCGTTTTATCCAAAACAATCTGGTACTGCTCTTTTCCTTTAGCGGTTACCTTACGGTATTTTACTACGTGGGCAACCGTTTCGGTTTCATCGTAACCGGTAAACTCCACGCTATCATTATCTTTTAGCACTACCCAATCGCCGGTATCAATAGCGGTTGCAGCACGGGAACGGGATTTTTGTTCTTGAAGGGCTTTATTGAAACCATCCAAGTCTACCCCCCAGCCCATTTCTCTCGCCATTAACTCAGTTAAATCAATAGGGAATCCATATGTATCAGAAAGCTCAAAAGCAAGTTTTCCCGGTAAGATTCTTTTATCATCGCCCCAAACAGATTCACCTACAATGTTATTCTTCAGATATTGTATCCCTTTATCAAGTGTCTTCAGGAAAGAATTTTCCTCCTCCAAAACTACCTTTTGCACAAAATCCTTCTGATTATACAAATTATCAAACACTCCTTTAAACTGCTCGGCCAATAATGGTACCAATTGATTCAAAAATGGATCTTTAAACTCTAATGTTTGATAGCTGTATCTTACTGCTCTACGTAAAATACGACGGATTACATAACCAGCTTTGTTATTTGACGGCAACTGGCCATCGGCGATAGCAAAACTAACTGCACGGATGTGATCGGCAAGTACACGCATGGCTACAGCTTCGCTCCAATCGGCGTCGCCGGGTTTGGCTTTACTGTTATAGGTTTTACCGCTTTTTTCGGCGATAAATTGAATCATCGGCTGGAAAACATCACTATCATAATTAGATGTTTTACCTTGCAGCACACGCACCAGGCGCTCAAAGCCCATACCGGTATCCACGTGCTTAGCTGGTAATGGCTGTAAGGCACCGCCTTTTAAGCGGTTAAACTGCATGAATACAATATTCCAGATCTCAATTACCTGATCATGATCGGCATTGACGAGTGTTGCACCATTAACTTCGGCACGCTCGCGATCAGGACGGCTGTCATAATGGATCTCTGAACATGGGCCGCATGGACCTGTTTCGCCCATTTCCCAGAAATTATCTTTTTTATTACCGGGTAGTATGTGAGCTTCGTCTACATATTGCTTCCACAGTTCGTAGCTATCGGTATCTTTTTCCAGGCCTTCTTTGTCGTCGCCTTCAAAATAGGTAACATACAGACGGTCTTTAGGTAGTTTATAAACCTCGGTGAGCAGCTCCCAACCCCAGGCAATGGCTTCTTTTTTAAAGTAATCGCCAAAGCTCCAGTTGCCCAGCATCTCGAACATGGTATGGTGATAGGTATCGATACCCACCTCTTCCAGGTCGTTATGTTTGCCACTTACCCGCAAACAACGCTGTGTATCAGCCGCGCGGGGTGCTTTGGCGGGTGCTTCGCCTAAAAATATATCTTTAAACTGGTTCATCCCCGCGTTGGTGAACATGAGGGTGGGGTCGTTTTTTATGACGATGGGTGCAGAAGGAACAATGATATGCCCTTTGGAAACAAAAAAATCAAGAAAAGCCTGTCGTATTTCGGTAGCTGTCATTTATAATTGCTTTATTATCAAAACCAGTATAGTGTGCAAAAGTGTGAATTTTTGATGTAAAAAATTTTGTACCATGTATTTTTTATTTTACAAAATGTGATAGTCATGCCGGGCCTTCCAAAGTATAGTGGGCGAGCCTCTCCGCCCGGTCTTCGACAAGCTCAGACTGACAGGCTACTACCTCTAAAAAACTTTTTAAACCTTAAATTTTAACACTTTTCTGTCCAAAAACGGGGTAAAAACAGCTCAAAATCACTCAAAAAAACCTCATTTTAACACTTTTTAACAAATTTCAACTTGGTTTTGAGCGGTTTTTAAAACTTTAAAAAGAATTAAATAATTGATTTTCAAATAATTACATACAAAACAGTTGATTTTTGTTCTGTTTTTCTCCTTAACAAAACAGCCCGGCTTTCCTTTTTGATCAGAAAAACCGGGCTGTTTGTAGCACAAATATACGAAATATAGGACAGAATACCTGCTCCAACAATCGGCTTATTTTAATGAGCTCAGATCAAGTTTCTTTAAAAAATCCTGCAGATCTGAAAGGCTATAGCCTTCGCCCTGTAAGGTAACGGCATAACGTTCCTTGTATATAAACTTCAGAGAAGAACTTACTGTAGTGCCATTTTTGGTATCTTCTGTAGAATAACGCACGCCATCTACATCGATATTTTTGCTTACCGTACCATTTGATTCTGATTCCGTTTGCATACTCAACCCCATGGCTAATAAACTAACCACAGCGCTGCCCGACTCGCCGGCACCATCTAAAATACTTACATGGATAGTTTTGTTATCTTCTTTTGCATATTCTGCATCCGCAGCAACAATATCGGCTACGGTACCGCCTGCGCTATAGCTCTTTCTTTTGAAATCGCCCACATTTTCGGGTACAACCGCTTTCAGCTCCTCAGTAGTTGCCGGTGTTAGCTTTTTAAGTTTCTCTGTCTGCTCTTTTAATTTCTCGCCCGACTTTGCAAATTTATTTAAGTTGCTGGCGCCTTCTACTAATTGACCGAGACCTGATTTTTCTTCGTTTTCTTTTTTTTGAGAGTTACCACATGATGATAACGCAAGGACTACCGCTACGGCTAAAACTGTTTTATTGATCATAAGGATTAGATTTAAATGTTGTCAAACTTAATAAATTATTGATAATTCGCATAAAATTTTCGTCAAGGTTGCAATTTTCTAAAATCGCAAATCCAAAATAAAATTTATCTTTGCGTATGCCTTATAAAGACCGCGAAATAAGCAAGATGTATTACACCATGGGCGAGGTATCGGCCATGTTTGATGTGAATCAATCGCTTATTCGTTTTTATGAAAAGGAGTTTGATGTACTGCAGCCCAAAAAAAACAAAAAGGGCAACCGCTATTTCACCCCCGAAGACATCGAAAATTTTAAGATCATCTTTCACCTCATCCGCGATAAAGGTTATACGCTTAATGGCGCCAAAGAGCATCTTAAACATAATATGAGCGACACCAAAGAGAACCAGCGCGTGATCGATTCGCTCGAAAATATCAAAAAATTCCTGCTCGAAGTTAGAGACGAACTGTAGAATAGATATGAGATGCTAGATATGAGACTTGAGATACCTTTTATCATTCTTAAAATCGGCACCAGATATTCTGTCTCAAATCTGATATCTAACATCTCCTATCTAAATGCATAAAGGCGAAATCCCGGTTGTTATATTGCTTGTGCCGTTTCTGCTGGGATTGGCTGTCGGGATGCCGTTGATGTCGGCGGCTTATTTACCCGTTTTGGCTATTGCCTTTGTTTGCCTGGCTCTCGTGTTCGTGGTGCTGAATTTAAATTATCAACGCCTGGTTATTTATAAGGCCCGATGGATCGGCGGTTTGTTGATGGGTGCTATTTTATTTTCGGCAGGCTGGATCAGTGTTATCAGTTATAACGAACTGAATAACCGGCATCATTTTTCGAAAACACAAGCGCAATACCTGGCCGTAAGCATCAATAACGAACCACAGTTTAAAAACGGATTGGTACGATTTACGGCCACAATCAGGCAAAGCATTAACAACCGTCAAACTGCTGATGCCAATGGCACATTACTTTTAACATTGAAAGACAGCGATGCCATAGCCTTGCAATATGGTGATGAATTGCTGGTACCAGCCAACTATACACCTGTCGACCCTCCTTTTAACCCGGCCGAGTTTAATTATAAAAAATACCTTGCCCATCAGAATATCTATTACCAGGTATTTTTATTCCCGGGCCAATACAAATTATTAAAGCACGATACGGGCAATCCCTTTATTGCCTATGCCTTAAAACTGCGGCAACAAATGGTGGTGTTATTTAAGCAAAAAATGCACGATCCTAATGCCATAGCCGTAGCATCCACCCTCATACTGGGCTATAAAGCCGATCTGAGTAATGATGTTTTGCAAGCCTATTCCAAAACAGGAACCATTCATGTGCTATCGGTATCGGGCGCGCATGTGGCTATCATTTACCTTTTAATGCAATGGATGCTGAGCTTTTTGAAACGGTACAAATACGGCCGCCTTTTAAAAATGACCATCATGATACTGCTGATAAGCTATTACGCTATGCTGACCGGCTTTTCACCGGCGGTTTGCCGTGCTGCGGTAATGATCAGTATGGTTATTATCGGCAACACTTTTGTGCGGCACATTAATATGCTCAATATCCTGGCTATATCGGCCCTGTTGCTGCTGCTGTACAATCCATTTTTTATAACCGATGTGGGTTTTCAGCTTTCATATCTTTCTGTAACAGGCTTGATTGTATTGCAGCCGGTGGTATACGGATGGTTCCAATTCAAAAACAAATGGGCCGATAAACTATGGGCACTGTGTTCAGTGTCTATAGCGGCACAGGTAATAACTTTTCCCTTAAGCGCTTATTACTTTCACCAGTTCCCGGTTTATTTCTTAATCAGCAACCTGCTCATCATTATCCCAACCATGGTTATTATGTATAGCGGTATAGCCTATCTGCTGCTGGCCTGGGTACCCTGGCTTTCAAACGCGCTGGCATGGATACTGGAAAAATCAATACTGCTCATGAACAAAGCGCTAAGTATTATTGAGCATACCCCTTTTGCCAGCATTAATAAAATATGGTTCACAACAACCGAATACCTGCTTACTTATGCATTGATCATCAGCCTGTTTTATTTTTTGTACGATAAAAAAACCTGGGTACTTAAATTTGGTATCGGGTGCTTGTTTTTACTATGTGTAAGCATTAGTGTAAAAAGGTACCGTGCTGATACCAGTAGCTCCGTTGCTTTTTTAAACCTGCGTAAAAACACCGGTATCGTTTTTAAAAATGGAGATAAGGCGGTTGTGCTCACTAACCTGGCCGATACCGATAAAAACTACAAATATTCAATACAACCATACCTGGATAGCTGCAAAATAAGTCATGCGGAATTGTATACCCTTAACCGGGGCATCAGCAAAAATTTCATCAGGAAACAGGGCGGTTTTATCCAGTTCAATCATCAAAAGATCCTGGTATTTGACAAACAAATGCCCAATTTACAGCTATCAGAAAAATTAAAAACCGATTATTTATATATCACCGGTAACCCATACATCGACCTGGACCTGATCAACAAGAATTATGATTATCAAACACTTGTAGTAGACGGCAGCAACAGTACCAGGCTTATTGAACAGCTGGAACAGCAAGCAAAGAAAAAGCGTATAAATTATAGTATATTAAAGCGTAACATTTCGTTAATTGCCGTATCTAACTGAAAAAATTAAACCAAGTACTAATAAATTTGTCTTTTAATCAAAAACAGGTAAATTGGTATAAATCAAACTAACACTATGAATATTAAATTTTTTAATGTTGCCCTGGGCCTGGCTCTTACCGCAACAGCCATGAGCGCCAGTGCGCAGAAAAAATACACCGAAGGTACCATTAACTTAACTACTAATATGAGAGGTCAGGAAGTTAATGCAAAAGGATATTTCCGTGCCGACTCCAATGCATTTGCCTTTACTGCAGGCCCCGCTACGATTAAAATTTTAACTGATGCCAGTGGCAAATCAATGGCCATATTGGTTGATGTACCTGTTGCCAGCATTAAAAAAGCAGCTATCGCTACACCAGATGAAGTAGATCAGGCTCAGGCAGATATGCCAACCTTTACTTTTGCACCATCAACCGAAACCAAACAGATTTCGGGTTTTAACTGCAAAAAAGTAGTAGCTACAGATGCAAAAACTAAAAAAACTTATGATATCTGGGTTACTAACGATGTAGTTGTTCCGATAACCGGTATCGCGAAGTATTACAGGGAAATAGGTGGTTTCCCGGTACAATACACTTCATTTAGCCAGGGCCAGAGCACCGATGTAACTGTTAAAAGCATTGTTGAGGAAAAAGCTCCGGCAGGCACATTCGGCATCCCGGCTGATTTTGAAAAGATATCCCTGGATGACCTGAAAGCAATGAGCGGCGGCAGATAAGACCCTGCTGATGAGTTATTAGATTTTGAGACTATGTGATTATTAGATCGGGAATAGAATTATTCCTTCTGTCCAATAGTCCAACAATCCCATAATCAAAAGCTCACAAGCGCATTCACTAACAATTCATTAAAGGTTTCTTAACATAAAGTACTACTTTTGTCACCTTTATGTTAAGAAACCTTTTTAGTATAATCAGATTCTTTATATTCTGGCTGCTGTTCTTCGTGATCACACGGCTCACGTTTGAATTATACTTCTTTTATAAAATCCGTGGCGCCAGCTTCGGAGATATTTTACAGACATTTTTTTACGGTTTTCGCCTGGATGCTTCGGCTACGGCCTACATCTGTACCATCCCTTTACTGGTGTTCATTATTAACTGGTGTATCCCCTCCTGCCGCATCAAACCCATCTGGCTTAAAATTTATGTAGGTATCATCCTGTTTTGTATTTCCTTAAACACCATCCTTAACTTTAATATTTTCAGGGAATGGGGAACTAAAGTTACTTTCAGGGTATTCAGCTCGTTTTATCATGCTCCTTCCGAGGCGCTCGCATCGTCGGGATCATCGCCGGTGGGTAAATGTATCCTGATTGGCGTGCTGTTACTGAGCTCAGGCGCTTTATTATCTTATTATGTTATTGATTATAATTTCAAGAAACCCGCAGCCAAACCCGGTCTTAAAATAGCGATGATCTGTTTGCTGGTGTTTGTAAATTTCCTGTTTATGCGGGGTGGTTTGCAAACAGAACCCATTAATCAAAATGCGGCTTATTTTGCTGATAAGGAGATCCTGAATCAATCGGCATTGAATACCGAGTGGAATCTGTTTAATAATATATTTGAGAATTTTCGTAAGCCCTATAATCCCTACGTGTTCATGGAGCCCGCCGATGCGGAAAAACTGATACGTGATTCGTATCGTGTTCAATCTGATTCCTCATTAAAAATATTAACCACCGATAGACCCAACGTGGTGATCATCCAGCTGGAAAGCTATACGGCAAGTATCATTGAATCCTTAGGCGGCGATAAAGGAGTGGCGCCTAACTTTGAAAAATTTATTCAGCAGGGTCTCCTGTTTAATAATATTTATTCCTCGGCCGATCGTACCGATAAAGGCATCATATCTATTATGAGCGGTTTCCCTTCACAAGCTATCCGCACCATTATTGCCGATACCTTGAAACAGCGAAAACTGCCTGCGCTATCTGTCGTATTTAAAAACGCGGGGTACCATACCTCTTATTTTTATGGTGGCAAAAGCAGCTACATGAGTTTTAACACCTTCATGAACAGTCATGATATTGACCAGATTACCGATGAGCGTGCTTTTGCTCCCGCACAGGTGCAAACCAAATGGGGTGTTTATGATGATGTATTGTTAAACAAGCACCTGCAGTTTGCGCAGCAACAAAAACAACCCTTCTTCTCGTACCTGCAAACATCAACCAATCATGAGCCTTTTGTGTTACCGGTAAAAGCACATTTCCCGGCTGATGAAGATGGCGATGCCAGCAATCAATTCAGGAGTACCGCCTACTTTACCGACTCCTGCCTCAACGCGTATTTTGAGCAGGCCAAAAAACAAGCCTGGTATAAAAACACCTTATTTATATTGGTGGCCGATCATGGGCACCGTTTGCCGCGCAATATTGCCGAGGCATACGATCCGGTCAAATACCGTATCCCCTTATTATTTTTTGGCGATGTAATTAAACCAGAATACCGGGGTAAAAAGATCAATAAACTAGGGGGACAAACCGATATTGCCGCCACATTGTTAACCCAACTGGGTTTACCGCATAACCAATTTACCTGGTCGAAAAATCTGCTTGATCCGGCCAGTAAAGACTTTGCCTTTTTTACATGGGATAATGGTTTCGGGTTTATGACGCCACAGCAAAGCATCTCCTATGATAACTCTGGCCGGAGGATAGTTTATAAAGGCAATAAAAACGCTGATGAGGCGGTTACAGATAAAACGCTGCTATATGGCAAAGCTTTTCTGCAATTGGTTTATACGGAGTATATGGCCTTTTGACCGTTGATTGGGCTGATTAGGGTGATTACGCTGATTTTTTCTGATTCAAAAAATGGTGTCATGCTGAGCCTGTCGAAGCATGGTGGGCAGGCCTCTGCACACGAGTCTTCGACAAGCTCAGACTGACAGGCTGTATTTCTTAATTATTCAACGACTTTCCCAGCTGCTCCACCCATTGGTTAAACAGTTTGGTTTCAAACTCCACAGCTTTGTTGGCGTGGCACTCCCAATCGGGCGAAAATTGGTGCAGTTGGTTCAGCATTTCTTCCAGATGACCTTCTTCTTCCAGGATGATCGATTTTACGTTTACCTTGCTGCCTGCTTCGTCAAGCGCGTCCTGATAAATGGGATACAGTTCATCGGCACGAACTTCAATAGCATAGGTAACCAGCAAATAGGCTGCAAAACGCAATTCGCTGCCGCTTAAGTTTAATTCCTTTTTCAGGTAGCGACAAACATCCACATCCAGTTGGTTTAAGTAGTATTTACTTGAACCGGGAGCCAGCAGGTATTCGGCAGCATAGGTTGGCAATTCCACACCGGTTTTTTCCAGCTGTTTTTTCAGGTAGAAAGCATGGCGATGCTCTTCGGCAGCGTGTTTGAGTATGATATAGGTAACGGTATGCGGATCTTCGCTGGCCGATATTTTACGCGCGCCGGTATTTTCCATCAGCGATAGCGTGTTTAACCAGCGGGAGTGCAATTCGTTATCGGCAATTATTTGTGGTAGTAGTGTGTTTAGCATAATTATATTTCTTCAAGTGCCTGCTCAATTTTGCTGTAAACATAACCGAGTTCGGCATCAGTAATGCAATATGGAGGTAAAATATATATCACGTTACCCAGCGGGCGCAATATAATACCTTCGGCCAAAAAATACTGATACAATTTATCACGCAGGGAACTGAAATACGAGGTATTATCGCCGGTTTCCCATTCCATGGCAATAATGGTACCCGTTTGCCGCACCGTTTTTATTTTAGGGTGATGCTTTATTTTGGAGGCAAAAGCGGCGTGAGATGTTTGAATGCGCTGCATGTTAGCCGCCGTAGCCGGTTCCAGAAAAAGATCCAGACTGGCAAGTGCAGAAGCTATAGCTACCGGATTGGCGGTAAAGGAATGCCCGTGAAATAAGGTTTTCAACTTATCGTCAGATAAAAAAGCATCATAGATCTGCTGGGTACAGGTGGTTAAACCCAATGCCATAGTACCTCCTGTAAGTCCTTTGGAGAAACACATAATATCTGGCTGAACCTGCACATGATCGCACGCAAAACGCTTGCCTGTGCGACCAAAACCGGTAAATACCTCATCATCTATCATCAGTACGTTTTCCTGCTTGCAATGAGCCATCAGTTGGTTCAGATATTCTGCTTCATACATGATCATCCCGGCAGATCCTTGTATCAGGGGCTCAAAAATAAAACAGGCTAGTTCAGATTTAAGATTTGAGATTTGCGCTTTGAGGTCTTCTATATTATCAGCGTTCGGGATATCGATAAATTCTACTTCAAACAGCAAGCTATCAAATGCGGCGGTGAACGCGCTGCGGCCACTTACAGCCATGGCCCCAAAGGTGTCGCCGTGATAGGCATTTTTGAAAGCCATTATTTTGGTACGCTGATCGCCTTTGTTGAGCCAATATTGCAGACACATTTTGATAGCCACCTCAATAGCGGTAGAGCCATTATCTGAATAAAAAGCTTTTTGCTGGTTATCAGGTAAAATAGCGAGTAACCTCTCGGCCAGCTCAACGGCGCCTTCGTGGGTAAAGCCTGCAAATATTACATGCTCCAGTTTATGTAGTTGCTCAGATACCTTTTTGGCGATATACGGGTGTGCATGCCCGTGGATATTTACCCACCATGACGATACCGCGTCGATATATTTTTTGCCTTGCTCGTCAAATAAACCGGCTCCCTCGCCACGTACAATGCCTATGGGCGGTGCAGCGGTTTTCATTTGGGTATAGGGATGCCATATTACTTTAAGGTCGCGTTCTGTTAAATTCATAGTTCGTTCTGTAAAAGTTCAACCACACGTTTATCTGTCGGAAATTCAAAGTCGGCTACACTCAATGCAGTAATCGGCAGCCATCTGAAAGCCTGTAACACTTCTCCATCTCCGTCAAAATCAAAGGCAACAGTTTTTATATTAAGATTAACCGGCGTAATATTTTTCACCATATAGTATACACTGATAATTTGCGAATTATTAAAGGCCGATTTTACGGCAAAATCCGTTGTATAAAAATGACTAACAATTTCTATCTCCAGATTGCACTCTTCCATAAATTCGCGTTTAAGACCTTCAATCAGACCCTCGCCAAGCTCAAGACCGCCACCCGGGAACTTTGAAAAACGCATGCCATACTCTTGTTCATCACTAATCAGTAACTCGTCATTATCATTAAGCAGCAGGCCATAAACCCTTACATTAAAGTATTCCATTATTCAAAATGCTTTTTGTTGCGTACTACCTTATCCATTGTCCAGGCAATGGTTTCTGTTTGCGGTTCGGAGCGGATGGGGCAATCGGGCATGCTGCAATAGTGGCAGCAATCGGGTACGCAGGGATCCGAGTGAATAAACAATTCGGTTTTGATGCCTACCTCTTTGTTGATCAGTTTATCAACCAACGATACTTCGGCATGGGCTTTATTCAGGTCGAAGTAACTGGGTAGGGTCATATGGCAATCGATATGCAGTTCGTTACCATATTTCTGGGCACGCAGGTTGTGTACATCAATCCATGATTCGCGGCGTTTTTCACTCAGTACATTAATAATATCCGTTACCACCTGAAAATCGGCTTCGTCCATTAAACCCGCAACCGATTTACGGATGAGTTTATAAGCACTATATATAATATACAATGCTACCAATATGGATAAACCACTATCGAGCCATTCAATGCCGGTAAACCTGATGAGCAATAAACCGGCTACCAAACCAATGCTGGTTACCATATCGGCAATCAGGTGACGGCCGTCGGCATCCAGAGTAATAGAGCGTAATGCCTTGCCCCTTTGTATCATATAGTAACCTAAACAGCCATTAATGAAACCGGTTACGCCGATAATAGCAGCACCCGTAAGCAAATCATGAATAGCATTGGGATAAAATAAACTATAAACAGATTTAACGATAATGATAACACCGGCAATACCAATCAACGAGCCCTCAATAAAAACGGAGAAGAACTCCACTTTGCCGTGTCCGTAAGGGTGATTTTCATCCCTGGGTTGTGATGAAAGATAGATGCTGAAGAAGGCGAAAGCGCTGGCAATTACGTTTACAATGCTTTCAGCGGCATCGGTCAGTACAAAATTGGACGCTGTTAAAAAGTAGGCTCCAAACTTCGCCAGCATGAGCACAATGCCCGTAATCAGCGAAATTAATATGATTCTTTTTTGCTCTTTCAAGGCATTCTTTATTAAGCGACAAATTTATAAATAACAAGCGTAAGTAGCAGTAAAGTTATTTTCTATATTTGCCGCGATAACATAATTTATATGAGCGCATTAAGTACCCGGATCAATAACTTGTCCGAATCTGCAACAATTAAGATGGCCAAATTAGGCCGTGAACTTGCCGCTAAAGGTGTCGACGTGATCAGCCTTAGCTTTGGCGAACCTGACTTTCATACCCCTGAGCACATCAAGGAGGCAGCGAAGCAGGCCATGGATAAAAACTTTACCTACTACACCCCGGTATCCGGTTATCCGGACCTGCGCAAGGCTGTAGTTGCCAAGCTGAAGAACGAGAACAACCTTGATTATGATTTCAGCCAGATTGTGGTATCAACCGGTGCCAAGCAGGCTATTGCCAACGCTGTATTGTGTTTGGTAAATCCGGGCGAAGAGGTGATCATCCCTACTCCATATTGGGTATCATACTCAGAAGTAGTAAAACTGGCCGAAGGTAAAAGCGTATTCATTAATACTACTGTTGAACAAAACTTTAAAATAACACCAGAACAACTGGAAGCGGCTATTACGCCCAAGACCAAGCTGTTCATGTTCTCATCACCTTGTAACCCTACAGGTAGTGTTTACAGCAAAGAGGAACTGGAAGGATTGGCTAAGGTATTTGAAAAACACCCGCATGTATATATCCTGAGCGATGAAATCTATGAGCATATCAACTTCATTGACAGGCACGAATCTATAGCCCAGTTTGATTATATTAAAGACCGTGTAGTGATCATCAACGGTTGGTCAAAAGCTTTCGCTATGACCGGTTGGAGAATTGGCTATACTGCTTCAAATTCTGAAATTGCTGCTGCCTGTGATAAAATGCAGGGTCAGATCACTTCAGGAACCTGCTCCATCACCCAGCGTGCCGGTGTGGCAGCTTATGAAGGTGGGTTAGAAAGCGTACTGGAGATGCGTGCTGCATTCAAAAAACGCCGGGACATTGTTTATAAATTATTGAGTGAAGTAGAAGGCGTTAAAGTTAACCTGCCCGATGGTGCGTTTTACTTTTTCCCGAACGTAACCTCGTTCTTTGGAAAAAGCTATAATGGCAGAACCATTAAAGATGCTGACGACCTGAGTATTTACCTGCTGGAAGAAGGTCATGTGGCCACCGTAGGCGGCGACTCTTTCGGTGATCCTTCATCTATCCGCATCTCTTACGCCGCTGCTGAAGATAAACTGATAGAAGCTGTACGCAGGATCAAAGAAGCACTGGGTAAATTAGTATAGCTACAAAATTTGTCATCCTGAGCGCAGCGAAGGATCTATTCTGCGATATGAATAGTTCAATAATTAGATTCTTCACTACGTTCAGAATGACAAAAAGTACAACAAGAAAGCCCCTCAGCAAAATACTGAGGGGCTTTCTTGTTAAATAATTCTCGTAAAATTACAGACCAAATCCGTAAGCTATACGTAAACCAACGGTACCATAGTTGTTGCTTTGGCCCGAGTAGTTTTCATAACGTACACCTACATCCCATGATTTAGAGGCATATCCTATACCTGGAGAAAGAATAAGTTTGGTATTTTTTGAACCATCGGCGTTTGCATAAAAGTCTTTGGTTTCAAAACCAGCACCCACTTCTGCACCAAAATATAAGTTATCAGTAAAAAATGCTTTGATACCAGCCTTAACCGGCACCATACCTAAAGATGGATATTTAGCATCTGTACCATCTCCAATTTTTTTACCAAAGAAATTATAGTAACCAGAAGTAAGTGTTAATGCCAGGTTATTGGCTATTCCGTATTGTAAACGCGCTGTACCGCCTATACCAATGTTTGAGATATTATGCAGGTTACCTGTTGGTAATAAACCTTCAACACCTACTCCAAAACGCAATGCGTCTTTTGGTACCGACTGGGCTTTTACATTTGTTCCGATAAATATAGCTAAGGCAGTAAACGCTCCGGCTATAATTTTTGTCATTGTTTTCATAATTGTGCTTTTTAGTATACTCTACAATATTTATTGTATTAACACCTCCTTAACAAATACTTTGCCATTATAGCAATCTGTTATAGTTTTAACATTGTTAAAATCATAGCAGCTCAACCACACACGTTATTAAGTATTGATTATCAACACATTCATCTCCCAACTATTCCACCAAAAGAAACAGTTACAAACCTTAATTACAGGTTAAATTTTAACACAAGAAGGTGTATTCCTTAATAGATTTATGTCGGCATACGATGAATTTTTGTTCTGTTTTGCCTAATATTTACACGAGAAGTGATCGCAAATTGCCTGAAACAAAAAAGGAGAGATATTACTACCTCTCCTTTTTTGTTTTTAATAGAATATATTAAACCTCAGGTTCGTGCCCTTTATGAGGATCATAATTTTTTTCAAGCTCGGCCAGTTTTTCTTTACCATAAGCAAATTTAGTAATGATATAGAATAACACAGGTACAATGAATATAGCTAAAGATGTAGCTGCAAGCATACCACCGAATACTGTCCAACCGATAGTTTGACGGGCTACCGCACCTGCACCACTTGCAAATAATAATGGCGCCACACCCAATATAAATGCCAACGAGGTCATGATGATTGGTCTTAACCTTAAACGCACAGCATCTAATGTAGCTTTTTCAAGCTCCATACCACTATCCACACGTTCTTTAGCAAATTCCACAATCAGGATGGCATTCTTGGCGGCCAAACCAATCAGGGTTATCAAACCTATCTGCGCATAAACGTTATTATCAAGCTTGGCGTGGAACGACAGGAATAAAATAGCCCCGAATGCCCCCAGCGGTACGGCAAGCAATACCGAGAACGGCACCGACCAGCTCTCATACAAAGCAGCCAGGAACAGGAATACGAAACCAATTGACAACATAAAGATGTAAATGGTTTTTGATCCTGATAGTTTTTCCTCACGGCTCAAACCAGAAAACTCGTAGCCATAACCTTGAGGTAAAGTTTTGGCGGCAACCTCTTCCAGGGCGTTCAGTGCATCACCGCTACTGTAACCCGGTGCAGAGTTACCGTCTATCTCAGCCGAACGGAACAGGTTATAGTGCGATATCAACGGAGCATTTTCAATTACTTTATACGTTGTTAAAGTACTTAAAGGCACCATAGTACCCGCCTGGTTACGCACAAAGTACTGACCTATGTTCTGGATATTTGTACGATAATTGGTATCGGCCTGTGCCAGCACACGGAATGTACGACCGTACAAGGTTAAATCATTAATATAAGTACTACCCATATAGGTTTGCAGTGCCGCGTTCACATCAGACAGGGCTACACCCAATCTTTTAGTTTTTTCCCTGTCAATAGTAAGCTGATAAGCTGGCGTGCGAGCGGTGAAGAAGGAGAACGCTTTGGATATTTCCTTTCGCTTACCTACTTCAGCAATAAAGCCACGCATTACGTTTTCAAAATTCTTGATATCGCCACCTGCCTGTTTCTCTTCTAATATAAAAGAGAAACCTGCCGTATTACCCAAACCAGGTATTGCCGGCGGCGGAATTACAACCACACTGGCCTCTTTAAACCGCGACAAACGTTTTTGTAACATACCTACCAACGGAAATATGCTATGTTGTTCGCCTTTACGCTGATCCCATGGTTTTAGCTGCACAAATATGGTTGCACTGTTTGATTTGGTTGCGAAAGTTACCGCATTCAAACCACCCAACGCCGCATAGTGTCCTATCTCGGGGATACTATCCAGGGTGCGCATCATATCATGCAGTACTTGTACAGTACGCTGCGTTGATGATGCTTCGGGAAGATCATAAGTAATATAAATACGACCATCATCCTCTGTAGGGATAAAGCCGCTTGGCTTGCCTCTGAACAGCAGGATAGTACCTATAATAATACACACCAATATAATGATAATGAATTTGGAGTTTTTGATACTCTTATCAACACCATTACGGTATCTGCCCGTTACCCGATCAAACCATGCATTGAATTTAAAGAAGAACTTATCAAGGCCTTTTGATTCCTGGTCTAGTTTACGAGGTTTCAATATCAATGTACAAAGGGCCGGAGTTAAAGAAAGCGCCACAAAAGCCGATATCAATACCGATATCGCAATGGTGATAGCGAACTGTTGATACAAGCGCCCCACAATACCCGGCACAAAACCTACCGGAACAAACACCGCCGCCAATATCAAGGCAATGGCTATAACCGGCGCGGATATATCACGCATGGCATGTGTAGTAGCGTCCTTGGGTGACATGCCCTCCTCATCCATATAATGCTGCACCGATTCCACCACCACAATGGCGTCATCCACCACAATACCAATAGCCAGTACGAAACCAAACAATGTCAATGTATTGATAGTGAAACCAAGAGGTATAAAGAAGATGAATGTACCGATGATAGACACAGGGATGGCCAATACCGGAATAAGCGTAGTACGCCAGCTTTGTAAAAACAGGAATACCACCACAATAACCAGCACCAGCGCTATCACCAGCGTTTCGATTACTTCCTGTACGGATACCTTTACAACTGTTATTGATTCAAAAGGTACTACATAATCCACATCGGCAGGGAATGATTTTTTGAGTTCCTCCATAGTGGAGTATACATTATCTGCCGTTTGGATAGCGTTACTACCTGGTGCCTGGTAAACCAACAGGTAAGAAGCACGCTTACCGTCAACAAAGGAGTTACCGGCATAGTTAAACTTACCCAGCTCCACACGGGCCACATCTTTCAGGTGCACAATAGCACCGTTATTCGGTTGTGTACGTACAATAATATTCTCAAACTCGGCCTGGCTTGTTAAACGTCCCTTAACCAAAACCGTATACTCAAATGGCTGTCCGTTTTCCTGCGGGGTTGAACCTACCGAACCGGCAGCAACCTGCGCGTTTTGCTCAGCAAGGGCGCTGGTAACGTCACCGGCGGTCATGCCTAAGGCTGCCATCTTATCCGGTTTAAGCCAAATACGCATACTAAAGTCATCGGCACGTGTAAACACGTCGCCCACGCCTTTGGCCCGTAAAAGCGCATCTCGAACAAAAACGTTGGTGTAGTTATCTAAAAAGGTAACATTATGCGAGCCTTTGGGAGCATACATAGCTACCAGCATCAAAATACTGGGATTACGTTTACGTACAGTTAAACCCAAACGCTGTACCTCTTGCGGCAATGTTGGGGTAGCAATACCCACACGGTTTTGCACGTCAAGAGCGGCTATATTAATATCGGTACCCACCTCAAAGTTAACGGTCATGCTCATGGCACCGTTACTGGTACTGTTACTTTGCAGGTAGGTCATGCCTGGCGTACCATTCACCTGTACTTCTACGGGTGTAGCCACGGTTTGCTCTACGGTTAACGCGTCGGCACCGGTATAAGTACCGGTAATGTTTACGGTTGGCGGTGTAATTTCCGGATACTGGCCTATGGCCAGGCTACCTATTGCCAGGATACCAACAATTACTATCACTAAGGATATAACTATAGCGGTAACTGGTCTTCGTATAAAGGTATCTGCTATCATTCTTGTTGTCTTTTATAAAAATACCGGTTACTTTCCTTGTTGTTTTCCCTGTGCTGGTGCTCCCTGACCCGGGGCAGGCGCTTTAGACGGATCGCCTAATACAATTTTGCCACCATCGCGTAAACGCTGGAAACCCTCGGTAACCACTTTATCACCAGGCTCAATACCACTCATGATCACTACATCGGTACCCACACGCGGACCTAAAAGAACTTTATGCTGTTTGGCAATGAGCGCCTCTACCTTTTCGTTATTTTTAGTGGTATCTACAAAAGATGTATCCTTACTTACAAATACAAAAAACTCACCCATTTGCTCGGTAATGGCTTTATAAGGAATCTGTACCCTATCGCCAGATTGGTTGTTAAGTACTTTAAGCACACAGCTCATACCATCTTTTAATATACCATCTTCGTTTGGAAACTGGATCCTTACTTTAATGGTACCGGTTTGATTATTAACACCACGATCAATAGCCAAAACCTTACCTGGTTTATTATAGGTGGTTACACCATCAGACATCTGCAGCTTAAAAGTGGTATCACTACTAGCTTGTTGTAATTTATAAAAACGTTGAATATCCTGTTCGTTCACCACTACATCAACTCCCATTGGATGTTCGGCAGATATGGTGTTCAATAAGGTAGAACCTGCTGTTACCTGCGAACCCAGCCTTACCTGTGATATACCAATACGACCGGTAAATGGCGCCGTAATAGTAGCATAAGAAAGATCGGTACGTGCTGATGCTAAAGCCGCCTTAGCCACAGCGACATCAGCCTTGCTTGTTTCAAAAGCTGCAGAAGCCTGATCAACAGTTTGGCGGGCAATCGCATCGTTCTTCAACAGCATATTATAACGGTCGATATCTTTTTGTGCTTTAACCAGGTTGGCTTGTGCACTCAATACATTAGCTTCTGCCTGTTGGTAAGCCGCTACGTATTTACGTTTATCGATTTCATATAATACCTTCCCCTTCTGCACCACATCACCTTCTTTAAAAAATATGCCGGTTACAAAACCAGGCACCTGACTTCTGAGCTCGGTAGTATTCACAGAAACAACCGTACCCTGGAACTGATCGTAATAAATAGCCTCAGCCTTTTTAGCTTCGGTTAAATTCACAGGAGTTGGTGGTAGTGGGGCATTTTGTTGTCCGCTTTTACCTTTGCAAGAAGCTAAAGCCAATAAGGCCGCAGGGGCTAACCAGTATATATATCTGTTTTTCATCGTGGTGATTATTCGTTGGTTCTTTGTTTTTTAGCGGTACTCATGAGTGCTCCGCAGTTATTCGTTGGTTCTTTGTTTTTTAGCGGTACTCATGAGTGCTCCGCAGTTATTCGTTGGTTCTTTGTTTTTTAGCGGTACTCATGAGTGCTCCGCAGTTATTCGTTGGTTGTTAGTTTTTTTAAGGTGATCCTATCTTTTAATTATTCAACATTCAATGTTCCCAAAGCTTTTTGCAGATCTATTTTGCTCGATAACAATTGGAACAAAGCGTTATAATAGTTTAACTCTGCAGTTCGCAGGTCTGATTGAGATACAATAACATCAAGATAAGTTTTAACACCTTCGCGATACTGCAGGCTTACCACTTTATATACATCTTTAGCCAGGTCAACATTCTGCCTGATCAGCTGGTAACTGGTGTAATTGCTCTTATAATTGGCTAATGCCTGCACGTACTCGGTATTGATAGTGTTTTTACTGTTTTCCAGATCAAGATCGGTACGCTCAACCTGCAATTTTGCCTTGCTCAGATTTTGCAGGCGCTTTGTCCCCAGGAAAATGGGAAGGTTTAAAGTAAGCCCGGCATAACCTGTTGGATACGCCTGCTTATACAGATCGGAAAAATCATGACTAAAATAAGCCCGGTTATAGCTACCTATAGCTGATAATGATGGTAAAAATCCATATCTGTAATAATTTACATTAATATTTTGCAGCACTTTATTGGTTTGCAGCAAACGGTATTCAATACGATTGTTTACATCTAACTGTTGATTGGTGTCAATAACGGCGGCCTGTTCATAACGCGTTGAATCATAAGACAGCGCCAGGTCTTTTGATCCACCGATGCCCATGATCTGTTTTAAATAGGCCGTTTTACTTTTGATAGCCTCTTCGGTTTGTTTGCGTGTGGCTAACGAATTGTTAAGCGATATGGTGGCCTGTTTATAATCTGTTTTGTCAGATACCCCAGCCTGATACCTGTTAAAGGCATCTTTCAGGCTCCTTTGCAAACGGGTGATATCTTCGTTGGTGATGTTCAATTGTTTTTGGGAAAGCAATACATCAAAAAATGCTTTGCTTACATCAGAAACTACATTGATCTGACTGCTGAGGGTATTTTGTTTATAATATTGACGGGAATATTTAGCTGTTTTGGCTGCCAGCAATACATCATTATTATAAATAACCTGATTTAACTGTAACCCCAGTGTAGAAAGATTTCGGATACCCGAACTGCCCGGAAAATTGGCACCAGATGCCCCCGACTGCGGAGTACCCTGGAAATAATAGTTATATATGCCCGTACCGGTAACTTGCGGTAACCAGGCCGAAAGCCCGATCCTGATGTCTTTTTCGTTAATTTGCTCATCAATAGAAGCCTGGCGTACAGCAGGTTGGTTTCGCAAGGCGAATTCGACACATTGTTTTAAGGAAACAGGACCGTTAATACTATCAGCAACAGTTTGTGACCAGGTCGTTGAATGTAAAATTAATGTTAAGGCGATTGTGATAAAAAATACTAGATACTTATTTTTTTTCATAGGGTGGCTATAGGTGACGTTCATTGTTCGCAAAAAGAACAAAAATTTAATCATTCAGTTTTTGTCTATTTGCACAGGGGAAGTGCGAATATGTGATTAATATTACTAAATTAAAATCAAGAACAAGAATTTTACGTGAAATTTATAAAAACATGCCAAAATCATACGTTTTTGGGCTTTTTACAAAAAAATGAAAAATTGTGGTGCGAAATAAATAAAAAAATTAATTAATTTGCCGTGATATAATTTGGAATGCTTCCTGTTGTTTTGAGATCAGAATAAGCATTTTTTTAAAAAATTACATTTACCATATAGGTTATATGCTTATTCATGGTATTTTTACACAAAATTTAAGCAGGGTTAATACATGGTTAAAAAACTACATGGGAAAATCGCCGAGTTCCAGGTTGCAAATATGCTCCGGGAGAAGGGATTGTATCCTTATTTCAGGCCTATTGAGTCTGCTCAGGACACTGAAGTAATAATAGATAACAAAAGGGTGTTAATGTTTGGTTCCAATTCCTACTTAGGGCTAACCAATCACCCAAAGATTAAAGAAGCTTCGAAGAAGGCAATTGACAAATACGGCACAGGCTGTGCCGGTTCACGTTTTTTGAATGGTACACTTGATATTCATATCGAGTTAGAGAACAGGCTTGCCAACTATGTTGGTAAAGAAGCCACCGTTTTGCTCAGCACTGGTTACCAGGTTAATCTGGGTGTGCTTTCCTGCATTACAGGCCGTAATGATTATATTATATTAGATGAATATGATCATGCTTCTATCATTGACGGTAGCAGATTATCATTTTCAAAAGTGATCAAATACGCCCATAATGATATGGACGATCTTCAGCGTAAATTGAGCATACTGCCCGAAGAGGCGGTGAAGGTTATCGCTGTTGATGGTATATTCAGCATGGAGGGCGACATTGTTAAATTGCCGGAGATAGTTAAACTGGCCGACGAGTTTGGTGCCAATATTATGGTTGACGACGCGCACAGTTTAGGTGTTATTGGCCATAAAGGTGCCGGTACTGCATCTCACTTTAACCTTACCGAAGATGTTGACCTCATCATGGGTACCTTCAGCAAATCGCTGGCATCATTAGGCGGTTTTATTGCTGCTGATAAAGATACTATTGATTATATCAAACATCGTGCACGTTCATTAATGTTCAGTGCCAGCATGCCTCCGGGTTCAGTTGCCAGTGTAATTGCGGCTTTGGATATCATTGAATCTGAGCCTGAGCGTATCCAAAAACTTTGGGACAATACCAATTACGCTCAAAAACTTTTACTGGAAGAAGGTTTTGATCTTGGCCCTACTGAAAGCCCGATATTACCTATCTATGTACGTGATAACGAAAAAACCTTCCTGGTAACCAAATATCTGCAAGCAGCAGGCGTATTTGTTAATCCGGTGGTTTCACCAGCTGTACCTTCAGATTCATCATTACTGCGTTTTTCATTAATGGCTACCCATACCTTTGCTCAAATTGACGAAGCTGTTGAAAAACTTTCAAAAGCATTTAAAGAAGTTGGTGTATCTGCAGCTTCTGTTAAAGAAAATATCTAAATAAACAAAAACGTCCGTGTGCTCATAGCTTTTTTATCAAAACAAGCTTCTGCACACGGGCGTTTCATATTTTATACCTTACGCAACAATTTTATAAATACTACTCATGATAAAAATTGTAACTGTTAGTTCGAAAAAAGAATTAGCTTCATTTATTGATTTTCCACATGATTTGTATCAGGACGATCCAAACTACGTCCCGGAATTGTTCATAGCTCAGCGCGACTTATTAACCATACACCCTTTTCATAAGCATAACCAGGTACAAACCTTTTTAGCTTATGATGGTGATAAGATTGTGGGCCGCATTGCAGCTATACTTAATAATGCACACAATAAGTTCAATAGTACCAACGATGGTTTTTTTGGCTTTTTTGATTGCATTAATAACAAAGAGGTAGCAACAACACTTTTTAATACAGTTACAGATTGGCTTAAACAAAAAGGAGTAACCGAAAAATTGATAGGCCCTGTTAATTTTTCAACCAACGAACCCTGCGGTTTATTAATAGAAGGCTTTGACAGTCCTCCGTTTTTGATGCAAACCTATAATGCTCCCTACTATACTGATTTGATAGACGGGTTTGGTTTTACTAAAAATGCTGACCTTATTGCCTGGCACTGGGACGATAAAAGTTACGACGATAAATCAGTACGTTTATTAAGCGCGTTAGAAGAGCGTTTAAAGCGCAGTAATATCGTAATCCGTACATTAAACATGAAAAAGTTTAAAGAGGAAGCTGTAAAACTACGTGAAGTTTATAACTCGGCCTGGGATCATAACGAAGGATTTGTTCCTTTAAGTGATGATGAATATGATTACCTAGCAAAGGATCTTAAACTAATACTCGATCCGGATTTTGTTCTGGTTGCTGAACAGGAAGGAAAAATAGTTGCCTTTGGGTTGGCTCTGCCCAATTACAACGAAATATTTAAGAAAATTAAACGCGGCCGTTTGTTGCCAACAGGCATTTTCAAATTGCTCTTTGGCCGAAAGAAAATACAGAGTTTGCGCATATACGCGCTCGGCGTTATTGAGGGCTATCGTAAAATGGGGATTGAAGCCTGTTTATATGGTACCATTATCAAAGAGTACAAACGCAAAGGCATGAAACAGGCCGAAGCCGGCTGGACCCTGGAGCACAACGATATGGTGAACCGTGCCATAGAAGCTATAAATGGCAACCCGTATAAAAAATACAGGCTATACGAAAAGGCCATATGAAACAACGGGTTTTAATAACCGGTGCAAGTGGTTTTGTTGGATATCACTTAATTGAGGAAGCGTTACAAAATGATTTGGAGGTTTATGCAGCAGTGCGCAAAACCAGTAATATTGATCACCTAAAACACTTTCCTATCAGTTATGTACAGCTCAGTTATAAAGACATTTCTGCGTTAAAACAACAACTAGCTGATATTAAGCCCGATTACATCATTCATGCAGCTGGCGTTACCTCTGCCCGCTCGCAAGCCGAATACAATCATATCAACGCTACTTATACACACCACCTGGCAACGGCAGCAGCCGATGTTTGTACTGGCTTACAAAAGTTTGTGTTGATAGGTAGTTTGGCGGCCATTGGTCCGCTTAATACATTAACCGGCATCATAACCGAAACCACTCCCCCCGCCCCGGTAACGGCTTACGGTCGCAGCAAATTATTGGCCGAGGAACAGTTAAGAACTGTTGAAAATTTAAATTATACTGTACTACGCCCTACCGCAGTTTACGGACCAAGGGATACTGGTATATTTATTTTTTTTAAACAAGTAGTAAAGGGACTTGAACCCTATATTGGCAAAGCCCAGCAAAAGCTAAGTTTTATCTACGTAAAAGATGTAGCTAAGGCCGCCATAAAAGCCTTATATGGTGGTAATCATCAAACCTATAACCTGAGCGATGGGAACTTTTATGACAAATACGAGTTAGGCAACCTGACCAAAGAGATTTTGCGTATAACCACCTTTAAATTTCATTTGCCTGTAAATTTTGTAAAAATAATAGCCGCCATATCAGAAAAAGTAAGTTCTTTGAGAAATAAAGCAGCCGTAGTGAATATCGAAAAGATAGATGAGCTTATGGCCGTAAACTGGTATTGCGACAACGAAAGTGCAAAATCAGATCTGGGTTTTTATCCGGCTTATAATCTAAAAACGGGTTTAACCGAAACACTAACCTGGTATAAAGCCAACAAGTGGCTTTGATATCAACAATTAAATAATTTATTAACAATGAATGTAAAAATTCCGTTGTTTTTATACTATAACTTAAACGTTTAAGTTATTTTTAGATACGGAAGTAATAAAAGAAAAATTAACGCATTTTGGCGTTACTTAAACGTTTAAGTAACGCCAAAAACAATAAAAAAAGAGTAAAAACCAGGGAATTAAGCTAACCATGCCTTACCCTACTAATTAATAATAAATAAGTCAATGAAAATGAAAATTTCACCCGCCGAAGGCAAACTGGGTATCCTTATCCCAGGTTTAGGAGCTGTGGCCACTACACTGATTGCCGGTGTTGAAGCAGTAAAAAAAGGTATCTCACAACCCATAGGTTCACTTACCCAAATGGGCCATATTCGTTTAGGTAAAAGAACGGAGAACCGTAATCCTAAAATCAAAGATTTTGTACCATTGGCCAATCTGGGAGATGTAGTTTTTGGCGGATGGGATGTTTATGAAGATAACGTTTATGAAGCTGCAGCTAATGCCAAAGTTCTGGAGCTGGGATTACTAAACTCTGTAAAATCTGAGTTGGAATCCATTAAACCAATGAAAGCGGCATTTGATAAAAACTACGCTAAAAATCTGAACGGCACACACGTAAAACAAGGTACCCGTTATGAACTCGCTCAACAGGTTATGGAAGATATCAAAAACTTCAAAGAGCAAAACGGGCTGGACAGAGTTGTTCTGGTTTGGTGTGGTTCTACCGAAATTTATTATGAGGCATCAGCTATACACCAAACACTGGCTGCTTTTGAGCAAGCTTTGCTTGACGATGATAAATTGATTGCGCCGAGTATGATCTATGCATACGCGGCTTTAAAACTGGGTGTACCATTTGCTAATGGAGCTCCTAACCTAACTGTTGATATCCCCGCGTTAATTGAACTTTCAAAAGAAACCCAAACTCCAATTGCCGGTAAAGATTTCAAAACCGGACAAACTTTAATGAAAACTATCCTGGCTCCTGGCCTGGCTGCACGTTCATTGGGCGTACACGGTTGGTTCTCTACCAATATATTAGGTAACCGCGATGGTTTGGTACTGGATGATCCGGATAACTTTAAAACTAAGGAGGTATCTAAATTAGGTGTTCTGGAAGATATTTTTAAACCTGAAGAAAACAAGGAGCTTTATGGCGAGATCTATCACAAAATCCGTATTAACTACTACCCCCCGCACGGTGATAACAAAGAAAGCTGGGATAATATTGATATTTTTGGTTGGTTAGGTTACAAAATGCAAATCAAGATTAACTTCCTTTGCCGCGATTCTATCCTGGCTGCCCCTATCGCTCTTGACCTCGCTTTATTCTGTGATCTGGCAAAAAGAGCCAATATGAGCGGTATTCAGGAATGGTTGTCGTTTTATCTGAAATCGCCTCAAACAGCCGAAGGCCTTCGTCCGGAGAACGATATATTTAAACAGCTCATCAAGCTAGAAAACACTTTGCGTTACATGATGGGTGAAGATCTCATAACTCATCTGGGTTTAGATTATTATGAAGAGGCTTACGCCGAAGCATAAAACCAGTTAAACAAAATTCATATAAAACCAGTTGTTTTACAGGTTAAACTGTATACAACTGGTTATTTTTTTGCTTATAATTGCTCCCGGTTAGCTGGTCGCTTACCTATAATACGTAAAGCTTCAATTTATTGATTGTGTAAAATATTTGTTATTATCTGGTTAAACATTATCCTGTTTGATAACAATTGATGTCAGTCTGTTCCAAAGCAATCTAAAATTCAGCACTTTACGTAAATTATAAAACAAATAGTTCATAAACAAGCTCATAATATATAAGGCATAGTGCCGTTCTCAGTGTAATATAATTTAAGGGTAATATTTAACAGATAAACGTGGTTTAAACGCTTTCCGCAGGGAATATTTGACTTTTTGACCACATTAGTCTGTAATAAATTTTTCTACCTTTGAAGCGCAATTACAAGCTAATGGGATAGCTACGCCAATGCAAAATAAGCTTTTGGTAAACTATTTCTGCCGTTATACAGGAGGTAAAGAAATATCGGTTTAATTGATATTAGTTACGACGATTTGTGCTTTTAAATAATAATTAGCTGTTCGCATCACCATAAATGACGCAAATAGTTTGTCACAGATAATAAGGGGGATTGGAGATAAAACAAAGAGTTTGTATTTGCATAATTGCATAAAGTACATGGATTTTAAAAATTTTTATAAAAGTTTATTTCTTTTAATACTCTTTTTTTCTGCTTCATCATTATTTGCGCAAACTACTGTTATAACCGGTACGGTTACAGATGCCAGTAATAAACAAACACTCCCCTATGTTGTGGTTTCGTTTACAGGCACTACAACTGGTGTAGCAACCGATAATAATGGTAAATACCGACTTTCGACCACAAACGCTACACTTAAGCAAATAAAAATTTCCTTTTTAGGTTATAAAGATGCTTTTTTACCTGTGGAGCCAGGCAAAGAACAGGTCATCAATGTAAAGCTTTTTCCTTCGGCCAAGCAATTGAACGAAGTAGTTATCAAATCGGGAAAAAAACCTAAATATCGTAACAAAGATAATCCTGCTGTAGAGTTGATACGCAAGGTTATTGAAAACAAACCTAAAAACCGCCCCGAGGCTTATGACTACGTAGAATACCGCGAATATGATAAAATGATGTTCGGGTTCATCAACGTATCAGCAGCATTTTCAGACAGGAAGTTCTTCAAAAAATATAAATTCATCATCGATAACCGGGACAGTACTATCCTACCCGGAAAATCAATACTACCAGTTTATCTTGACGAAAAATTATCACAGAATTACTACCGCAAAAACCCCGAAAAGAAACGCGAAGTTATTTTGGGCCAACGTGGTGTAAACTTTGGCCCGGCAGTTGATAATGAAGGTGTTAAACAATATTTCAAGCACCTATACAACAACGTGGATATTTATGGCAATGATATATTCTTGATCACCAGTCAGTTTTTAAGTCCGATATCCAATAACTCGCCAAATTATTACAAGTTTTTCATTACCGATACCATTACCGATGCCAAGAACCAGAAATTGGTTGAGTTAAGCTTTACTCCCCGAAACGATAACGACGTACTTTTTGAAGGGATGATATATATTACCCTTGATGGTAATTATGCGGTACAAAAAGCGGTATTGAAGATTAACAAACACATTAACATCAACTTCATACGTTCGATGGAGGTTGACCTGGATTTTGAACAAAACCCCGACAACCGTTACCACCTGAGCCGGAGCAATACCATTGCCGAGTTTGGGGCCACCAAAAAAGAGGGTAAAAGCGGATTGCTGGGTATGCGAACCATTACGTACGGAAATTATGTGGTGAATCATCCCCTACCTGATACGGCTTATACAAAACAATCAGAAGAATCGGCAGACGAAGCTAAAACCCGACCTGCCTCATTCTGGGAGCATAACCGCCTGGATACTTTAACAAAGGCAGAATCCAAAGTTTACAAGAATGTAGATAGCCTGAGGAACATGCCATCATATAAGCGTACGGTAGATATTGCTACTCTATTGCTTGCGGGTTATAAAGGTTTTGGCAAATTTGAGATCGGCCCAGCCAATACCTTCTATAGCTTTAACCCGGTTGAAGGTTTACGCCTGCGGCTTGGTGGTCGTACCACGCCGGAGTTAAGCAAGCGCTATTACTTTGAAACCTATGCCGCTTATGGTTTTAAGGACAAGCAATGGAAATACTTTTTAAGTGCCACGTATTCGCTTAACAATAAGTCTATTTATAAATTCCCGCAAAATTACATCAGGGCAAGTTATCAGAAAGACACTAAAATACCAGGTGCAAATCTTCAGTTTGTACAGGAAGATAACTTTTTGCTATCCTTTAAACGGGGTACAAATGATAAATACCTGTATAATGATTTTTATCGCTTGGATTATGTACACGAGCTGGAGAATCACTTATCCTTTGCAGGAGGCTTTAAAAACTGGAAACAGATGCCGGCCGGTTCATTATATTTCAACAATATTGTTGATGGACAGCCTAATGTAGTACACTCTTTAACCACTACCGAACTTACCGGAAGTATCCGCTGGGCGCCGCATGAGGAGTTTTATCAGGGTAAAATTTACCGTGTACCTATTCCTAATCCTTACCCCGCTATTGAATTGGATTATGCCTCTGGTGTTAAAGGTTTGTTTAATGGGGAGTATAACTATCAGAAACTCGATTTCAGGATAGACAAACGTTTATATCTGTCGCAATTGGGTTATTCAGACTTGAATATCTCTGCTGGTAAAATATTCGGACAGGTACCGTTCCCGTTATTAACCATCCACCAGGCCAACCAGACTTATGCTTATGATATCGATTCTTATAACCTGATGAACTTTTTGGAGTTTGCCAGTGACAGATATGCAAGCTTCCGGATAGATCATCACTTTAGCGGTTTCTTTTTCAATAAAATACCGTTGCTGCGGAAATTAAAATGGCGTGAGACTTTTTCGGCAAAAGTATTGTACGGTGGTATCAGCGATAAAAACAATCCAAACATTCATCCGTCATTATACCAGTTACCGATTGATGCTAATGGCTTACCAATCACTTATGCCCTGGGTAAAACACCTTATGTGGAAGGTAGTGTTGGTGTCGAAAATATATTTAAATTTATACGGGTTGATTACGTAAGGCGATTTAATTATCTGGATCACCCTGATGTACCGCGTGATGGTATTCGTGTACGTGTTAAATTTGATTTTTAATTTTGTATAGCAAAATAATTACAAAGAAAATGGAACAGCAAACATCAATAAGAACAAACCTACAATTAGGTATTTACAAGGTTATTGATCCCTTTGTAAAAATTCTTATCAAAGTTGGGTTAACCCCAAATGCAGTTACTTCAATTGGTTTTGTATTAAATGTAGGCGTAGCCGCCATATTTATATTAGGCGCCGAAGAGGGTAACCGTGGCGATTTGAGTTATGTGGGCTGGGCCGGAGGTTTAATCTTGTTTGCGGGCCTGTTTGACATGCTCGACGGGCAGGTAGCCCGCCTGGGCAATATGAAATCAACCTTTGGCGCTTTGTATGATTCGGTTCTGGATCGTTACAGTGAGCTGATTATGTTCCTGGGCATCTGTTACTATCTGGTTGCCCATCATTATTTTGTGAGTTCTATTGCTGCCTTCATTGCCCTGATAGGTTCTATGATGGTTAGTTATGTTCGGGCTCGTGCCGAAGGCTTAGGCGTAGAGGTTAAAGGAGGCTTAATGCAAAGACCTGAGCGTGTGGTAACCATTGGTTTATGTGCAGCTTTAAGTGGTATAGTAGCGCAGTACATCGGCGGTAACTATAAATTATTTATACCTGGTATTAAGTTTCACGTTTTTGAAACCATATCCATATTCACCATTCCATTGGTAATATTGGCCGTGCTTACTAATATTACCGCGTTTAACAGGTTAAGAGAGGCTAAAAGAGCTTTAATTGAGGCTGAGAAAAATAACTAATCATTGAATTATCGGGTTACTGAAATAAAAAACGTTCAAGTGACTACGTTAGCGATTAGGTTAGTTAAAATCCAGAGAAATCACTAATTCAATAACTCAGTGATTCAATAATTAAAATATCATATCTTCGTAACCTTTAAATAAAGGTTTTACGAATTAGTAAATTCTTTATTAAAATTGAACCCGGTTAGGTTTTACTAACTTATATATTATTAAAAAGACAATAACAGGCAGAGAAATCGTCAAAATTTTAAAACCTGATATGCTATGAAAAAGAATTATGTCTCCAATTCTCAGGAGTCTGTGAGAATGTTTAAAAGTGACTTTTTAGAAGGTTTATCAAAGGTACATTACACCGTACCCCTATATATTTTTGTACCCGTTATTTTAGTATGTACTTATGAGGCTTTTTTTGAAGCAGGCATTAGTTTTTTACTATATATCGGCTTGTTTTTAGCCGGATTATTTATCTGGACAATTGTTGAATACATTATGCACCGTTTTGTTTTCCATTACCAGCCAAACGAAAACTGGAAATGGGCACAAAGGCTGCATTTTATTATGCATGGCGTACATCATGATTACCCCAGCGATGCCAAACGATTAGTATTGCCACCTTCATTAAGCATTCCGTTGGCTACCGGCTTTTACTTTTTGTTTAAGGCTTTGCTACCTGTAAATTATATATTCGGTTTCTTCCCTGGTTTTATATTGGGTTATCTGTTTTATGACATATCGCACTATGCTATGCACCATTTTAACTTTAAAAGTGGCCTTTTCAAAAAAATAAAACAACACCACATGCTGCATCATTACCAGGATCCTGAAAAAGGCTACGGTGTGAGTTCGCCGCTTTGGGATAAAATATTCCGTTCAGGTTTTCTAAAAAAATAAGAGTGGATAATACCGGGCAACATAGCGTAACAGTTAATCCAAAAAGCATACTTACTGTTTCTCTTCTTTCGATAGGCTATTTACTCATCTCTTACTTACTTATCGGCTATAACTCTTCGGAGCTGGTATTGGTAGCCATATTTAACACGCTCTTTTATCTATCAGGAGTTACCCGTAAGTTCATATTAGGCTTCAGCATATTCATTGTATACTGGATCATATTTGATTATATGAAGGCTTTCCCCAACTACCATTACACAGCCGTTCATATAGCCGATCTGTATAATTTCGAAAAACATATTTTCGGGATACATGACAATGGTAAACTACTAACGCCCAACGAATACTGGCGCATTCATGGCACCACGTTTATAGACGTAGTGACTGGTTTATTTTACCTGTGCTGGATACCCGTACCCTTAGGTTTTGCCGCCTTTTTATTCTTCAAAAATAAACGGCAGTTTTTGTATTTCTCTCTCACCTTTGTGCTGGTTAACCTGCTGGGCTTTGTAATTTATTATACATTTCCGGCGGCACCTCCCTGGTATGTTCAATATTATGGGTTCCATTTTACGCCATTAACAGCTGGCAATGTTGCCGGACTGGCTAAGTTTGATGCTTATTTTCATGCAGGCATCTTCAAATCCATCTATACCAAAGGTTCTAATGTGTTCGCAGCCATGCCATCACTCCACTCCTCTTACCCGGTTATTGTTTTGTATTATGGTATAAAAAACCGGTATAAAATTGCCAGTATTTTCTTTGCTATAGTTATGCTGGGTATTTGGTTTACTGCAGTTTATGCCAGTCACCATTACGTGCTGGATGTTTTGGCAGGTATTACTACTGCTACAGTAGGTATATCACTATTTAACCTTTTAATGAACAGGGTAAAATGGTTGCAGATGTCTATTAATAAATACGAACAGGTTATTTTATAAAATACTGTACTATTTACTATACCCTCTCCATTTTGCAAAAGGTGATTTCTTCTGCCGATTAATATTTAAGCATAAGCTCGATTACAAAAATATCCTTAAGGGATAAAAAGTTACAAATCACTCAATATCACCCATCTTTAGATTATCATACAGAAAACAGGCACGCTATTTGAAGGGATATATTAAAATTAACTGTTGATACGAAACCCTTACATGAAGAAACTGATTACCTGCCTTTTTATCCTCCTAGCCGGATTGCGATTATCAGCGCAGGCACATGATCTGGATAGCCTTAAACAACGGCTGCAAGTCACCAAAGATTCGTTAAAGGGCCCTATATATGTGGAGATTGCCAATCAGTATCTATTAAAAAATGATACCATCAGCAGCCATCGCTTCAGATATTACAACCAGCTCGAAGCCTTAAATTATACCATGCTGGCCCTGCATAATTTCTCCAACTTATCTGACTCATTAGGCTTACGCACCTGTTATAATAATCTGGCAAAAATTTATCGCCAACAATATAAATATGTGCAGGCCAAGTGGTTCATTTTACAATCAAACGCTATATCCCGTCAAAAAAAAGATGTACAAAATATCATTGCCTCATTAATTGAACTTTCGGCGATAAAGGCCGATATGAAAGATTACAAATGGGCCATGCATGATCTGAACGAGGCACTGGCGCTTTCCATCAAAAATAAAGATCCTAAAAACGAATCGGCTGTACAGGTAGGCTATGCTGGTTTATACCGACAAATGAAGGATTTTGATAAAGCATCGCTGGCTATAAAACGGCACGAGGAGATTGATGATAGTCTGCATCAGGCCGAAATTGGTCGTTTGGCACGCATCAACGCCCAGGATTCCCTCCGGATCAAAAAACAGGACTCGATCATCGTCAAAAAAAAAGTACTCGCCTCCAGCAAGAAAATGCCTACCGCCGGCAAGAAGAAGCCCTCCAAAACAAGCTCAATCAAACGCATAGCCTCGTTATAGTATTAATTATATCGCTTGCGCTGATCACGGTAGCTGTGATCATTTATTCAAGATATCGCAAACGTGGTAAATGGCGGTTCCGCATAAGAAAACCACGATCATAACGTTGCTTATATCTCCCAGGTATTTAATTAAACCACTTACCGGGAAAATTGTCATACTGTGCAATATGAGGAAACCGATTGTTAAAACCATTTTTACTCTTGCTGCATTACTTACATTTTGCACGGCTCATGGACAAAGCAGGCAATTTAAAAATGAGTTTTTATACCGTATAAACTTAACCAGGCAAAAAGGCTGTAATTGTGGGATAAAGTATTATGCTCCTGCTCCGCCTTTAACCTGGAACGATGACCTACAGGACGCCGCCGAAGGTCACGCTAAAGACATGGCCCGGCAAAACTATTTTGACCATACCAGCAAGGATGGCCGCAGTATGGAAGATCGTATAGTTGCTGCCGGCTATAAATTTAAGGGTTATAAAAGCTTTGCCATTGGCGAAAACATAGCCGCCGGGCAACAAAGCATTGCAGAAGTAATGGATGGCTGGTTTAAAAGCGAAGGTCATTGTAAAAACCTCATGAATCCCGATTTTAGAGAAGTAGGTGTTGCCATGTACCGGAATTACTGGGTACAGGATTTTGGCGGGCGCCAGTCATTTTCGCCAGAACAACAAAAGCTCATCAAATCTGGCAAATACCGTATGGTGCAGCAACCGGCAACAGGCCATGATTAGATAGACGTGAGGATGTGCAAGTTACAGCAGTACAAATCATTGAATAGCTGTACCAATTTATGATGCATTGCTTGATTTTAACAAGGCAATCCTAAAGTCAGCTTTTTAAAATTCCCTAAATTCAAAGCACATTTACACATACTTTTGTTAATTTTGGAATTAATGCTACCCGCTACCAATCATACTCTTGAAAAACTGGAAATGCTGCTCAAATCGGCTGGATACAAGGTGCGGTATGAGAAAGGCAATTTTAAAACGGGTTCCTGCCTGTTGCTCAGCAGTCGTATGGTAATTGTTAACCGTTTTTCGAACCTGGAAAGTAAAATATTGGCCATTGTTGAAATGTTGCGTGAACTGGAGGTAGATTACAAACTGCTCGACGAAAAACAGGTTGCGTTTTTACAGGAAATCAAACAAACTAAACTGCAGCTGTGACCATAACATTTTTAGGAACCGGAACTTCACAAGGTGTGCCTGTTATAGCCTGCGGCTGTGAAGTATGTACATCAACCGATAGCCGTGATAACCGGCTACGCACCTCCATTTTAATAGAGACCGAAGATAAAACTATAGTGGTTGACTCCGGGCCCGATTTCAGGTATCAAATGTTACGTGCCGGCGTAAAGCACCTGGATGCTATTGTATTTACTCACGAACACAAGGATCATATTGCCGGCATGGACGATATCAGGGCATTCAACTACAAACAAAACAGCCCGATTGATATTTACGCTGATTTAAGGGTGCAAAAGGCCCTGGCACGTGAGTTTCCGTATGTTTTTGACGGAACGGGGTATCCTGGTATACCACAAGTGATCATACATCCGATTGACCTGCACCCTTTTTCAATTGGGCATACCATATTTACCCCAATTGAGGTTTTACATTATAAATTGCCCATTTTAGGTTTCAGAATAAAGAATTTCACTTACATCACTGATGCCAAAACAATACCGGAAACGGAAAAAGAAAAGATAAAAGGAACAAAAACCCTGGTGATTAACGCCTTGCAAAAGCAAAGCCATATATCTCATTTCACCCTTGATGAGGCCATCAGTTTTGCGAATGAAATAGGTGCCGAAAAAACTTACCTTACCCATATCAGTCATCGTTTGGGCACTCATTTCGATGTATCAAAAGAACTACCAGAGAATATAGAACTGGCTTATGATGGCTTAAAACTCATTATCTGAGCAAATCTGTTAACAACGCTGGTGTTTAACATTTTACTACAAATAAGTAGAAAATAAGACAATTTTCGCACAAAAAAAAACAATATTTGCAGGCATCCGTTTGGGTACATAATATGTACTTATTCGGATAGCAAGCCCCTATTAGATGGAATATATTGTTTACGTAAGCACGGCCAAAAGGCTGATGACTGATGACGAGCTTTTAGAGTTACTTACTATTGCGCGCACCAAAAATAAGAAGTATAGCGTTACAGGCATGTTGCTATATTGTCAGGGTACATTTATGCAGGTTTTGGAAGGCGAAAAAAGTTCAGTTGAACTGATTTACAAAGCTATTGAATTAGATATCAGACACAAAAACATCATTAAACTAGCTTCCGGAATTATTGAAAAGAGGAACTTTCCGGACTGGTCAATGGGTTTTGCATCGGTAAATTCAGAAACACTGCAGGAAATTGAAGGGTTTCTCAGTTCGCCCGATTTAAACTTAGCTAATAATCCTGAACATATTACCGTTAATATGCTTAAAACCTTTGTTGAAAACAATAAATTATATATCTCTTTTTAACCTCCGCTTTTATAATAATTGCCCCTTTGCGATATATCATTAGCAATAAAACAATAACTATTAGCTAATGTTTTAGTAAAACGATGTATTTTTTAATTATAATTTAACAAAAACTACTTGTAAATTTATAATTAGTTATTAGCTTATCAAGAAATTAAATAATTAAATATAAATTTGACTATAACTTAATAAAGCTTACCTTCTCTATTGCTCCTTTATACTTATTTAAATGCCCGGTATTATGAACATTAATTTTCCCCTTTATGGTAATGAACCGTTTATTGATTTGGGTAAATGTGCCATTGTTGTATTCAAATAAACCTACCCGTGTACCAGTTAAATATAATGGGCACTCCTGACTAAAATCAACCCAAAGCGCTTTTTTTAAGGAATGATCGGCAAAAAGACTATCGTTTAACAAAGCTGACTGTTCAATACCTTCCACGTATTTCCCGGTAACCTCCACGTACTGACCATTATAATTTTTAAGATGGTTGACTAATTCCGTAAATTCAATCTTCTTAAAATCTATCCCATCATTACAATTGCTCTCAAAAACCTTAGGCTGTTTGCTGCATGACAGCAACAATAACGGAAGTATGGCAGGAAAGAACAACTTGTTTATTTTACCGGATACCATCACATCTAAAAATCAGTTTTATGAATATAACGAAAACATTTTTACTATAGTAGTGATATCTCTTACGTATCCTGATTATTACACAATAAGTATGCTTGAGTAGAGATACTACCAATCTGTGCTAAATGCTTTTATAATATTATAATTAAGCACTACATTTAGCTACCAATCATACCAATTATATGAAACTAAAATTAATGTTTATAGGGCTGTTGCTTTTTGCAACAGTGGCAAAGGCACAGCAAAAATTTATCCGGTTGTACCCAGGTGCGGCTCCGGGTTCCGAAAACTGGAACTGGACCGAAGGTGAAAGTGAAAATAAGGTGTATAACGTGAAGTTGGTTTATAACGTGGTGTACCCTTCCATGGAAGTATTTTTACCCGATCCGGCAATTGCTACAGGCACGGCTGTAGTTATTTGTCCGGGTGGGGGTTTCGAGGTATTATCTATCGACAGCGAAGGCAATGAGGTGGCCAAATGGCTTAACCAACATGGTGTAGCGGCCTTTGTATTAAAATACCGATTGACACAAAGCCTCACTGATGACCCAATGAAAGAGCTAGCCACAAACATGGCTAAAAAAGATTTTGAACAAAAAATAAGTAAAATAATCCCGCTTTGTATTGCTGATGCCAGGCAAGCCATCAGTTACGTGCGTGAGCATGCGGCCGAATATGGTTTGTCGCCATCACGCATAGGCATCATGGGTTTCTCGGCTGGCGGTACCCTGGCAGCGGCAACAGCGTATAAATATACCCCCGCTGACCGACCCGATTTTGTGGCGCCAATCTACCCTTATTTTCCCCCGGCATTGCAATCGGCTATTCCGGATGATGCTCCGCCACTGTTTTTGGCAGCTGCCACAGATGATGACCTCAACCTAGCCCCTCATAGTGTTGATCTATATTCTAAATGGCTAACTTCAAAACACAGCGCCGAGCTGCATTTGTATGCACAGGGAAGCCATGGCTTTGGCATGCGTAAACAAAATATACCTACAGATACCTGGATAGAGCGTTTTAACGACTGGCTGGGTTTGAAAGGTTTTTTAAAACCAATAGATCCGAAAGCTAAATCACCACAGGAAAAACTGGCCGAGGCAGAAAACAACCACAAAAAATATGATGAGCAGCTACATAAAGACTGGGCCAACATTAAACGCTATGCAACCGATAACGAAAAAGTAATTGCACAGCAGGCTAACCCTAAAAGTGTAGTTTATATGGGTGATTCAATCACTGATTTCTGGATCAGAAGTGACTCTGCATTTTTTGCCGGTAAGCCATACTATGACCGGGGAATCAGCGGACAAACTACTACTCAGATGCTGGTTCGTTTCCGTGATGATGTGGTCAACTTAAAACCCGGTGTGGTAGTGATACTGGCAGGTATTAATGATATTGCCGAAAACAATGGCCCCATAAAATTGGAAGATGTTTTTGGTAATATACAATCTATGGCTCTGCTGGCTAAAGCAGCCGGCATTAAAGTTGTTCTATCCTCGGTATTGCCTGCATTTAATTTCCCTTGGCGCCCAGGGATGGAACCTGCCGAAAAAGTGATACGATTGAATACTATGATCAAAGATTTTGCTGATAAGAACCACATGGTGTACCTGGATTATTTTTCTGCTATGGCCGATGAACGCAAAGGCTTACCTAAAACATTATCCGGTGATGGTGTACATCCCAATCTGGCCGGTTACAAAGTCATGGAGCCACTGGTCGAAAAAGCAATCGCAGAGGCTTTAAAACATAAGTAAAAGATAACGGTTACCTCTCTCCTGGCTGAGAGGTAACCTTAACCCAATCTTATCAAAACGATAATGCTATTTATATAAATTTGCGCATATCGTTTCGTAATGAAAAAACTCATTCTCTTTATTACAACATTTTTTCAAGTTGTAATCGCATTTGGCCAGGCAGATACCATTCAAAAAATTACTCCTGGCCGTAAAAACAGTCTTAAACAACAAAACAAGCCATATGTCATCCTTATTTCGGCCGATGGTTTTAGATATGATTACGCTAAAAAATATCAGGCCACACATTTGCTTGCCTTAAGTAAGGAGGGCGTTAGCGCAACATCTATGATTCCTTCCTATCCGTCAGTTACTTTTCCTAATCACTATGCTTTGGTAAGTGGCTTGTACCCTTCACATTCGGGCCTGGTCAATAACGCTTTTTATGACCGTGACCGGCATGATTCCTATTACATGGGTGCCAAAGCCAAAGTAGCGGATGGTTCCTGGTATTATGGCTCACCGCTATGGGTATTGGCAGAACAACAGCGCATGCTTTCGGCCAGTTTTTATTGGGTAGCTTCAGAAGCAGCAATACAAAACATTCGCCCTACCTATTATTATACCTATAACGAAAAAATAGATATTCATGATCGCATTGATGCTGTGGTGAAGTGGTTGAAATTGCCACCGGCAGAACGTCCACACCTGATTACCTTCTACTTTCCACAGGTTGATCATGCCGGACATATGTATGGCCCCAATGCACCGGAAACAGCCCATGAGGTACATTTTGTGGATTCGGCAGTTAATGAGCTGAATAAAGCAGTAAAAGCAACCGGTATTAAAGCAAACTTCATCTTTGTATCAGACCATGGCATGACCAGTGTCGACAAAGAACATCCCATCGGTATTCCATCAGCTATCGATACTTCTAAATTTTTGGTTTCAGGTGATGGCATCCTGGTGGAACTATATGCCAAAAACAAAACCGATATCAATGCTGCTTACAAACAGTTAAAACAGGAAGCAGTTGATTATGATGTATATCTTAAAACCAATGTCCCGGCCACGCTACATTACGGTCAGGCCGATGACTGGCACAATCGTATTGGCGACATATTGCTGATACCCCATTACCCAAAAGTATTTAATCTATCCAACAAAAAAATACACCCGGGCTGGCATGGGTATGACCCTAGTTTGGTTAAAGATATGCAGGCCACCTTTCTGGCCTGGGGGCCTGCCTTTAAAAAGCATACTACTATTCCATCTTTTGAAAACGTAGCAGTTTTTAACCTGGTAAAAAGTATATTAGGGCTCAAATATACCGGCAAGGTAGATGGTACCGATAAACTGGCGCATACTATCCTGCTTAAAAAGAACAAGTAATAGCACTGGCTACGCATGACAAACGTGTACATACCTGAAACTACCGAAAATCAAAAAAGGATAACCGCGGGTAATATTTCGTTTGTGCATTACCAGGAGCAAGATAGCCTGCAAAATAGCCGGGTAGTATTTAATTGTTATGCCATCAGCTTTGTAATCAATGGAGAAAAGGCTATTTATCGCCCATCCGATAATACGGTAGTACATACCGGCGAAGGCATCGTCATCCCCCAGGGTCACTCCATCATGGCAGAGCATACGCTCAATGAGTTTCAATATAGTAGTGTACTGGTATTTTTTCCGGCGAGTGTAGCTATTGATTTCTTAAATAAGCATCAGCTAAATACCAGGACTTCGGCCACTCCCGATTATATTAAATTTCGGCAAACCAATTATCTTGCGGGTTATATTAAAAGCTTACAGGCTTTGATACATGAAGGGCAAAACCTTCCCTATGAACTGGCTGTGAATAAGGTAGAAGAACTGTTGTTGGTTTTACTGCAAAGTCACCGATCGCAATTGATCGCCCTGTTGCAAAGCAATGCTCACTCACCTGCCCTGCTATTAAAAAATGTTGTAGAAAACAACCTCTTCAATAATCTTACTCTCGAAGAGCTGGCCTTTTTGGCCCATAAAAGCCTGGCCTCATTTAAGCGCGATTTTGAAAAAGCGTATCATATTGCTCCCGGCAAATACATCCGCGAACGCAAACTGGAAGTAGCCCGGCACGAGTTATCACAAGGAAAAAACGCTACATCCTTATACCTTGATCTGGGTTATGATAACCTGTCGAATTTTTCGTCGGCCTTTAAAAAGAAATTCGGGGTAAGTCCCAAACAATATCAGCTCGGCGCGCAATAAAAATATTACGGGAGACACATGAGCTGTTTTCAATAGTTTTTGAGCCTATAGCAATAACCACGAAGCGTTGATTAGACACACTTTTGGATAAATAAATATTATCCAAAACATCATGAAAACATTCATCTTATTTGCACTTGTTATAAGCCTTGGCTCCATCGTAAATGCACAAACCTTTACCCTTAAAAGCGTCGATTTAGGTGGTCAGTTCAGCAATCAATTTGTTGCTAACACCTTCGGCTGTAGCGGTGGTAACAAATCACCGCAACTGGAGTGGCAAAACGCCCCAACTGGTACGCAAAGCTTTGCCGTAACTATTTATGACCCGCAAGCCCCTACCGGTAGCGGCTGGTGGCACTGGGTTATTTTTGATATCCCCGCCAATGTACACGAGTTGAAACAGGGAGCCGGTAACCCTTCGGCAGGGATAGCGCCAGCTGGCAGCGTACAAGGTCTTACCGATGCGCTCATTACCGGATATAGCGGCCCATGCCCGCCGGAAAATGACGCAGCCCATAGCTATGTGATCACAGTTTATGCTTTAAAATCAGCCAAACTTGGTGTCGATAATAAAGTTTCGGCGGCGTTAACCGGTTTTATGCTGAATCAAAATGTGATAGCCAAAGCATCGTTAATTGTATATTATAAAAGATAAGACAAACCAAACCTGTTACATCTGCCCTGTATTTCGGGGCAGATGTAATTTTGTACATACATAATCGGGATGGCTATTTTTAATTAGCTAAATATTTTGTTACTTGTAATAGATTAAAAATCCCACCGGTTATGCACAGAAGAAACTTTCTGAAAACAGGCTCATTAGCAGGTTTAACTTTATCAACTTTAGTAGCCGCCTCATGCAGTCAGCCGGCGGAAGAGAAAAAAATCGATGACGCTGCCAATAATAAGGATGACCTCTTTGAACTATCGGAAGTTACCATCTCCTATCTGCAGCAAAAAATGCAGGCTAAAGAATATACCTCACGCCTCATTACCGAACTTTACCTGAAACGTATTGACAAAATAGACAAAAACGGCCCAAAGCTTAATTCAGTCATCGAGCTCAATAAAGATGCACTGAATATAGCCGATGCCATGGATAAGGAACGTGCAAGTGGCAAAGTTCGCGGCCCTTTACATGGCATACCCGTGCTCATCAAAGACAATATCAATACCGCCGACAATATGCACACTACCGCCGGAGCATTAGCACTGGCTGATAATTTTGCCAAACAGGATGCTTTTATCGTACACAAATTGCGCGAAGCAGGTGCAGTGATACTGGGCAAAACCAATTTAAGCGAATGGGCTAATTTCCGCTCCACACACTCAACCAGCGCCTGGAGCAGTCGCGGAGGGCAAACCAAATGTCCATATATATTGGATAGAAATCCAAGTGGTTCAAGTGCGGGATCAGGATCGGCTACGGCCGCCAATTTGTGCACCGTGTCTATCGGGACTGAGACCGATGGATCTATCGTATCACCATCGTCGGTAAACGGTCTGGTAGGCATTAAACCTACAGTAGGCCTTTGGAGCCGCTCGGGTATCATCCCCATATCCAAAACGCAGGATACCGCAGGCCCCATGGCCCGCACTGTGAAGGATGCCGTTATTGTTTTAGGTGTACTGGCTGGTATCGATGCACAAGACAGTTATACCCTTGCCAGTAAAGGAAAAGCCGCCCCTGATTATACCAAATTTTTGGACGCAAACGGACTGAAAGGTAAACGCCTCGGTATCGAAAAATCGGCACTGGATGGTAACCCGGCTGTGGTTGCTTTGCTGAACGATGCCATCAACACCTTGAAAAGCAAAGGCGCGACTATTGTTGAGGTAGAACTGAACAAAGTCCTGAAAGATATCAGCCGGGGCGAGTTTACTGTATTGCTGTATGAATTTAAAGATGGTGTCAATAAATACCTGAGCACTGCCAACAGCAAAATGAAAACACTGGCCGATGTGATCGCTTTTAATAAACAGAACGAGGCCAAAGCCATGCCATTTTTTAAACAGGAGACCTTAGAAATTGCTCAAAGCAAAGGTGATCTGAACAGCAAAGAATACCTGGAAGCATTGAAACAAACCAACGAAGGCACCCGCAAAGCCATCGATAAAATACTAACCGATAATAAACTGGATGCCATCATAGGCCCAACCAATGGGCCTTCCATTTGCATTGACCTCATCAATGGCGATTATGATAATGGTTTTTCATTCTCAGGGCCTGCTGCTAAAGCAGGATATCCGCACATCACCGTGCCTATGGGTAAGGTACATGAATTGCCGGTGGGTCTTTCGTTTTTTAGCACCGCTTACAAAGAAGCCGACATTATTACCCTGGCCTATGCATACGAACAAGCCTCGAAAAAAAGAACCGAGCCTGTGTTTAAGCCAGACTTGTTTGCGTAGCTTTGTGAATCATGGCAACAACACCCATTCCTAAAAAGATACTGGCCAGGCAGCATGAAATAACCGGCGACTTTTTGAAAGCCATTGATCAGCACCTGGATGATCTGTTACAACACAAGGTAATGGATATGATGGAAATCCGCGATTTTGCCGATCAACTGCACATCCATCCCACCCATTTAAGTAATACCATTAAGCTAACCACAGGCCATGCCCCCTGCTATTTTTTTGAAGAAAAAATCATGCGGATAGCTAAGGCAATGCTTCAGAACAGTAACGTTCCCGTTGCCGAAATTGCCGCACAGCTTACCTTTGATCCATCTAACTTCACTAAGTTCTTTAAGCGTTTTGAGGGGATTACACCCAAACAGTATCGTGAGGGAGTGTTGATAAAGCAATATGATCAGGTATCTTAAAAATCGGAAACAGTTACCATTTAAACTGAAGTAGTCACCATAATTACCATACTATTTAGCTGCAACTTTGTATCATAAACAATAAACAAAAATAAAATGAGTACAAATAAAATAGCTCTGATTACCGGCGGCAGCCGTGGCTTAGGCAAAAATGCGGCCCAGCACCTGGCAAAAAAAGGTATTGATGTGATACTTACCTACCGCAGTAAAAAAGAAGAAGCAGAAGAGGTTGTTGCCTCCATTGAAAAATTGGGTCAAAAAGCGGCCACGCTGCAACTGGATACCAGTATTATTAAATCTTTCGATGGGTTTATCAGTCAGCTTAAGACTACGCTTCAAGAAAAATGGGAACGTAGTACTTTTGATTTCCTGATCAATAACGCGGGTATTGATGCGGCTTCGAAATTTGCTGAAACTACCGAGGAAGACTTTGATAATCTCATGAACATACACTTTAAGGGAGTGTACTTTTTAACCCAAAAAAGTCTGCCCGTTATTGCCGATGGTGGCCGCATCATCAATTTTTCAACCGGTTTAGCTCGTTTTTCGACTCCTGGTTATGCGGCTTATGCTTCTATGAAAGGCGCTATCGAGGTATTGACCAAATACCTGGCAAAAGAACTTGGCCCGCGCGGCATTGCAGCCAATGTGGTGGCACCCGGAATTATTGAAACCGATTTTACCAAAGAGGCTTTTTCGCACGAAGGTATGCATGACAGAATATCCAGTATTACCGCTTTAGGTCGCCCGGGCATGCCTGACGATATTGGCGGTATAGTAGCCTTTTTATGTACCGAAGAAGCCCGTTGGATCAACGCGCAACGTATTGAAGCATCAGGCGGTATGTTCTTGTAATTGATTGGATTGCCTCCATTAACAAAAAGTGGGTTTACATGGTTTACACTTTTTAGGGTTTACATTGACTTATATAATTAATAATCAATAAATTACATATTTTTTCCCGAAAAATATGTAAACCCACTTTTGTATACATATTATCAGCTAAATTTCAATTCATGGGTAACACAACACCAAGGGTAGTCAATGTGATTTATGGCACAGCCTTTTTTTCATAAATTCCAGCTGTCCTAACAAAATCCTATCTTGCATAAAATAATACGTCGATATGGAATTTGGCCGCGTTACCCCGCAAGAATTAGCTTCTGTAGATTTCACCCTTCCTCCCGATACAGCACTCACTTTAAGCACTTTGGCAGCTGCAAAAAGCAAAGAACCATTGCAGGTTCGCGTGGGTTGCGCCAAATGGGGCCGTAAAGAATGGGTAGGTCAGATCTACCCCCTTAAAACCAAGGAGGCCAATTTTTTGGATGAGTACGTAAAGCATTTTGACTGTATTGAACTTAACGCCACCTTTTATAATGTTTACGGGCCAGATACCATTTCCAAATGGAAAGCCAAGGCCGATAGCAACCCGGATTTTAAGTTTTGTCCCAAATTTTCGCAAAGCATCAGTCATATCCGCAGGCTAAAAAATGCAGAAGATATCACTACCAGCTATTACGAAGGCGTGATGGCTTTTGGCGATAAACTGGGCCCCATGTTTTTACAGCTGAGTGATAACTATACACCCAAAAGCTTTCCGGAGTTAAAAGCATACCTGGAGCAATTACCCAAAGACGTTCCTGTTTTTGTAGAACTAAGACATAAAGAATGGTTTGCCGTCCCTGAAAACAGCGAGAAGGTTTTTAAACTATTGCATGACCTTAACATCGGCGCAGTAATTACTGATGCTACGGGCAGGCGCGACGTGGTACACATGAATTTGCCCACACCGCATGCTTTTATTCGTTTTGTGGGTAACGGATTGGTTGATGGTAATTTTGATTCGGACAAAACCCGTTTGGATGAATGGGTTACCCGCATCAAACAGTGGCAGCAACAGGGTTTGAGATCGGTATGGTTCTTTATGCACCAGCACGATGAACGCTACTCGCCCATCCTGGCCGATTATGTAACGGACAAATTGAACAAAGCTTTAGACACACAATTACTTCGCCCTAAATTTATTGAAGCACAAAGCAGTTTATTTTAGCTGGATACCAGACCCGATATCACGTTGATGCCCAATGCTACGATGGCCGTATTGAATGCGAAGGATATCATGCCATGTATCCAGGCCAGGCGACGTATCTGGCGTGAAGAGATTTCCACGTCCGATACCTGGAAGGTCATGCCGATTACAAAGGAGAAATAAACAAAATCGAGATAATCCGGATGTTTTTCATCGCCGGGAAAATCAAGGCCTCCTATTGGTTTTTTATTGCTATCGCCGTCCGTATCAGTGGTATAATACATATGTGCGTAGCGCAGCGTAAATATGGTATGCACCAAAATCCAGGAAACAATAACCGATGCCATACTCAGCAAAACATGCTCGGTTACCGCCTCGGCCGACAGGTGTTTGGATGATTTAAGCAGAAAAAATATAGCCAGTGTGCTCACTAATGAAGCTACAATCACGAACAGGAATATCAATGTACGGCTGGAATCCTGGATCCGGGCTATCTTACGTACTTCCATGGGGTGAGATGACAGGATGATCACCCAATCCATAATAATAATGGCTAATGCAAAAGCAATCCAGGTAACCAGGATTACTGCCGGCACACTAAAATGCCCCAGGGACACAAACAATACAATTCCGCTTATCACCAACGAAATAAGCATCCGGTAATGAGCATCCAACCTAAACCAAACCTTTGATTTTATTTTATTTGCAGGCATAAGAAAAGTTTATACCGTAAATATGGCGATGAATTGTGTAGAATTAATGAACTATGTAAAAAAGAATCAAGAGATAAGAGTCAAGAATCAGGAAAGGGCAAAAATTGTTGACCAGATTGGCTTGCAGTTATTCTTTCTTGATTCTTATCTCTCGACTCTCACCTAATCCTCCTCTTCCACTATCCAGGCTACGCGGCCAACCTGCCCATCATCTAACTGCACTTTGATACCTCGCGAATGGTAAGCGGCGCTGGTAAGTAGTCTTTTTACAAAACCACGGGTTAGGGTTCCGGTACGCTGGTCTTTCTTCAGGATAATATCAACTTCCAGGCCTGGGTATATATCGCTTCTGTTTTGTCCGTTCATGACCGTTGATTTATATTGATTGTTTATGATTACGTTGATTTCTTATTACGATGTAATAAAATTTCCAACACTTTTTGTTTTACTTCATCGTTGATACCTATGAATGACTTGGTCATCGCACATCTGTGTTTAATAAATAATGGCAGGTTATTTATGGAGGGATCATCATCTATGATAACATAATTCTGATCGTATCCAAACATCTCAATCCACTCCTTTATTTCAGTTCCACGATCCGGCATCTCCGCAAGCGACTGTTTATCATTCACCTTAGAAATGGAATAAACATTTATTCCCCTCTTCTTAAAAATATCGATCCATTCTTCTAGCGAAAAATTGATCCGATGTGTGGTTGTTAAAACGATAGACGCATTTGTTTCTGCTAGTATAAAAGCCAAATTCTCTGCTGATTGTTTATTGAATAGCATAAAACCATCAACGCCTGTTTCAACTTTCTTCCATGACGGCTCAGTTACCAATACACCATCAATATCAAGCAGGATTATCATATTTATAAATGGCAAATATCAGTTGTTTGCCAGGTAATTTGTTATAAAAGTTTTTACTACTTCTTCGTTTCGCGCATCAAAACCATCTATTTTTTTTACTATTTGCCTTTTATTATTAACCAGGTAAATTTGTGGTACCCATCCTAAATTATATTGTGCATTAGCCCTATTAACCTGTTTAGCGGGTATAATTAACTGCTGCCAGGGCATATTTTCTTCATTCACGGCCTTTATCCATTCAGTCTTTTGATTATCAACCGATACGCTTACAAATCTTAAACTATCGTTTTTACAGGCAGAAGCTATTCTTTTTAACGACGGGATCTCCCGTCTGCAAGGGCCGCACCAACTGGCCCAAAATACAACCATATTCAGTTTTCTGGTGGTATCAATCAGGGTTACCTGCTTGGCATCCCTGTCAACGAAAGTGGAATTCGGAAATTCGTTCTTATTTTGGGGTTGATCATCAAGAAACTGTTTGATATTTTTACCCTGATAGGATGTTTTTATTTCATTGTTAAATTCATCAAAAATGCTTTTGTTTTGCTGATGGCTTAGATCATACTTGAAATTATTAAATGCAAAAAGTGCCCAGTAAGCATCAGGAGTATCTTCAACCAGCTTTTTAATGCGTTCAGCCTGAGCCGATCTTTTAACACTATCCTTACTGATCCTGATAAACGGCAGATCGAAATTTTTGAAGTAAAACTCGTTCTGATGACCTGATGTTATGCTTATAGCTTTGTTGTTTGCCAGATTCCCGGTGAGCGTTGTTAACCCTGGTTCCATGATAAAAGCCGCATAAGCCGATGGCTTGTTTTTATCTACTGTATAAGGGTCATTAATGCTCAGAAAACCACTTTTCCCTTTTTCATCGTGGTACTTCAACAAAATCAAATCGGCTATGAACGCGGTATCGGGATGACGGCTAAACTCAAATTTGCCATCAATAACTTTTGCGGAATCAATTGCAGGAGAGCCTATCGGATAATTGGGATGTAAGTATACCCATTTTGCATTTAACCCTTTAATATCGCCCCTGATAGTTATGCTATTGTCATGCTTACATGATACTAAAGCGACAAGCAATAAGAGGAATGCGATAAATAAGTTTTGCAGGCTTTTCATAGGTGTAGGCGGTTGACTGTTATGCAATAACAACAGAATAACCAATTTATTGTGTTACCTATTTCACCAGCTCTTTTATCGCCGTATCAACCTTTTCAAAATCAAAATTAGTCAGTAATTTATCAAACGCAGCAGTAATCTGCTCGTTGCCCAGGTTTCCTATGCTACCTTCATGGGTATGGTTTACGGTTTTGTCGGGGTTAAAATCGCCTTGTTCAATAGCCAGTCCTATTTGTTTGTAGGCATCACGGAAAGGGGTACCGTTCAATACCATACGGTTCACTTCTTCCACACTGAAGAGGTAAGCGTATTTTGGATCTTTTAATATATCGGCATTTACGCTGATGTTCTGCAGCATAAAGGTGGCCATATGCAGGCAGCTTTTCAGATCGGTAAAAGCCGGGAACAACAGCTCTTTCAGCAATTGCAGCTCGCGGTGATAACCCGATGGCAGGTTGGTAGTCATCATGGCTACATCAGTTGGCAGCGCCTGCAGGCGGTTACATTTGCCGCGCATAATTTCCCAAACATCAGGATTCTTTTTATGCGGCATAATACTGCTGCCGGTGGTCAGTGTATCCGGATAACTCACAAAGGCAAAGTTCTGGCTCAGATATAAAGCCTGATCCATAGCCATTTTGGCCAGTGTTGCAGCAATGGACGACAAAGCCTGCGCGATGATTCGCTCGGTTTTGCCACGCCCCATCTGGGCGTATACTACATTATAATTTAAACTATCAAAACCCAGCAAGTGGGTAGTTAAAGTACGATTTAAAGGAAACGATGAGCCATAACCCGCAGCCGAACCCAGTGGATTTTTATTGGTGATGCGATAAGCCGCCAAAACAAGTTCCAGATCATCAGCCAGGCTTTCGGCATAGGCACCAAACCATAAACCGAATGACGATGGCATAGCTACCTGCAAATGTGTATAGCCGGGTAGTAAAACATCCTTATGTTTTTCGCTGAGGGTAATTAACTGCCGAAACAGTGCCTCCGTTTCTTCAACCACCTGCTGTAGCTGGTTGCGGAAGAATAGTTTCAGGTCAACCAATACCTGATCGTTACGGGAACGGCCGCTGTGAATTTTCTTGCCGGCATCACCTATGCGTTGGGTAAGCAGCATCTCCACCTGTGAGTGTACATCCTCTACCCCATCTTCAATAGTAAAACCGCCTTTTTCAATATCGGCATATATGGCTTTTAACTCGCGCTGTACCAGGTCAAGATCGGCAGTATCCATCAATCCTATGCTTTGCAGCATACGCGTATGGGCCAATGATCCTAACACATCAAAGGCTGCCATTTGCTCATCAAATTCCCTGTCGCGGCCAACAGTAAAGTTCTCTACCAGTTCATTTACATTGGTAGTTTTTTGCCATAACTTACTCATGATGCAAATATGTGCATTAAGGATAAATAAACGCCAAAAAAATGAATAATCCCTAAATCTCTATTAAACCTTTTTAATATTTATAAGTCATCATTATTACCAATATTTTACAATGCTTTTAATCTTATTTAATATTAAAACATTACCTTAACCATCATTTATTACCTATGAAAAATAACATTTACCTTATTATTGCCGCTGCTTTATTGCTTAACAGCTGTTCAAAGAAAAATGATATGCCGTTTTACCCACCGCCGGCTAAGGCTGTTATAAAGGATGCAGGCACTATTGCTTTTAAAATTGCACCCCTGGCCGGTAACCAGGTGCAAATTTTTCTGCGGTATGATCAAAATCCCGCACCTTCAAAAATCATCCTGAAACAAGATACCAATACCTTACAGACTGTAACTGTATCTAAAAATAATACTAATAACTACTCGGCAATTATTAATTATGCTTTTAAACCCGGCGTTAAGTACAATTTTAAAGTGCAAACTGTTGTAACTTCAGATACTATCCGTCAATATAGTATTAATGATTATACCCATCAGTTTGTTCAGGCTTTTAATTATAAAAAACTATTGGATCTGAAACAAAGCCTAGGCCCTGAAGCACTTGACATCTCACCTTCCCGAAATTATTTATTTATAACCGACGATGTGAATAATGTGCTTTATACCAAAAGAATATCATTGAAAACTTTTGCGGTGGATGTTATCAGCGATAAATTACTATCCACCTTTATAAGAGCTGTATCAGATAATGAGTTACTTATTTACGGTGATAAAAATACAGCCAGTGTTCCGCCGGTAACTATTGACCGGGGTAGCGACAGGGTTACGTTAGCTAAATACAATATAAACACGCAACAATCAACTTTTGTTGATTTTGTATCTTCGGGTTACGGCCGGATTTCCCGTGTTGTCAATAACCATGTATTGGTAACCAATCCTATATTTGAAGATAAAACAGCTTCGCTTATTAATCTGGCCGATCTGTCAAAAGTGAAATATTCATTGGATAATTTTGATTTTACCCGCATAAACGAGTATAGTGCCAACCATATCCTGTATGCTAATAATTTGATTAACACTACCAATGGCTTTATGTCTACCCCGCTGAATCTTGATCAAAATTCCGGTTTAATTGATATTGATAATACTTCGGGCTATGCATTTGTGAGTTCGGCAAAGGAAAATACAGCTAAAGATATATTAACTGCCTTCAGCGTTTATAAAGATGGCTCCCCTGTATATCAATCAGCCTATACCTATGGAGACGGAACTTACCCTCCGGTAATAGCCAATATAAAAGGCGATATCTTAACTTTTTACAGAACCTTCAACTACAGTACCCAGGTACAAATAGACGGGTATTATACCTTAAATTTGAAAACTAAAGAAGTAAAACTTGTTCAGGCCGATGGTAACGGTAATCTGTATGTGGTGAGCGATTATCAGCTACAAGATGGCAGCATTATATCCGTAAGGACCGATGGTGTATATCGTATAACCCCTGCCAATTAATTTTAATCTACTGAAATTAAGACAGATAAATACAAAATTCATTAAAAGAATAAAATATTCTACTAAATCTATAGGATTTATATAAAAACAATTTTATATTTGCAGTGTCAACAACGACAAATAGTTCTTTATCACGCTTATCAAGAAAGACTGAGGGAAAGGCCCAAAGACGTCTTAGCAACCTGTACATCCGCATAATGTAAAAGGTGCTAATTCCTGCTCCGCATAGGAGAAAGATAAATAAGATCTTACCCTTCCATCTTCCATAAGTGATTTATAGTTTTTTTTTAAAAAGTCGCGTGACCGAGAGGATAGGTTAAGGTCTGCAAAACCTTCTACGGCAGTTCGAATCTGCCCGCGACGTCAAATTTTCTCCCTTACTTTTATACTATTTATCGCCCTGAGATAAAATCCAGAGACTTTGATGGTTGAATCACATAACATTAAAGATAAAACATGGATGTCTAGGTGATATCCGTCGAACCATGGTGGGCAAGGCTTATAAGGCCATAAACTCCCAATAATTTACATGGCATACAGCGAGCTTTTGATTCCCTGCCAAATTTCAAATCGAAAAAAATTGGCTAAATCGTTATTATTTGGTATTCTTGGAATTTATGCACAACCCCGGTGCATCTGCTTTTATCCTGTATAAACCAAACACTAATGATCGAACACAAACTCAATAACGAGATTCTAAAAACTAAACAACACTTTGAAATTCTTGATGGCTTGCGTGGTATAGCGGCCTTCGCCGTGGTAATTTTCCATTTTATGGAAATAGCCTATTCCGATTACAGTCAAAACTTTATCGGGCATGGTTTCCTTGCAGTCGATTTTTTCTTTTGTCTGTCGGGTTTTGTGATCGGGTATGCTTATGACGACCGTATTGATAAAATGGGCATTATAGAGTTTTTTAAATCCCGAATCATCAGACTGCACCCTTTAGTTATTTTTGGCTCGGTACTGGGCCTGTTAGCGTTTCTTTTTGATCCTTTTGGCGGTCACCCGGAACTGTACAGTGCAAGCAGGCTAATCCTGTTATTTTTAATGTCTGTACTGCTTATCCCTTTTCCGGTGATGCCAGATCGTTATTTTAACCAATTCGGCTTTAACGCTCCGGCATGGTCGCTATTTTGGGAATATATAGCCAATATTGTTTATGCCTTTGTCCTTTGCCGTGTTAATAAACGGGTATTGCTTGTGTTAACTATATTGGCGGCTGTGGGTATTTGTTTTGTGGCTTCTCATTCCGGAAACCTGATGGGCGGCTGGGGTAAGGGCAACTTTTGGGATGGCGGCGCCCGCATCAGCTATTCGTTTTTAGCCGGCTTATTGGTATATCGCTTTAACTGGATCATCAAAAACAAACTGGGCTTTTTAGGACTGGCGGCGCTGCTGGCTTTAGCTTTCCTGATGCCTTTCTCTACTAAATGGAACTGGCTTTCCGAAACACTGGTAGTGCTCTTTTACTTCCCGCTATTAATAGCCTTAGGTGCAGGCGCAGCCTTAACCCAGGGGATAAAGAAATTGTGCGTATTCTGCGGAAAAATATCATACCCATTGTATATGACCCATTACTCGGTAATGTGGATGTTTGGGAAGTATTACGCTGCACACAAACCGGGGCCTGGCCAATTGGGATTAATTATCCCGGTTTCGGCCATATTGCTGGTTGGAATAGCTTACCTGGTGATGGTGATCTATGATATACCGGTACGCAGATATCTGACAGCTAAAAGGAAGCAGGCTTAGATATTAACCATGTCTTCAACTTTCCATATACTTATAACAAACGACAGCCCGGCTCCTTTTTTAAGGATACCGGGCTGTTTGATTTAAAGCAACAGGAGAGCCAAAAACCACTCGCTCAGTAGGCAATCAATTAACTATTAACTACTTAAAACCTTATTACAAAATATAGAATGCCGCCTGTTTTTGCTGCTGGTTGTTCGTCACCATATCGGTAACTTGTGGCATTTCGTCTTTCAGCATTTGTTTCAGGTCCTGCTCAATTTTACGACTGATGGCGGTGGTAGGAGTATCTGTCGGCATATTTTCAAATGGATCTTGCAAATGGATAGCCATTTTTTCGATCAGGAAAAATGCCGACGAAATAGCGATCACCAGCGGCACCTGTAATATGCCAAAAGACTCCATCAGGCTAAAAGGTAACAGTAGTACAAAAAACAATACTAGCCAGTGTATATACACGCTATATGTAGCCGGGAATACGGTATTCTTGATCCGCTCGCATCCACCCATGGAGTTCATAAAACTGGTCAGGGTGCCATCCATAGTTACCTGCTGGTACTCGTTAACCCAACCCAGTTTGTACAAGGTGCGCAAATCATGCCCTTGTAATTCATTTAAAGCCAGCGGCACATGATCTACATTACGAATATTCCGGACATCATCATCGCTTAAAAACGCCTCCAGGTTTTGTTTAGCATCTTGTTTACGCAGGTGGCGGCTCAAACTGTAGCACCAGGCTATCTGTCGTTTTACAATCCGTTCTTTGAGCGCCCACTTCTCGTCGCCGTCAATACTGCTATCAACAAAGGTAAGTACCTGGCGGGTAATCGTACGGCAATCATTCACAATGCCGCCCCACAAAATACGGGCCTCCCACCAACGACCGTATGCCTGATTTGACCGGAAAGCCAGTAACAGGGATATAATAGTACCCAATATGGTAGGTACAGTTAAGGGGATGGATACTTCTCTCAAGTCATAGTACTGATGCACCAGGTAAATGGCCGAGGCATAAATGGCCACCATGATGAGTTCTTTTTTTATTTTTCCGAATACATAGGTAACCGGGATGTTTTCTTTTAGTAGCATAATATTTAATAATTTAGGGGTTAATTACTATTGTTCTAGTTCTGTTAATTCTGGCTCCTTGGCAATGAGGTTTACTATTATGCCATCTGCTTCTGTGTTGTCAAGCACCCGTTTGCCGCATTTTTCAATCAGCACTTCGGGGTCAATGCTATTTTTAAAAAGTAACTGATAGTTATCGTGCGGTGGCACAATGGCATCCACGTCATGTGCATCCAGGTAGTTATTAAAAACCGCCACGGTACTGCCATAAAAAATATCGATATGGATACGGTTGATCAGGTGGCTGAAGTCTTTTTCAAGATCGCGGCAGCGGATATAAAAATTATCAGGGATCTGCCTGTACTCAGTTGAACGACGCGACAGCATCAGCAGCTCGCCAATATTATCGGTAATTTTTAGCATATGTACCAGCCTGATATCTACTTTTTGCGGATAGTATTGCTGAGCTATGGTTGGTATACTTTGGAGCGATTGGTAGGTAAAATCGGTGGGGATGAACAGCGTTTTCATAGTCGTAATTATTAATGGTTAAACTTGTACTGTTTTGTTTGATACAAGTGTAGCCCCCAATAATTAAGATGATCTAAGAAAGTTATTAGAAATTGATTAGAGTTTTACGCCGATGCCTCTACAGGTAAAAACACCTTGATCTCGGTGCCTTTACCAACGTCTGAACGAATACCTATACTCCCCCTGTGCAAACGAATAATGTTAAGTGTTAGAGGTAAGCCTACCCCATGCCCTTCGTAGCTGTGCGTATTGGAGGCCCTGAAAAATGGTTCAAAAATATGCTGCAGTTCACTTTCGGGTATACCTATGCCCTGGTCTGTAATGGAGATAATCACTTTATTATTTTCGGTCAGCAACCTTATTTTCACCATACGGTTATCTGAATATTTACAGGCATTGCTGATAATGTTGGTAACGGCCAGGCGTAGTAAATTACTGTTGCCGCTTACATAAAGCAAGTGCTCGTCGGTTGGCATATCTTCCAGATCAATCTGTATATTACTGTCGGTATTGATCCTTTTGATTGATTCTGAAGCGGTCATCAGGAGCTCATCAATCCGGATGCTTTCCCAGCGCTGTTTTTTGCCGTCAAAACCCGATTGGGCAAGCGTTAATAAACTATTCAGTATCTGTCCCAGCTTTTCAGCCTCAGAGTAAATGGTACCAAATACCTCACGCTGCTCCGGGCTTACATCGGTTTTGCTTATGGCCAGTTCAGCTTCACTACTGATAATGGTTAAAGGTGTACGCAGCTCATGCGATGCATTGCTTACAAAGTTATTTTGCGTTTCAAAAGCGGTTTCCAGACGGTTAAGCATATCATTGAAAGTATAAGATAGTTCGGCTATCTCGTCCTTGCCACTCAATTCATCCAGCCTGAAATGCAGGTTATTGGCCGTTATATTTTTAACATTATTAATGATACGCCGTACCGGCTGAAAGGTATAAAAGGAGAATATTTTACCTACAAAATAAACCAGAATCATAGCCGCCAAAAAACCGTAAACCAATATTCTCTGCAGATCTTTCAATTCTTGAAAACCGGATGGGTCAATGGCCGAAACAATAACAATATATTTACTATTGCCTTTTGTAAATACCCTGCCAGCATAAAAAATATTATCAACCTTATAGCGTGCCGCACTATCTTTTAAGATATTTTTAATAAACCTGCTTTTAGCATCAATTCCACCATTTATATTAATTTTATTAAGTGTATCCGTGCTAAAAAAATGTTCTTTTTCTGATTCCAGTTTTTCCAGATAACGGTTTCTCACTTCCTGATAAGCCTGGCTTTTGGCACCAGGAAACAGGTGCACCTCGGCCGATATATTTACACGGGCTTCCAACCGTTTAAAAAAATCGTCGAAACCGAACCTGTATACCAGGTAAAAAATAGTGATATTGAGCAATAACAATATCACTCCAGACAGCAACAGGAACAGCAAGGTTATTTTACTTTGTATTTTCATCGGGCTCTCCCTCTTTCATGATATATCCCATACCAAAAACTGTGTGTATGAGTTTTGAACCACTGCCTTTTTCTAATTTTCTGCGCAGATAGTTTACATATACATCAACCACGTTGGTACCCATATTAAAATCAATATCCCATACACTTTCCAGTATCTGAATACGTGACAGTACTTTTTTCTGATTCTTTACAAAATACTCCAGCAGCCGGTACTCTGTAGCCGTGAGTTTTAATGGTTCCTGGTTACGGTAAGCTATTTTTGATTCGGCGTTAAGCTCCAGGTCGCTGATGGTAAATATATTTTTAGGTTGTAGCTCGCCACTTTTACGACGCAGCAGCGTTCGCAAACGTGCCGCCAGTTCGGCAATTTTAAAGGGTTTTACCAGATAGTCATCGGCACCGCTATCTAAACCATTCACAATGTTTTCGGTAGAATCAAGCGCAGTAAGCATAATAACAGGCACTGTTTGTTTTTGCTGCCTGATGAGCTTACATACTTGTATGCCGTCCATTACGGGCAGCATAACGTCTAGTATCACCAGGTCAAAATCATGATCAAGCGCCATTTGCAAACCGGTTGCTCCATTTCCTGCAACGCTTACTTCGTAGCCAAATTCTGCCAGTCCGCGCTTTATTACCGATACCACATTGGGTTCATCCTCAACCAGTAATATCCCCATAGTATTAATTTGTATAAATTTTAATCTCCAAACGCTAAAGCGTATTAACCGCGTCCGGAAATATAGTTAACAGCAAGACCAATTATTTCTTTGATATAAAAGCTCCATTTGTTTAGCGAATCGGCACTGGGCACAAACTCGCTTAAACTAAAATTGCCGGTTCCGGCCATATAATTACAGGGATATGGTAATACATCAACACCCATTTTTTTAAAGATCCGTACCGAGCGGCGCATATGAAAAGCAGAAGTTACTAATAAATACGGCCCCCGCTGTGCATGCTTTTGAAGCAGGGCTTTTGTTAAAGATGCATTTTCCAAGGTATTACGCGATTGGTCTTCTATCAGGATACAGCTATCCGGGATCTGCGCAGCCTTAAGCTGATATTTAGCCCAGGCTCCTTCCCGGAAAGCAGATGGGTTTAAATTGCCATTACCTCCCGAAATTAAGACGTATTTCACCCTACCCGTCTTTTGCAAAAGAACCCCTTGTATAAACCTGTCGGCCGCAGGACCGAACATACCACGACCTTCACTATCATCTGATGCAAAACCTCCAAGCACAATGGCCGCACTATATGTTTTGCCTTTTTCCAGCTCAACGGGTGCTATGTCCCAGGCATGGGCCAGCCGGTTGATCAGGAATGAATTAGAAAAAAAATAAAGCACCCCGATACCCCATAACAGATATTTGCGTTTACGTTTTATGTTCTTTGCAAAAGCCGCCATCAGTAATAAAACAAATACATATGACAGTGGAAAAAGCAAAAACGCCAATATTTTCGACAGGATAAAAAACATATACAGGTATACTTTTGTCGTAAAAGTAATTAAAATTTAGAGTCAAGATAATAAGAATCAGGAACCAGGAAAAAACAGAGATCATTTTTATCCCAGGATCTCCCGAAAGTTTGGATTAATCTACAAAATCTAAATATGCACTAAACAAAGTCCGGTAAGGAAATTTATGATGAGGAGACTCCGCTGGAGTCCATTATTTTTTCAGATTTTGTCTATAAACACGAGGCCTCTCTGAGGCCGGGTAACACGCCAGGCATACTGATTATATTGTAAAACACTGCAGGCCCCGACGGGGCCACGTGTTTATAGTTACAACATGCAGATTAATAGGCTCCGTAGGTGCCTCCGATTGGGATTCAGGCTGGTAATTTATGGAGTTAACTTAAACCTGCAACAGACGATAAGTGGGCAAAAGTGGGTTTACATATTTTATCAGTAATTTATATTTAACTTATTTAATATCAATTAATTAAACCAATTTTAACCATAAAAAGTGTAAACCCATGTAAACCCACTTTTTGCCCCAGGTCTCCTGAAAGGGACCCTAGGGTTGCATAAGGCGCATCCATAACTCAGGGTCCTCTGCGAGAGACCCTGAGTGAACAAAACTATGCTCTTGATTCCTGATTCTAATATCTTGACTCTTAACCCGTAACAAACTGGCATCATCATTGTCATACAAATAATAAAAAAACAGATTATGGGCTTACTAAAATTTCTTGTCGTTGGTGCAGCGGTTGCTTACGGCATAAACTATGTGACGAAAAAGGGACCAGATGGCAAGTCGATCATTGACGACCTTACCGAGAATGGCCCTGAATGGATGGATCGCGCCAAAAAATACGGCGAGCTCACTTTAGAGCAGATAGCTGTGCGCACTCAAAATTTCAGAGACAACTTCAGAGATAATAGCAGGTTATAAAGCAGCCGTTGTATTGCTATACACAATATTCTTTTTTAGGTGATAACCGAAAGGCTCGATATGGCCTGAAAATGCTGAAACGGACAGCATTCACGGTGTTGATACAATAAAAAAATGAACGCGGTTATTATAGTTTAAACTACTCCCTGTAATACCTATTACCCCTTCAGGACAGTGAGGGTTGCGCAAGCAAAAATATCGGCTTAACATTGCTATAAGCCCTTAAATTATCTTGCTTACCTTTATAAACCGCTTTATTGCACCGTATGAAACAACTTTTCTGTAAGCCCGCGCTTTACATCGCTTTACTATTTCATTTTTTCATCGCTAACACAAGCTTCGCAGGTTCACCCGGCAAAGCGGCAGGTTTACAATGCGAACACCTAACTAATCCTATTGGCATCGATTCCCGGTATCCACGCTTAAGCTGGTTATTGGTTGATGAAAGACAAGGTGCCGCCCAAACTGCTTATCAAATTAGTGTTGGTACCGATTCAATTAGTGTAATTAACGGTAAAAGCAATATCTGGCAAACTACTAAGGTTGTGTCTTCAACAAGCCTGGTAAGCTATCAAGGTAAGCCTTTACAACCATTCACCAAATACTATTGGCGGGTGCAGCTGTGGGATCAGGCGGGTAAAAAGCTCGCATTATCAACCATAGCCAGTTTTGAAACCGGCATGATGGATATGCACAACTGGCAAGGATCATGGATAAGTGATAATAAAGGCATAGCGGTAAACCCGGCGCCATATTTTCGGCATACATTTAAGGTTGCTAAACAAATTCGCTCGGCAAGGGCTTATATCGCCGTAGCAGGCTTGTATGAACTATATATCAATGGACAAAAGATCGGCAACCATCGTCTCGACCCCATGTATACCCGGTTTGACAGGCGTACCTTGTATGTAACTTACGATGTTACCGCGCAGCTGCAAAACGGTAAAAACGCCATCGGGGTTTTACTGGGTAACGGCTGGTATAATCACCAAAGCACGGCGGTATGGTATTTTCACCAGGCGCCATGGCGCGGCAGGCCAACCTTTTGTATGGATCTGCGGATCATTTATACCGATGGCTCTGTCGAAACCGTAAGCTCCAATACGCAATGGAAAACATCATTAAGTCCGGTAGTTTTTAACAGCATTTATACGGCCGAACATTATGATGCCCGCAAAGAACAACCCGGTTGGAATACGCCCAATTTTATAGATACTGCCTGGAAACAGGTGATCAACCGTTCGGCTCCTTCGCAAAACATTGTGGCACAGAGCATGCAGCCCATCCGTAATGTGGAAGAGATTGCCGCCAAAAGCATCACCAAAATTGACAATAACTTATGGGTATTTGATATTGGGCGAAATATATCTGGTGTGAGTAAAATCACTGTAAAAGGTGATTCGGGCACGGTGATCCGTTTAAAACACGCTGAGCGATTGAACAAAAACGGTCATGTGGATCAATCCAACATCGACCTACACTATCGCCCTACGGATGATAAAGACCCTTTCCAGACCGACATTTTTATTTTGAGCGGCAAAGGCGAAGAAACCTTTATGCCAAAATTTAACTATAAAGGTTTTCAATATGTGGAGGTAAGCAGCAGCAAGCCTGTGGAATTAAACAAAGAGAGCCTGAAAGCTTATTTTATGCATAGTGATGTAACACCCATTGGCACAGTCACTTCATCCAACAAAACCATTAATCAAATCTGGAGCGCTACCAATAACTCCTACCTCAGCAACCTGTTTGGCTATCCTACTGATTGCCCGCAGCGCGAAAAAAACGGATGGACTGGAGATGCCCACATTGCCAGCGAAACCGGCTTATATAATTTTGACGCCATTACCATTTATGAAAAATGGCTGGCCGACCATCGCGATGAACAACAACCTAACGGGGTGCTCCCTTCCATTATCCCAACCGGTGGCTGGGGTTACGAATGGGGTAACGGACCCGACTGGACAAGCACCATCGCCATTATCCCCTGGAACATTTATTTGTTTTATGGCGATAGCAAACTACTGGCAGATAGCTATACCAGCATCGAAAAGTATGTAAACCACATTGATGAGCTTTACCCAACAGGCTTAACTACCTGGGGTCTGGGCGATTGGGTGCCTGTAAAATCCGTATCGCCGGTTGAACTCACCTCTTCAGTATACTATTATACCGATGTCAGCATCCTGGCTAAAGCCGCTAAAATATTGGGGAAACAGGCCGATTTTGTAAAATATTCGGCACTGGCCAATAAGATCAAAAATGCCATCAATACTAAATATCTGAACACCGAAACCGGTATATACGGCAAGGGATTGCAAACAGAACTGAGTGTACCGCTTTATTGGGATGTGGTACCGCAAAACCTGAAAAGTAAAGTAGCCGCCAATCTGGCGCAGCGTGTTGCCGCCGATAATTACCACCTGGACGTGGGCATCCTTGGAGCCAAAGCCATTTTAAGCGCTTTAAGCAATGATGGCTATCCCGATGTAGCTTACAAAATAGCATCACAGGAAACTTTCCCATCCTGGGGATGGTGGATGGTGAACGGGGCCACTACCTTGTATGAAAACTGGAAGATAGACGCCAAATCAGACATCTCATTGAATCATATTATGTTTGGAGAGATAGGCGCCTGGCTTTACAAAGGTATAGCAGGTATCCACACCGATCCGGATCACCCGGGTTTTAAAAACATTCTGTTGCAGCCGCACTTTGTGGCCGGGCTCAATGAATTTACCGCTACCCATGATGGACCCTATGGCAAAATCATATCCTCATGGCAACGTACCGGTCAAGGTATAACTTACAGGGTTACCGTACCGGCCAATTCAACCGCTACCATTACTTTACCCGCAGGCAAAACCTATTTGGGTGGTAAACTGATCGCCAATTCAGGGCCTTACAAGGCGGTTGCCGGAAGCTATGTTTTTGAGGTGAAATAATCCGCACTTCAATTGCCATAGGTATTTCATATTTACATTAACTTAACATCAAATGACCTTTTGCTGACAAGCCGGTTCACTAACCGGCTTGTTTTGTATATACTTTTGTTACATTATATCGGCTCTATATCATGTACAAAAAAGTCACTTTATTAGTCTTGCTGCTTGCATTCGCGTTAATCAACATCACCCATGCCGATGAGCCCTGGGCTTTAAGTACTAATAAAGAAGGTGTTAAAGTTTACACCAGGCATGTGCCGGATTCCAAAGTAAAAGCCATTAAGGTAGAATGTGAGTTCAACGCCTCGGCAGCTCAATTGGTTGCCGTATTATTGGATATCAAAGGCAGTATAGATTGGGTTTATCATACCAAATCTGTTGACATGATCAAACAGGTTTCCCCTTCAGAACTATATTATTATTCTGAAGTATCCATACCCTGGCCTTTACATAACCGCGATTTTATTGCCCATATCAAAGTTACTCAGGACCCTAAAACCAAGGTGGTTACCGTTGACGCTCCATGTTTGGCAGATATGGTACCACGTAAAGATGGTATTGTACGTATTGAGCACTCAGTAGGTAAATGGATTATTACACCGATAGACAGCAATCACGTAAAAATTGAATATACCCTGCATCTGGATGCGGGTGGTAGCGTACCTGCCTGGTTACTCAATATGTTTATTACCCAGGGCCCAACAGAAAGCTTCAAAAAGCTGAAGGTACAATTGCAGAAACCAACCTACAAGAACATCAAACTGCCTTATATTACTGATTAATTAGTTCATTTGTTCACTGGCTCATTAGTTTATTGGTCTCGAAACCATTTAAACTTCCGCTCCATTGCCCGCATTACAACACAAATGAACTAATGAGGCACTGAACATTCAAGCTAATTACCATCAATCATTTGCAAAAAAAGCTGATAACAGTTGCCTGCTATAAACGTAATTTCGTTGCCTAGCTATGATTGTTTATGCTGTTACCGCGATACTTGCGGACACCTGATGACAGTTTTACAATTTATAACTGCTAACATTGCTTTAACCAATTAAAGTAAACACTATAAAATGAAGGTAGCTTTATTTGTACCCTGCTATGTCGATCAGTTTTATCCCAAGGCGGCTATTGCCACACTGGAGCTGCTGGAAAAGCTTGGCGTTGATGTACACTATCCTAAAAATCAAACCTGCTGCGGGCAACCCATGGCCAATTCCGGCTACGAGCATCTTACTGCGGGCTGCAATAGTTTGTTTATTGATAATTTTTCGGGATATGATTATATCGTATGCCCATCCGGCAGTTGTACCCTGCATATCAAAGAACATTTACACTCAGCCGAAAAAGAGGAACAGGCCGTTGATATCCGCAAACGGGTTTATGAGCTTACCGAATTTTTGGTAGATGTATTGCAGGTAAAGGAGTTAAAATCCCATTTTCCGTATAAAGTAGGTTTGCACCAAAGCTGCCACGGGTTGCGCGGTCTGCGGATATCGCAAATGAGCGAGCTGGTTGCCCCGGCTTTTAGTAAACCCGCGCAGTTGCTGGATATGGTACAGGGATTGGAACTAGTACCCTTAACCCGCCAGGATGATTGCTGCGGCTTTGGAGGAACATTTTGCGTGGCAGAAGAAGCGGTATCATCCAAAATGGGGAAAGACCGCGTAGACGATCATATTGAACATGGCGCCCAATACATTACCTCGGCCGATCTCTCCTGCCTCATGCATATGGAAGGCATTTTACGCCGGCAAAAAAGCGATGTCAAAGTAATTCATGTGGCCGAAATTTTAAATCACAGTCATGAGTAACGTTACCGGAAAAAGCCACGCCGAATTAGCAAGCATCTTTAATCAGGATGAGCCACGGGTTGACTGGCATGATGAAACGCTATGGTGGGTACGCCAGAAGCGCGATATCCAGGCGCATAAACTGCCCGAGTGGGAACTATTAAGGGAAACCGCATCGCAGATCAAAAACAATGTATTATCAAACCTGAGTACATACCTGGAGCAATTTGAAGCCAACGCGATCAATAACGGTGTTATAGTGCATTGGGCGGCGGATGCCGAAGAACATAACAAGATAGTTCACCAGCTACTACAGGAACGCGGCATCAACCGCATGGTTAAGAGCAAATCGATGCTTACCGAAGAGTGCCACCTGAATGAATATCTGAAAGAACAAGGCATCGATGTGATCGACTCCGACCTGGGCGAGCGCATTGTTCAACTGGCTAATGAGCCTCCAAGCCATATCGTACTGCCTTGTATCCATAAAAAGAAAGAAGAAATAGGCGATATTTTCCATGAACACTTAGGCTCGGCCAAAGGCGAATCAGATCCCAAGATCCTCACCGAAACCGCCCGCCAGCACTTGCGCGAAGTATTTCTGACACGCCGCGCGGCGCTTACCGGCGTTAACTTCGCCATAGCCGAAACCGGGGAGTTTGTAATATGTACCAATGAGGGCAATGCCGACATGGGCGCTCACCTGGCCGAGATACACATTGCCTCGATGGGCATAGAAAAGATCATCCCCGAGAGGAAACATTTGGGTGTTTTTTTAAGGCTGCTCACACGCAGCGCCACCGGTCAGCCTATTACCACTTATTCCAGTCATTTTAAAAGACCGCAACCAGGCACAGCCATCCATATCATTATAGTAGATAATGGCCGGAGCATACAGTTAGGTCGTGAGGATTTTCGTAACTCTTTAAAATGCATCCGTTGTGGCGCCTGTATGAACACCTGTCCGGTATATCGCAAAAGCGGCGGTCATAGTTACCATACTGCTGTTGCAGGACCCATTGGCTCCATACTGGCACCCAACCTCGACATGAAAAAATATGCCGACCTGCCTTTTGCCTCTACCCTTTGCGGCTCATGCAGTAATGTATGCCCGGTGAAAATTGATATCCACAATCAGCTTTATAAATGGCGGCAAGTTATTGTAAAAGAAGGCTATAGTCCTACAGCAAAAACTATAGCCATGAAAGCGATGGCTTTTACCCTATCCTCTCCTGGTTTATACAGGTCGGGAGGCAAGATGGGTCGTATAGTATTTAAATATGCCCCGTTTGCAGTTAATAATGGATTAAACCCCTGGTACAAACACCGCGAAATGCCCAAAGTCCCCGAAGAGTCCTTTGGCGAATGGTACAGCAAAAGAAAGGAAGGAAAACAATGAGCAGGGAAAAAATATTAGCCGCAGTTAAAAAAAATCAGTTTACGCATGCCCCGCTGCCCGATCTGGAAATATTAAACACCTTAACCGCAAACACCGATAACCTGGTGCAGCAATACACCAATGTAGCCAGTGCGGGGGGCAGCTTTGTTTATGAAGTAAAGGATTGGGAAGCCATAAAAGCTATATTGCACAAAGAATTTAAACCCGGTGTAAAGATCATATCTGGCATCCACGAACTGAATGAATATACCTATGCAGGCAGCGTACTCGATGAATCATCACATAGCTTTGCCGATGCAGAACTGACTATATTACAAGCAAACCTGGGCGTTGCCGAAAACGGTGCCTTATGGCTTACAGAAAGTCAAATGAATATACGTGTGCTGCCGTTCATCAGTCAGCACCTGGCAGTTGTGATCAGTAAAGATGCCCTTGTGCCTACTATGGCGCAAGCCTACGCCCAAATAGGCAACGCCGATTACGGTTACGGGGCGTTCATCTCTGGGCCTTCAAAAACGGCAGATATCGAACAATCATTAGTAATCGGGGCACATGGGCCCAGAAGCCTCTCTGTATTCATTCTTACATAGCTCGTTTTACTTCCTACAAATATCTGCACAGGCCTGTTATTGGTAAATAACAGGCCCTATTTTATGTTACTGCTATCTTAAAATTATTCATTTCCGCAATGATGACACAAGGATGAGTTTTGTCTATTGTAAAAATATACCGATTGGTATATTTTTGTCTTGTTGAAATTAATCATCAACAATAAATCAAAATGAAAACCACACAGAACACTGTACTCATAACCGGCGGAAGCGCCGGCATAGGATTTGAAATAGCCAAACAATTATCAGCTAAAAACAATCATGTAATTATTATTGGCCGTAATCCAGAGCGTTTACAAAAAGCTGCCGGCCAACTACAAAATGTAACTGCTATCAACGCCGATATCTCTAACGCTGCCGACGTTGAAAACCTGGTTGCTAAATTATTAAGCGATTTCCCGCACCTTAACGTAGTGATCAATAATGCGGGTGCTGCTTCTTTAAGTGATCTGTTAAACAATACCGATACCTTTGAAAAAGCAGGTGCCGAAATGCAGACCAATTACCTGTCTGTTATCAGATTAAACGAAAAGCTGCTGCCCCTGCTTAAAAAACAAAGCGAAGCTGCTATCGTAAATGTATCATCTATAGTAGCTTTTGTACCGGGAAAATTAACCGCCACTTACTCAGCCAGCAAAGCAGCATTACATTCTTATACCCAGGCCTTAAGAGTTGCCCTTACAGATACCACCATTAAAGTATTTGAATTGATGCCTCCTTTGGTTGATACCGAATTTTCAACCGAAATTGGTGGTCATTTGGGTATTCCACCGTCACAGGTTGCCGATGAATTTTTAGCATCTTTGGAAACCGATAATTACGAGATCAGAGTAGGTAATACCGAGCAACTTTACCAGCTATACTTGTCGTCTCCTGCTGAAGCGTTAAATTTCATGAACTCGCGTAAATCATAATTTATCCCTGAATATGATCTTGAATAAAAGCATATCGTTGGGTATGCTTTTATTGATTCTACAAGTAGCTATATTACAGTCACTAAACAAAATTATAATATTAAAATACCAATTGGTACATTTGTATTATGGAAACGGAATTATCAAAAGCTGCAAGAACGCGCCAGTTCATTGTAGAAAAAACTGCTGGTATCTTTAATAAAAAAGGATATGCTGGTACTTCCTTATCAGACCTTACCGAGGCTACGGGCCTTACCAAGGGTAGTATATACGGTAATTTTAAAAATAAAGAAGAAGTTGCCGTTGCCGTGTTTGAATACAACGCCGCAAAAGTACGCAAGCAAATTAAACACTTTATTGATGAGGCATCTACATATCATGATAAACTGATGGTTTATGCCCAGGTTTACCATAGGTTTAACGCCGTGAGTTTCCCGGAAGGTGGCTGCCCTATATTGAATACCGCTGTTGATGCCGATGATACCAACCCCGTATTAAAGGAAAAAGCCGCGCAAGTGGTTATTAACTGGAAGAAAAGAATTGAAGACCTGATACAAGGCGGTATAACAGCCGGCGAGTTTAAAACAGGAATTGATATTACCCAAACGGCACTTTCTATTATTGCGTTGATCGAAGGAGGTATCATGATAGCTAAAGTAACCAACACCCCTGCCAATCTGGATAAGGTTTTAAAAACAGTGGACACCATCATTAAGCAGCTTAAAACCAACGTGTAACCTAATTATTACAGCAATAATTAGCAGGCTAAAAACAAAAGTTGTTAACTCAACGTTATAGAGTGTACCAATTTAACAATATGCCTAAAAAAATCTTAATCCTTGATGATAGCGAGGATGTACTTGACGTGATGAAAGAAGCGCTCGAGATGGAGGGCTACGAAGTTCAGGGAATTAATTTTACCGATGACATATGTAAGGCTGCTATCAACTTCAATGCCGACATTGTTATCCTGGACTATATATTATTTGGGATAAACGGTGGCGAACTTTGCCACATGCTTAAAACCACACCCGAAACATGCCACATTCCCGTGATTATGGTATCAGCCTATCCCCGGGTATTGGAGTCATTAGGTAACTATGGCTCCGATGCTTTTATTGCCAAACCTTTCAATCTTTCTGATATAACGGATACTATCAAAACCTGTTTCCTAAAGGCAGGCAATGACGTAGAACATGCCGATTGCGATTTTTAGCCGATCCCGCTCTTGCTATTTATTAATCTTTAAAAAATCTTCCGACTGTCGTTGCTCAGCCGGGATTTTGAGAAATTCCTTATAACTGGAGGTTAAATAATCTAACAGATTAAATCCTTTGCTGTTATAGGTCTTAATACTGGGGATATAAAGGGTAATAAAATTTTTTAGTTCCTGATTACTGATAGGCAAATAGTTTTGAATATTTTCGGGACTGAAAACTTTTGAAATTTGTACCTTTTCCTCCTCATCCAGAAGAAATTGCTGTTCCCTTATTCTTCTGTTCTCATCTTTATTCCAATCGTGTATCATGATTTTGACCCCTCCTATGGGGCGACCGGCAGCATCTGTTTGATACAGTACGGTTTCACTGTTAAACGGTCCTTTTGTTGGCGTAATTTTTAACGATCCTGTCTTTAGTTCAGCAGATGTTACTTGAACCTCTTTGAGGGTCTTAGTTTTTAAATTAAGGTAGATCTTCAAATAATTCAAATTGGTAATATAAACGGTATCTGGCTGATAATACGGTGATGAAAAAGACAATAGGTCACCAATCTTCGCACTAATAGCAAAGCTTCCGTCCGAAGCTGAAATTTGTTTTAGATGTGTGTTTAAATTTTCTATATTAATTCCGGAGAGCGGGATTTTGGTATTATTTTCAAATATTTGCCCGCCAAAATTTACCTGGGCGTAACTTGTTTTACAAAAGCATCCGGTTAGTATTACAACCAACAAGCTTTTTATGATCAATGCATAAGCGTTTTTGTACATTGTTTGGTTGATAGTTTTATATGAAATTACAAAAAGCCATTACTTAAATATAAACGTCTTTTTTTGTAATTCTTTATCATTTATTTATAACAGGATGAACATTATTTTGAGCTTCTCACCAAACCAAAGTTGAGCTACTCAGCAAACCTGTGCTGCTGCTTTTACCCCCATCTTTGTTTTGTAATTCACAGAACAGAAAAAAATGAAAAAGATCATATTAATAACCGGTGCTTCTGCCGGCATGGGTAAAGAAATGGCCAGGCATTTGGCACAGGATGGTCATATCGTATATGGTGCGGCCCGTCGCATGGAGAAAATGGCCGACCTTAAATCGTTTGGTGTAAAGATATTGGCTATGGATGTAACCGACGAAGCTTCGATGATTGCCGGTATCGAAACTATAGTAAAAGCCGAAGGTGGTATTGATGTGTTAATCAATAATGCCGGCTTTGGTTCATATGGAGCCATTGAGGATGTGCCCATTGCCGATGCGCGCTATCAGATGGAAGTAAATGTTTTTGGCGCGGCTCATTTAACACAATTGGTGTTACCATACATGCGCGGCAAGCGTTCTGGCACAATCATTAATATATCATCAATCGGTGGTAAATTCGCGGCAGCCCTGGGCGGTTGGTATCACGCCAGCAAATTTGCTTTAGAAGCCCTGAGTGACAGTCTGCGTAACGAAATAAAGCAATTTGGTATTGATGTGGTGGTGATTGAACCCGGCGGCGTAAAATCTGAATGGAGCAGCATCGCGATGGATAACCTGCTCAAAATTTCGGGACATACCGCTTATAGCAATTTAGCCGGGCAATTTTCTGCCATTGCAAAAAAGGCTAATGAAAAAAATGCCGACCCAATAGTTATTGTTAATCTGGTTAGGAAAGCTATAGCCGCCAAACAGCCAAAAACCCGCTACCACGGTGGCTATATGGCCGGCCCTGCATTATTTATGCGAAAAATACTGCCCGACCGTACATTTGATAAAATGCTGCTGGCCCAACTGAAGTAATTGTATATTTAGATTCACGATGGAAGACAAAAGCCACATATTGCTCAACAACCTGCTATACTCCTGTGTTGATAAAAAACAACGCAGCAACGAATCATTTGTACCCGAACATGCTTTCGGGTACATGATATCGGGAGAAACGCATCAGAAAACCAACGAGGGCACCAGGGTGTTCGGTGCCGGCACAATTGCGCTTGCCCGCCGGAACCAATTGGTAAGGTCGGAAAAGGTACCGGAGCCAGGGGGCGAATTTAAAGCGATCAATATATTTATAGACCAATCATTTCTGCGCAGATACAGTGCCGAGCATAAACTCGCACCTGCGAAACCTTATACCGGAGATCATATCCATATATTACAACCCGATCCCTTTATTAAAGGCTATTTTGATTCCTTGAAGCCCTATTTTGATCATCCGGAAAGAGCAACAGATAATATGGCCGAGTTGAAAACCAAAGAAGCTGTTGAACTGCTCCTGAATTTTAATCCGGATTTTTACGACTTCCTTTTTGATTTTAGTGAGCCATATAAGATAGACCTGGAAGCCTACATGAACCAAAATTACATGTTCAATGTTCCAGCTACCCAGTTTGCCAAACTTACCGGCCGAAGCCTGGCCAGTTTTAAACGTGATTTTGAAAAAGTATTTCGCATGGCTCCGGGGCAGTGGCTGCAGCAAAAGCGATTAAATGAGGCCTATTACCTCATCCGGGAAAAGGGACAGAAGCCATCAGAAGTATACCTTGAAGTAGGTTTCGAGAATCTATCGCACTTTTCATATACTTTCAAAAAGGCTTTTGGGATAGTGCCTTCAAGGGTTTAAGTCCGTACATAAAATTATCTTTCAAATTCTGATTTGTTTTGATAGTTTTATCCTGCTTACCCTATTAGTTATTTACTAAATGACCTCAACCGAATTTGAACTCACCGGTGGTGCTACCTATGGCGTAATGAATGCCACATGGCCATTTGCCACACTCCGGGTTAATAAAAATGAACTGGAACTCAATATCTCCTTATTCGGAAACCTACATTTCAGGCCAGAGGACGTGATATCTATAAACAAGTCGGGTATGAGTCTCTTTTCGAGCAGCATCTGCATTAAGCACAAAGTAAAAGGATACTATTCAACCGTTATTTTTAAATCATTCACCAATGCAGATTCGGTTCTGCAACAAATACAGCAGATAGGTTTTTTGGATAATAAAGAACGCTTACCTGCTTATGATGACGCGGCCATTACCGCGATGCAGGAAAAAGGCGGTTTCGCCATGAAAATTCCAGCCGCCATTGCTATAGTGGTGGTCTGGAATCTCTTGTTCCTTCCCAATTTCGTTCATTCATTTCAGAATAATAAAGTTCCATTCATAGGTATCCACCTGGGATTATGTTTTATGCTGTTGCTATCCCTTACACTTTTGATATCCGAACCTTTCCGGGACTTGATACTGAAAGAAGGCCGTACTTTAAAACACATTAAAACATTTGTATTGTTTATGATATTTCTTTCGGCATTAATGCTAAGCATGTCATTCCTGCTTCCACGGTTTTAGGTCTTATTTGTTTTGAGCTTTTGTTTTAGATAGATTTATACAAGTAAATCTAAAACCATTGATATGAACTGGAACCTGATCTTTAAACTCTCGATGTTTGGCCTGGCTATGGGATTGGCGACAGCCTTTTTTATTCCCAGTAATATTGAGGGGGCTATATGGCCGGTTATTTTTATTATCTGCGCTTATATTATCGCCAAAAACTGTACGCAAATGTATTTTACCCACGGCTTTTGCCTTAGTTTGGTCAATTGTGTATGGATCATAGCGGCACATGCTATCTTTTACAAAAACTATGAAGCAGGTCACACGCAGGAAGCCAGCATGTATAATGGCAACCCTTACCATATCCCACCACAAGCAGCCCTGGCAGTTATTGGTATTGTAATTGGTATGGCCTCGGGATTAGTACAGGGACTGTTTGCCTTTATAGCCTCCAAACTGGTTAAGAAAAGATAATGGCTTTAACCCAGTTGGATAACTTTTACCTGCAAAAGGACGAACCCATCCGTGGATGTTTACTGGCGCTTAAAGACATCATCCTAAAACAAGACGAAAACATATCGGCCGAATGGAAATACGGCATGCCATTTTTTTGCTATAATGGCAAAATGTTTTGTTACCTGTGGGTACACAAAAAGCACCACCAACCCTACATCGGTATTGTTGAAGGACAACGGTTTGATCATCCCGGCCTCATCATAGAAAAACGCTCCCGTATGAAAATTATGCTTTTTGAGGCCGATAAAGATTTACCGATAGAAACTATAAGTAATATTTTAAAACAGGCCCTTGATCTGTGCAGAACAGGCGTAATAAAGACCCGATGACCTGAAATATTACCTGTTGATGGTACTAATAATAGCGTCATCTATTTTTTGCATAATCCATCATGAATAAAACAATTGAATGTATATCTTTGCAGCAAATGCTCCCGTAGTTCAACGGATAGAATTATGGTTTCCGGTACCATCGATATGAGTTCGAATCTCGTCGGGAGCACAAAAACCTCTTAAAGTTTATTTAAGAGGTTTTTTGCTAAAATCCCGGACAGAAATAGCTGAAATATCAGATGTAATTTTTATAAGCATTATTTGTTTGGAATGATAAATAATTATATTTGAAACACCTAACCTGCAAGATATGATTAGATTATCATAGTAAGAAAATCCCAATCCTTTGCCTTTCGAAAGGTTTTAATCCACTAGTACTTATTCATTCCACAATAATCAAGTCCAATTTAACATAGGTTGATACCGAACATACATTCTTAACCAAACTTTTAGATTCAATCATTATGAAACTTTTTAGCCTAATCTTATTTGCTGTTTTACTGACAGGCTATAACAGCTATGCTCAAAACACATTCCCCTCAACAGGCAATGTAGGTATCGGAACAACAACACCCGCTACCACATTAAATGTACAAGTATCTAATCTTGGATTAAATATCATAGGTGGTTTTCGAAACTCAAATAATGGGGCGGGGACTGGGACGACGACAGCTGGTACTGCTGTCGGTATTGGCTTTCTTAATGAATTAAACGGAAATTGGTGGAAAGCAGCCATAGTGCATGAAAGAACGAACAGCTATGGCGTAGGTTCCTTGCATTTTTTAGTCAATAATTCGATAGACAATTCAACCGTTACGCTGAATGATGCAAAAATGACAATACTATCTTCAGGCAAAATTGGTATCGGGACAACAAACCCCACAGATCTATTACATGTGAATGGGCCAATTGCTGTTCAGGCTTTTGGATTTCTGTCTAGTCAGAGAGGAGATTTTAATAGCTATACCAACATGTTTTTAGGTGGAGGTATCAAAGATAACGGTGATGGGTCCTTTAGCACGCGAGGGGATGGTGGTAGTAACTACTTTGGTGCCGTTCGGATGGATAACGCAGGAGGTAATGTTGGCGCAATCAGTTTTTATACCGGTCCTTCCACAGGAGGAACAGGGTATAATATTTCCAATGCTAATATTGGCAATTATTTAAGAATGACCATAGTAAATGGAAATGTAGGAATTGGGATAGCAAATCCTCAGAATAAGCTGGATGTAAATGGAACAATTCACTCTAAAGCAGTAAACATCGATTTAAATGGATGGAACGATTATGTTTTCAAAAAAGATTACCAGTTAAGGCCATTAAGTGAAGTAAAAGCATACATTGACCAAAACCAGCATTTACCAGAGATTCCATCCGAACAGGAGATGGTTAAAAAAGGGCTTGACGTTGGTGAGATGAATAAGTTACTGATGAAAAAAGTGGAAGAGCTGACGCTGTATCTGATTGAAAAAGATCAGCAAGTAAAAGAACAACAAAAAATTAATGAATCACTACAGCAACAGATTGATCGCTTAGCTAACAAGTCAAAAAAATAAACCCGTTGCCAAAATATCTTCGTAGCTCCACGAATAGAATTATGATTTTCGGTATCATCGATATATGAGTTCGAATCTCATCAGGAGCACAAAAACCTCTTAAAGTTTATTTAAGAGGTTTTTTGCTAAAATCTCAGGCAAAAACAACCGAAATATCAGATGTAATTTTTATAAGCATTGTTTGTTTGGAATGATAAATAATTATATTTGAAACACCTAACCTGCAAGATATGATTAGATTATCATAGTAAGAAAACCCCAACTCTTTGCCTTCCGAAAGGCTTTAATCCACTAGTATTTATTCATTCCACAATAACCAGGTCCAATCTAACACAGATTGATACGGAACATACATTCTTAATCAAACTTTTAGCTTCAATCATTATGAAACTTTTTAGCCTAATCTTATTTGCTGTTTTACTGACAGGCTATAACAGCTATGCTCAAAACTACTTCCCCGCAACTGGGAATGTAGGTATCGGTACAACTAATCCCTACGGACCATTAAATGTAGACCCTCAAGGTACAGGAGGGATAACCATCGGAAACCCAAGTGTTAACTCGGGTGGATTTACCAGTTTGCAAATGGGTATCTCTGCCGTTCAAAATGGATATTCTTTCATTCAGGGTATTCAAGCTTCTGGCGTAACCTGGGGTAATATTATATTAAATAAAGGCGGAGGTAATGTAGGTATTGGAACAACCACTCCATTGTCTTTATTACAAGTAAACGGAAATATTGCAGCTAAAGCAGCCGCTGATGCCAACAACTCATATTTACTCTTTCAAAGATCTTCTGATGGCTATGTAGGTGCAAGATTAGGGAATTCATATGCATTCAGCGGATATGGTGGTCATCTGGTTTTTGAAACCAACGATGGTGGCGGCCCAACTTCACTTGTAGAAAGACTGCGTATTACCAACAATGGCAATGTCGGTATCGGGATAACAACCCCTCAAAACAAATTGGATGTAAATGGAACAATTCACTCTAAAGCAGTAAACATCGATTTAAATGGATGGAACGATTATGTCTTCAAAAAAGATTACCAGTTAAGGCCATTAAGTGAAGTAAAAGCATACATTGATCAAAACCAGCATTTACCAGAGATCCCATCCGAACAGGAAATGGTAAAGAAAGGGCTTGACGTAGGTGAAATGAATAAGTTACTGATGAAAAAAGTGGAAGAGCTGACACTGTATCTGATTGAAAAAGACCAGAAAGAAAAAGAACAGGGACAAATGCTGAGTAAACAACAGGAACAAATTAACAAGTTAACTCAACAAGTAGAAGTACTTACAAAAGCACTAAGCAAGAATTAAGTCATCGTTTATAAGAGAAGATTTCTTTTAATTACTAAGTCCAATCTGACACAGATTGATACGGAACATATATTCTTAATCAAATTTTCAACTCCTTTATATTATGAAGAAACTATTCTTTGCCTTATCTCTATTTTTAAGCCTTTCATCTTTAGTACACGCCCAATGGGCACTCAACGGAATAAATATTTACAACACCAATGGTGGTAATGTTGGCATAGGCACACAGACCCCCTCTAATTATTTTCATGGTGGTAACAATAAAGTGCTAGAAATATTTAATTCCAATAACGTAATCAATAGTCAGTCCCATGTTGTATTAAGTACAGGAGCCACTGCAGATGGCAGTAGCGCAGGTACACTAACCTGGGTGTCAAAAAATTCAACTGGTGTACAGGGAATGGCCTATATTGGGTCAGTTTTACAAGGAGATGCGACGACTAATGCAGCGAGCAAGATCATTTTTGCCACTTCGAATGGGAGCGCCGTTAGTCAAAAAATGTTGCTTGATAAAGACGGTAATGTAGGCATTGGTACAACAAACCCTAATACCAAGCTGGATGTTAACGGAGTAATATCGATGAATTCATTTGGCTATTTATCATCTTTACGTATGCCTGCTAACAATTTCACAAACTTATTTTTAGGAGGAGGTATTAAAGATAACGCCGATGGTACATACTCTGTTTATACAGATGGTGGTTCAAATTATTTCAGTGCAATCAGAATGGACAATGGAGGAAATAATGTCGGAGCGATTAATTTTTATGATGGCATTTCGGTTGGTGTTTCAAATTATAACATTACGAACGCTAATCTCCTTAATTATTTAAGAATGACGATAAACGGTAATGGCAATGTAGGTATCGGAATAACCACCCCTCAAAACAAACTGGATGTAAACGGAACTATTCATTCCAAAGCAGTAAATATTGATTTGAATGGTTGGAACGATTATGTTTTCAAAAAGGATTACCAGCTAAGGTCATTAAGTGAAGTAAAAGCCTACATTGATCAAAACCAGCATTTACCAGAGATTCCATCCGAACAGGAGATGGTCAAAAAAGGGCTTGACGTTGGTGAGATGAATAAGTTACTGATGAAAAAAGTGGAAGAGCTAACACTGTACCTGATTGAAAAAGACCAACAGGTAAAAGAACAAAACAAGCGAATCGATGAGCAACAAAAACAGATCAATAAATTAATAGAAGCTGGGCATAAATAAATAAAAAAAGCCTCTTGAAATAAATTCAAGAGGCTTTTTTTATTCAAATCAGTCAATCTTCACAATGTGAAATATGGTTCATATTTAAAATGGCATCTACCTCTTGGAGAAAATGCTGATGCTCCATTTCTTCTACCTCGAGCTGCGTTAAGCCGCTATACTTTGCTTTGTTCTTGTGCCCGTGTCTAATAATGATCACAATAGGTATACATACCTGTATGATCATAAAGGCTACCGTGATCTGGAACATATAAGTGACTAATGTATCCATAATAGTAAAACAAATAAGGTATCAATTGGTGTTGTTAATTTAACGATTTTTACCCGGTTTTAGATGCGTATTTGCTACTTTTTCCACTTTTTTAACCAATTAAAGTGTTTTTAACATTTTATATAATAAAATGCCTTCACAGCTAAAAAGCTTATATTTTTAACTCTATTTATCGCCAATTTGTTTGTCCGTCTTTGCCACTGGCGTAACGTTTTATCTATTTCCGACGTAACGATTATTATATTTTTTTAATAATACTTGACTAACTAAAAGGCTTCAGTATATTTGTAACCAAAAGGTTTCATATTAATGGTTAAACATCTATTCTTTATAATCCTGTATATTTATGTTAGAGACAATTCAACCCAAACCTAAAAGTAAAATATCCTCTTTTTTCTCTGTCTTAAAGCAATCGCTTAAAGGTACCGAAGTTGACCTCACCTCTACCAGTATTAAAAGAGCCATTATTTTGTTAGCCATTCCCATGATGCTGGAGATGGCCATGGAATCGGTGTTCGCATTGGTTGATCTGTATTTTGTAGGTCATTTGAAAAATAGCAGTCTGGCCATTCAAACAGTTGGCTTAACAGAATCTGTGTTAATGGTCATCTATTCCCTGGCCATAGGCCTGAGCATGGCCGCCACTGCGGTGGTAGCCCGTCGTATCGGCGAAAAAAATCCCGAGGCGGCATCAAAAGCGGGTATGCAAACTATTATTATTGCTGTAATTGTTAACCTCACTATCAGCATTTTTGGACTGCTGCATGCCCGGGATATTCTGCTGATCATGGGCGCCTCTGCCGAAACTGCCGATCACGGAACCAATTTTGTACGCATTATGATGGGCGGAAGTATCATTATCGTGATGCTGTTTTTGATCAACGGTATTTTCAGAGGGGCGGGCAACGCCGCTATTGCCATGCGAAGCCTGTGGATAGCCAACATGGCCAATATCATCCTGTGCCCTCTTTTTATCAGGGGTTTAGGGCCCATCCCTGCTTTTGGTTTAACTGGTGCCGCCATTGCTACTACTATTGGCAGAGGACTGGGCGTTAGCTACCAGGTTTACAATTTGTTCAACGGGAAAAATATCCTGAAAATACGGTTAAGTTATTTCGCGCCCGACTGGCAACAGATTAAAGCCATTATTAAAATTGCAGCACCGGGTATTTTACAATTTATAATAGCCAGTTGCAGCTGGATATTTCTGGCCGAACTGGTGGCTACCACTGGTGGCGAAGCTGGTTCTGCAGGCTATCAAACCTCTTTGCGGTTAATGATGTTCTTCCTGTTACCTGCCTGGGGCTTAAGTAACGCAGCGGCAACCCTGGTAGGCCAAAACCTGGGTGCAGGACATATAGACAGGGCCGAAAAATCAGTGTTTCAAACTATTAAATACACCATGGTGTTCCTGGGCATTGTAAGCATCTTGTTTTTAACCTGCGGACATTTATTCGCCTCTTTTTTTACCGAGGACAGGGCTGTTATAAAAGTGGCTACACGCTCTTTACAAATTTTAAGCGGGGGCTTTATTATTTATGGCATGGGTATGATTTTTACCAGCGCCTTTAACGGTGCCGGCGATACCTGGACACCTACCAAGATCAATATTTTTACTTTCTGGGTGTTTCAGATCCCTTTTGCTTATCTACTGGCTAAATACTTTGAAATGGGGCCTACAGGCGTTTTTATTTCTATCCCCGCCGCCGAAGTGGGGCTTACCTTGGGAGCCTACGTTTTATTTAAACGCGGTCGATGGAAAAAAATCAAAGTTTAAGCTGGCGGTTTATAGTCGATAGACCATAAAGAGGATAAAGTCTGTAAGTTAGCAATATAAGGATCAAAAGAAAAGTCCGAAAGCTTAGAGGGTGGTACTCTCCAAACTTTCGGACTTTTTTACTTGCGGGCTTCATGGACTATGGTCTATGGACCATCGACTATGGACTCCCGGCTTATTACGGTACTTTTACGGCCTGGCGGGCCAGTAATTGCCATTGCGTTTTATTTTTAACCCACACCAGTAATATACCCAACTTGGTTATACCAGGGCCTTTACCTTTATCATTGGTAGCCGCGGTAAGTATATGACGTACAACGGCCGTAGTACCAACTATCTTAACATCTTGATCGGTCAGGCTGATAGATACAAAATCAGATGCTCCCGTAGCAAGATCACTTATAAATTCTTTTTTAGTTTGCAGTTTGCCTGATGAATGACCATAGCTCAACTCGGCCGAAGTCAATTTCTCCAGTGTAACCGTATCCGCATCAACCATGGCTTTACGTAATTGCTCGGTAGCTTGTGTTACTTCACTAATTAGTTTTGAATTTTGAGCTGAAGATTTTTCCATATGGAGTATAAAGGTTACTGCAAAGCAAAGCAGGGCTTTTAATAAAAAAGATTTTTTCATAAGGATTTTCAAATTAGGTTTTTAACAAATATAATGTTAAACGTTAAATCTGAAGTGCATAATGTCGCCGTCTTGTACAATATAAGTTTTTCCTTCAATAGCCAGCTTACCGTTTTCTTTGATAACCGCTTCTGAACCGTTAAACTTAACAAATTCATCGTACTTGATCACCTCGGCACGGATAAATCCTTTCTCAAAATCGGTATGGATCACTCCTGCTGCCTGAGGCGCTGTAAAGCCCTGGGTAATTGTCCACGCGCGTACTTCCTGCACACCGGCGGTAAAGTAAGTAGCCAGGTTAAGCAATTTATAAGCCGCTTTGATCAGTTTGTTTACACCTGATTCTGTCAGTCCCAGATCATCCAGGAACATCTGACGTTCTTCATAAGTGTCCATCTGCGCTATCTCTGATTCTATCTGTGCCGAAATCACCAGTACTTCCGCATTCTCTTCCTTAACGGCAGCTTTTACTTTTTCTACATAAGCGTTGCCTGTGTTTACCGAGGCTTCGTCAACATTACAAACATACATTACCGGCTTTGCAGTAAGCAACCACAGGTCGGCAACATATTCTTTATCCTCCTCAGCAACCGGTGCCGTACGAGCCGATTTACCAGTTAGCAGGTGTTCTTTATAAACGGTTAAAACATCAAAGGTCTTTTTGGCTTCTTTATCGCCGCCGGTTTTAGCCATTTTTTCAACTTTTTGGATCTTTTTCTCTATCGATTCCAGATCCTTTAGCTGTAACTCGGTATCGATGATCTCTTTGTCGCGTATCGGGTCAACCGAGCCGTCAACGTGGATCACATTATCGTTATCAAAGCAGCGCAGTACATGTATAATAGCGTTGGTGGCACGTATGTTACCCAAAAACTGGTTACCTAGTCCCTCGCCTTTACTGGCACCTTTAACCAAACCTGCTATATCAACAATTTCAATAACATTGGGTACAATGCTTTTTGGTTGTACTATTTCGGTAAGTTTGGTTAAACGCTCATCCGGTACCGTAATTACGCCTACGTTTGGTTCAATAGTACAGAACGGAAAGTTAGCCGCCTGTGCTTTGGCATTTGATAAGCAATTAAAAAGTGTCGATTTACCTACATTTGGCAAACCCACTATTCCACATTGTAAACCCATTTTTCAGATATTAATTCTTTTGTCGATAGTCGATAGATCATGGCCAATGGACTATTGGCCATCGACTATTATCTATCGATAAAATTCGCGCAAAGATAACACAAAATTTTGCCTATAATTTGAAAAAATAAACGACTTTTGCCATCGTCAAATCAAGGCAAAACAGATTAATAATAACATGTAAACAACAGGGGGACACTTATGAACGAAATGGTTGAACAAATAGAATTGTTGCTGGAGCAGGAAAACAATAAACAATTAAAGGAATATTTGAACAACCTAAATATATCAGACGTTGAAGAGCTGATAGGTGAATTGCCCGAACATGGCCCCCGATTTATTGAAACCCTGTCGCTCAACCGGGCTGTTAATGTTTTCCGCATATTGGATTCTCCCACCCAGGAGCGTATCATCAAAAAGCTTTCCGGCCAAAAAGTTGCCGACCTGATCAACGCATTACCTCCCGACGACCGTACGGCTCTTTTTAGTGAATTACATGGCGATGCCGTTAAAACACTCATCCTGCATCTATCGCCGGATGACCGTAAAGAAGCGCTCTCTTTATTAGGTTACGAAGAGGAAAGCGTTGGGCGTTTGATGACTCCCGACTATATCGCGGTTAAGAAAAATTGGGATGTTACCCGAGTACTATCCCACATCCGCCGTTATGGTAAAAATTCCGAAACCATTGATGTGATCTATGTAATAGACGAAAACGGCGTATTGCTTGACGATATCAGGATACGGGAGATTTTATTAGTTAAACCCGAAACTAAAGTAAGCGACCTGATGGACGGGCGTTTGATATCCCTCAGTGCCAGCGACCCACAGGAAGAAGCCATCAATATATTCAGGATGAACAACCGCGTGGCATTACCCGTGGTCGATAATGAGCATATATTATTAGGCATTGTAACTGTCGACGATATTTTGTGGATAGCCAACGAAGAGTATACCGAAGATATCCAGAAAATTGGCGGTACCGAAGCATTGGATGAGCCATACCTGGATATTAATCTCTTCCTGCTGGTTAAAAAGCGGGTTGGCTGGCTTATTATTTTGTTCCTGGGCGAAATGTTGACTGCCACGGCCATGGGTTTTTTTGAAAAATCAATTGAAAAGGCTGTTGTACTCGCTCTGTTTATCCCGCTTATTATATCAAGCGGTGGTAACAGCGGTTCACAGGCTTCTACCTTAATTATACAGGCCATGGCCCTTGGCGAAGTTACCGTTGCCGATTGGTGGCGGGTAATGCGCCGCGAGCTATTGTCGGGCTTAATGCTGGGCCTAACGCTTGGATTAATAGGATTTATGCGTATCTACATCTGGACCATGTTTTCGCCCATTTACGGACCTCACTGGATACTGGTAGGCTTAACTGTTGGCTGTGCCCTGATTGGTGTTGTATTATGGGGATCGCTGGCAGGTTCTATGTTACCACTCATTCTGAAAAAATTAGGTGCCGACCCTGCTACATCCTCCGCCCCCTTTGTGGCAACCCTCGTAGATGTTACCGGACTTATCATTTACTTCAGCATCGCAGTGATGATCATGAAGGGTGTGATGTTATAGGGACTTATTCCGCAGTCGCTCGGCTCCAGCCGAGTGACAATTAATTGCAGGCCTCCGGCCTGCGATTCAAACATAACCTTGCTTTTTACAGCGGCCAGAGGCCGGGTAATAGTGGTCACTCGGCTGGAGCCGAGCGACTGCGTGAATAAATACGGTGTCATGGAGAGCCCGTCGAACCATAGCGAGCAGGCCTCGGTGCGCGAGTCTTCGACAAGCTCAGACTGACAGCCCTATTATACTATTTCCTCATATAAAATTTAACAGCTTATCAGCGCTATCAACGTAATCCCCCCAAAAAAAATCAGCGGTCTAACTCATATACGAATTCACATTACTATAATCAATATTGGTTACGTTACTATAATCGGGTACAAAACTATCCTCGTTGCTGATAGCCATATCCAGTTCAAAGCTTGATGGGTAAGGCGTATTCAACAAGCTGCCTTTAGGGATATAAGGGAACAGCTCGCCGTAGGTTTGTATCTGACTGTGGTTAATGCGGCGATAGATGAACATACGGTGCAAATCGCAAGGTTTTACAAGACCGGCGGCACCTATCATTTGTATGGCACTGCTTACCGTTTGGTTATGAAAATTAGCAACACGCACCTTTTTATCATCGACCACCAGACCGCGCATCAGGCTTTTATCCTGCGTGGCTACACCGGTTGGGCAAGTATTCATATTACATTCCAGCGCCTGTATACAGCCAAGAGCAAACATCATTCCGCGGGCACTGTTGCACATATCGGCACCTAGGGCGAAATTCTTCACCAGGTCGAACCCGGTTGCCACCTTTCCAGATGCGATAAGCTTGATATATTTTTTAATGTCGAAACCTGTAAGGGCATCATAAATAAAGGCCAGGGCCTCACGCAGGGGCATACCCACTGAGTTAGAGAATTCCAACGGCGCCGCTCCGGTACCTCCCTCGCCCCCATCCACAGTAATAAAATCGGGATAGATGCCTGTTTTTACCATAGCCTTGCATATCGCTAAAAATTCACTCTTATGGCCTACACAAAGCTTAAAGCCTATAGGTTTACCACCTGATAGCTCGCGCAGCTTTTTGATAAACTGAGTTAGGCCAATAGGATCATTAAAAGCGGTATGATAAGGAGGTGATACAACATCCTGTCCCATCTCTACTAATCTAATTCGCGCAATTTCGGGCGTAACTTTGGCAGCAGGCAATATCCCGCCATGACCGGGCTTGGCTCCTTGTGACAGCTTGATCTCGATCATTTTTACCTGCGGCAATACGGCACGCTGGGCAAAAGCATCATAATCGATGGTACCATCGGGATGGCGACAGCTGAAATAGCCGGTACCTATTTGCCAAATAATATCACCACCAGGTTGCAGGTGATAATCGCTGAGGCCACCTTCGCCGGTATTATGGGCAAAGTTGCCCAATTTAGCGCCGCCATTCAGGGCCAGGATAGCATTCTCACTCAGCGAACCAAAGCTCATGGCCGATATATTATACACACTGGCCATATACGGTTGCTTACAATCGGGGCCGCCAACTTTTACTCTTGGCGCCAGATCAAGATGATGATGATCAACAGCTGCTATGCTGTGATTGAGCCATTCATAACCATTTTCATACACATCGAGCTCGGTACCAAAAGGCCGCGTATCATCTACCTTTTTAGCACGCTGATATATTACGCTGCGGTTTTGACGGTTAAAGGGCGTACCGTTGGTATCACTTTCAATAAAATACTGGTATATTTTAGGGCGCAGATCTTCCATTAAAAAGCGCAGGTGACCAAACACCGGGTAGTTGCGTACAATGCTGTGTTTTTTTTGGGCCAGATCATAAAAGCCTATAGCATATATAGGCACCATGATCACAAACGACCAGGCGGCCGGCTTCCATAATATAGTCCACCCGATAAGCGCGGCGAATATAATAATGAACGAGGTAATGAAAAGCTTCTTCATAAATAGATTATTTAATATAAAAATAACTCTTAAAGTTAAACATTAGCACAATTGTATGGTTAAACTTGTACTTGATTGTCGGCGAATTGTAATGAAATAAAAATACATGTTTAAACATGTATTTTGTTATTATCTTTGACTTAACAAAACAAAATAAAAAAATCATGGCAACAGAAACAGCAACAAAATGGGTTATCGACCCTATGCATTCAGAAGTACAATTTAAGGTAAAACATTTGGTTATCTCAACCGTAAGCGGTTTTTTCAAAAGCTTTGGTGGTGAAGTAATTACCGAAGGAGATGATTTTGACAATGCCGAAGTGGATTTTACCCTGGACATTGACAGTATTGATACCAACCAAACTCAGCGCGACGAGCACTTAAAAGGCGGCGAATTTTTTGACGCTGAAAAATATCCAAAGATCAGCTTCAAATCAACTTCATTAACCAAAACTGACGATGAGGAATATGAACTGAAAGGTGATTTGACCATAAAAGACGTTACCAAACCGGTAACTCTTACTGCCGAATTTGGTGGTTCAGCAGCCGATTTTTACGGTAACACTAAAGCCGGTTTTGAAATCACCGGTAAAATAAACCGTAAAGAATTTGGCTTAACCTGGGATGGCGTAACCGAAGCAGGTTCAGTTGTGGTTGGCGAAGACATTAAATTGCTGATCAACTTACAGTTGACCAAACAAGCTTAATTGTTTTAATACTGTTGCTGTGTTTTAACATTTAAAAGCCGGTGTTGTTACCCGGGTAGCAACCCGGTTTATTAAAACACTTTAAACAGGTTAAAATATAATGATGATGATGGAAAGTCATTTGCCTTTGGCAAGTGACTTTTTTGATTTCTGAACCTTGATTGATATGATTAAATGATTTACTGGACTTTTTTTGAATAGGGCCGTCATGTCAAACCCGTTGAAATTAGGATGCCCGGCTCTTTCCATGCATATGTAAACCAACTTATGAGTATATTTGTTATACATCATGCTTATTAAAATATATCCCGAAAATCCTAACCCTAAAGCTATAGAGCAGGTGGTTGAAGTGTTACGCAAAGGAGGCCTCATCATATACCCTACCGATACTGTTTACGGTTTGGGCTGCGATATCACCAACCATAAAGCCATCGAGGCCATTTGCAAAATCAGGAACATCAAACCCGAAAAGGCAAATTTTTCATTTATATGCTATGATCTGAGCCATATATCAGACTATATCAAACCCATCGATAATACCACGTTTAGGGTGCTCAAAAAGGCCTTGCCTGGACCATTTACCTTTATATTCAATGCCAGCCACATGGTTCCCAAACTATTGAGCTCTAATAAAAAAACGGTGGGTATCAGGGTGCCGGATAATGAGATAGCCCGCGAAATTGTGCGGGTTCTGGGTAACCCCATCCTCTCCACCTCTATCAGGGATGATGACGATATTATAGAATACTCTACCGATCCGGAACTGATCCACGAAAAATACGAGGATCTGGTTGATATCGTGATCGATGGCGGTTATGGCGATAATATACCATCAACTGTAGTCGACTGTACAGAAGGCGATTTTGAGATCATCCGCGAAGGAAAAGGAGATCTTGAGCTGTATTTGTAGCTTTTTTGGAGCAAGGAACAAAGTTTTTTGGAACAAGGACAAACGCATGAAAAGAAAGTCCTTGATCCTTGCTCCCAAAATCCTTGATCTATCTTATACTTTGTATAAACGCAGGTATTTTGTTCATATAATCCTGCTCAGCTAGCAGCTTTACAAATTTGCTGCCTACAATAGCTCCATTTGCGTATTCGCAGGCCTTTTTGAAAGTTGCGTTATCTGATATTCCAAAACCAATGATAGTTGGATTTTTAAGGTCCATAGCCTTAATACGCTTGTAATAATCTTCGATGCTATTGGTAAGCTGCAAACTGCCACCGGTTATAGACGAAGACGATAACAGGTAAATAAAACTATTACTCAATTCATCAATCTTGCGGATCCTATCTGGCGAGGTTTGTGGCGTAACCAGGAATATATTGCTCAGGTTATTATTTATAAAATGAGCTGAGTACAGAGCTTCGTATTCATACATCGGCAAATCAGGTACAATAACACCGTCTACACCCAATTCGGCAGCTTTTTTGCAGAAACGTTCAATCCCATATTGCACTATCGGGTTAAAGTAGCCCATAAGCAGGATCGGTATGGTAACCCGTTTACGCAGCTCAGTTAACTCTCCGAAAAGATGGTCGAGTGTCATACCATTGATCAGTGCCTGTTCAGAACTATGCTGAATAGTTGGCCCATCAGCTACCGGATCGGAGTACGGAAAACCTACTTCCAGAAAATCAGCACCGGCTTTTTCCAAAGCTTCGGCAATATCTACTGTGGTATTCAAGGCAGGATATCCAGCGGTATAATATATCGATAACAGGTTATCTTTTTTAGTAGCAAAAAGCTGGTTTAATCTGTTCATGATGTTAATTAGCTCTATTTATAAATTATTTATTGATTTTTTTCATGACTATTTGAAGCTTTAACGGCGAATTCAATTTGAACTAAGTTCTGATCTTTATTAAAAAAAGACTTTGAAACAGCGCTGGTAAACCCAATGCTGAATGATTCACTGATAGGTAAAAGGTCTACTGTATATCCTCCACTTTGTAAGGGAATACTACAATCTTTTCCTTCAATTATTTTTCCAATAAAATGAAAAGAACCATAATATAAATGCCCTGTTGTTTCATCTCCAAAATCATTTACTTCAAAATTTTTGTTAATATCAACACCCAACTCTTTAAAAAGTAGTTTTACTTCATCTGGGTATATATGATTGCTTATAGTATTGAAATATTTACAATTCCCACAAATACAATCTTCACTACCAGCCGATTGAATACTTTCATAAAACCCCGCAGTTTGTAATCTGTCTGCTTCCAACAACCAATCCCTATATTTAATAACGTCCGAAGTCATTACGATAGATCTAATAACCGAAATATTTAATAAATGTATCCAGATCCTTATCGCCGCGGCCCGAAAGGCAGATCACGACATTATCTGTTGGTTTAAATTCCATTTTTTCAAGCTGTGCCAGCGCATGTGACGACTCAATGGCCGGAATAATACCTTCCATTTGTGAACAAAGCAAGCCAGCTTTCATAGCTTCATCATCGGTAACGCTTACATATTGGGCACGGTTGATCTTGTACAAATGCGCATGTTGCGGACCAATACCCGGGTAATCCAATCCTGCCGAAATAGAATATGGTTCAACCACCTGTCCGTCTGGTGTTTGCATTAGTATGGTACGACTGCCATGCAAAACACCTTCATTGCCCAGGAACGTTGTAGCCGCCGAATGGCCACTGTCAACACCTTTGCCGGCAGCTTCCACAGCTACTAACTTCACCTGTTCATCATCCAAAAAATGGTAGAACATCCCCATAGCATTACTGCCGCCGCCAACACAGGCCAGTACATATTCGGGCAATTCTTTACCAGTATGTTCTATGAGTTGTTTTTTTGTTTCTTCGGATATGATCGACTGGAAACGGGCCACCATATCGGGATATGGATAAGGGCCAACCACCGAGCCAATGATATAATGGGTATCTACGGGATTGGCTATCCAATCACGGAGGGCTTCATTGGTGGCATCTTTCAGCGTTTTGCTACCTGATGAAGCCGGCCTTACAGTAGCACCCAGCATCTTCATGCGGGATACGTTGGGCGCCTGGCGAGCCATATCAATTTCGCCCATGTAAACTACACATTCAATACCCATCAGGGCACATACTGTAGCAGTTGCTACACCATGCTGACCTGCGCCGGTTTCAGCAATAATGCGTTTTTTGCCCAGGCGCTTAGCCAACAAGATCTGCCCAATGGCGTTGTTGATCTTGTGCGAGCCGGTATGATTCAAATCCTCCCGTTTAAAAAATATATTAGCGCCATATTTTTCCGAATACCGTTTGGCATGATATAAGGGTGATGGCCTGCCTACATAATTTTTGAGCAGATCATTAAATTCCGCTTTAAAATTCGGATCATTAATAATGTTGAGGTATTGTTGTCTTAACTCTTCAACGTTTGGATATAGCATTTCGGGAATGTATGCGCCGCCAAAATCGCCATAGTAACCATGTTCGTTAACTCCGTATTTCATCTGTAATGTTCTGTTTTTGATGATATCAAATGCGTTTTCCAACTTCGGGATGTTTTTCAAACCCGGCTCATCCTCAAACCGGCTGTTCAAATCAACCGCGTAAAATTGCGGATGGGTTATATTTTTTACTTCCTCTATATTATCCGGGCTTATGCCGCC
>JACXTT010000168.1_pt1 | contig 103090 bp, 114 predicted proteins | sample 9270951 | NCBI WGS metagenome assembly JACXTT01 (sample SAMN15532306, study PRJNA645909) | rock metagenome | isolation source: weathered quartz diorite | place: Puerto Rico | collected 2017-06-21 | reverse complement strand
TCAAGATGGTCGTCACCCTGATCAACCCGATCGCGATGGAGCAAGGTTTGCGCTTTGCCATTCGCGAGGGCGGCAGGACGGTGGGGGCGGGGGTGGTGGCGAAGGTGGTTGAGTAATTTAGGATTGAAAAACACAAATGGCTAATCAAAAAATCCGCATTCGTCTAAAAGCTTTCGATCATCGTTTGATCGATCGCTCCGCGGCGGAAATTGTCGACACGGCGAAACGAACTGGCGCGCTGGTGCGTGGCCCGATTCCGCTACCGTCCAAGGTCGAGCGTTACACGCTCAACCGTTCGCCGCATTGCGACAAAAAATCGCGCGATCAATTCGAAGTGCGCACGCATAAACGCATTATGGACATCATCGAACCCACAGATAAAACCGTGGACGCCTTGATGAAGCTCGACCTCGCCGCTGGCGTGGATGTGGAAATTAAACTTTCCTGAGATATCGAACATGGCACTTGGACTGGTAGGCAAAAAAATCGGCATGACGCGCCTGTTCTCGGCAACCGGCGAAGCCACGCCCGTGACGGTGTTGGAAGTCACCGCGAATCGCGTGACGCAAGTGAAAGACGAAGCCAATGACGGTTATCGCGCGGTGCAAGTCACTGTCGGCAGCCGCCGCGCGGATCGCGTGGGTAAACCGCTGGCGGGAAAATATGCCAAGGCCGGTGTCGAACCGGGCCGTGGCTTATGGGAATTTCGTCTCGATGATAAAGAAGGCGCGGACTTAAAGGCCGGCGCTGAAATCAAGCTCGATATTTTTAAAGTCGGCGCGCACGTGGACGTGCAAGGCACGTCGATCGGTAAAGGTTTTGCCGGCGTCATCAAGCGTCACCATTTTGCTGGTGGTCGCGCGAGCCACGGTAACTCGTTGAGTCATCGTGCTCCGGGTTCTATCGGCCAACGCCAAACTCCGGGCCGCGTATTTCCTGGAAAACGCATGGCCGGTCATTTGGGCAGCGTGACGCGCACCAATATTAATCTCGAAATTATGCAAATCGACGCCGAGCGTAATCTGCTCATGGTGAAAGGCGCGATTCCTGGACCCAAGGGCCAAGACGTTGTGATCCGTCCCAGCGTGCGCACCAAGAAAACCGCCAAGGCGGCGAAGTAAGGATACCGTTTATGAAAGTGCAAATGATCAGTGGTAGCGGATCGGCTTCGGAACTGCAAGTTTCCGATACCGTGTTTGCCGCGGATTTTAACGAGCCGCTGGTGCATCAAGTGGTGGTGGCCTATCAGGCCAATGGCCGTCAAGGCACGCGCAAACAAAAAACCCGTTCCGAAGTGCGCGGTGGCGGTAGAAAGCCGTGGCGCCAAAAAGGCACCGGTCAAGCGCGCGCGGGCACCATCCGCAGCCCCTTGTGGCGCGGCGGCGGTAAAATTTTCCCGGCTTCTCCGGATGAAAATTTTACCCAGAAGGTAAATCGTAAAATGTATCGCAGCGCCTTGCGTTCGATTTTGTCCGAGTTGCTGCGTCAGGGGCGGTTGGTGACGGTTGCCGAATTTAAAGTGGAAAAACCCAAGACCAAAATTTTGCTGGCACAGCTGACAAAATTAGGCGCGGCCAAGGCTTTGATCGTGCTCGATGGTTTAGATAATGGCGTAACGCTCGCGGCGCGCAATTTGCCGGGCGTGGATGTGTGCACGGTTAACGGCGCCGATCCGGTGAGTTTGGTGGGCTACGAAAAAGTCATCATGACCCAAGGCGCGGTCAAGAAGTTCGAGGAGATGCTGGCATGAGCCAAAGCGAAGAAAAATTATTTCACGTGATTCTCGCGCCGCATATCTCGGAGAAGAGCACGCGCTTGGCGGACAAGCAGCGGCAAATGGTTTTCGAAGTACGTCGCGACGCCAGCAAGCCGGTGATCAAGCTGGCGGTGGAAAAAATGTTCAACGTGCAGGTGGAATCGGTAACCGTGACCAACGTAAAAGGCAAACGCAAAAGCGGGCGCATGGCCGGACGCCGTCAAGATTGGAAGAAGGCTTATGTGCGTTTGAAGCCGGGCCAAGATATCAATTTCGTTGGCCAACAGTAAAGGAACGTAGCCCATGGCAATCGTCAAAATTAAACCAACCTCGCCAGGCGTGCGCGCCTTGGTTCGAGTCGTGAGCCCCGATCTGCATAAGGGCGCGCCGCATGCGCCGTTGCTCGAGAAACAGAATCGCGGCAGTGGACGTAATAATTACGGCCGTATTTGCACGCGTCATCAAGGTGGCGGTCACAAGCGTCACTACCGCGTGATCGATTTCAAGCGCGACAAAGATGGCGTTCCCGGTCGCGTGGAACATATTGAGTACGATCCTAACCGCAGCGCCAACATCGCTTTGGTTTTGTATGCCGATGGCGAACGTCGTTACATCATCGCGCCCAAGAACGTGGTCGCGGGTACCATGATCGTTTCCGGCGCCGATGCACCGATCAAACCCGGTAACTGTTTGCCGTTGCGCAACGTTCCGGTCGGTAGCACCGTGCATTGCGTCGAATTGAAACAAGGCGGCGGCGCGCAAATCGGCCGCGCCGCGGGTGCTGGTTTGCAGTTGATCGCGCGCGATGGCGATTACGCGCAGTTGCGTTTGCGTTCAGGCGAAGTACGAAAAATTCACGTGGAATGTCGCGCGGTGATCGGCGAAGTCGGCAACGCCGAGCATTCATTGCGCAAGATCGGTAAAGCCGGCGCCACACGTTGGCGCGGTATTCGTCCGACGGTGCGCGGCACTGCTATGAATCCAGTGGACCATCCGCACGGCGGTGGTGAAGGCCGCACCAAGGGCGGACGTCATCCGGTGAGCCCGTGGGGCACGCCGACCAAGGGTTACAAGACGCGCGCTAACAAGCGCACCAATTCCATGATTGTTCATCGGCGCAAGAAATAAGAGTGTGAACCATGCCACGTTCAGTTAGAAAAGGACCGTTTATCGATGCGCACCTAGCCGCCAAGGTGGACAAGGCGCGCGCGGAAAATAGTAAGAAGCCGATTAAAACCTGGTCGCGCCGCTCAACGGTGATGCCGGATTTTGTCGGTCTGACCATCGCGGTGCATAACGGCCGTCAACATGTGCCGCTGTTGATCACCGAAAACATGGTCGGCCATAAACTCGGCGAATTTGCCGCCACCCGGACATTCAAAGTGCACTCCGGCGACCGCAAAGTAACGACGGAAGAATAAAGCTATGCAAGCCACGGCAGTTTTAAAGTTTGTGCGTGTATCCGCGCAGAAGGGACGGCTGGTCGCCGACCAAATTCGCGGGCTTCCAGTGGCGCGCGCTCTGGAACTGCTGCAGTTCAGTCCCAAGAAAGCCGCGACCCATGTGCGCAAAGTGCTCGAATCGGCCATCGCCAACGCCGAACATAATGAAGGCGCGGATGTCGATGAATTGAAAGTCGCGAACATTCACATCGACGGCGGACCGAGCTTGCGACGTTTTCATGCGCGTGCCAAAGGCCGCGGTGTACGCATTCTCAAGCGCACCAGCCATATCACGGTGACGGTCAGCGACGCCAAAGGCAAGAAGACGAGGAGAGGAAACTAATGGGTCAGAAAGTCAATCCGATCGGATTCCGCATGGGAGTCAGCCGTGACTGGACCGCCAGATGGTATGCGGGCACCAAGACCTATACCCAGCATTTGATTTCGGATATCGCTTTACGCAGTTATCTTAAGATCCGCCTTAAGAGCGCGGCGGTGAGTACGATTGTGATCGAACGTCCAGCGCAAAGCATTAACATCACGGTGCACACCGCGCGACCTGGCATCGTCATCGGTAAAAAAGGCGAGGACATCGAAAAGTTGCGTAATGAATTGACCAAATTGGCCGGCCGTCCGGTGCAGTTGGCGGTCGAAGAAGTACGGCAACCGGAATTGGACGCGCAGCTGGTGGCGGAAAATATCGCGCAACAGCTTGAGAAGCGCATCATGTTTCGTCGCGCCATGAAGCGCGCCGTGACCAACGCCATGCGCTTGCGCGCTTTGGGCATTAAGATCATGGTCGCGGGCCGTTTGAACGGCGCCGAGATTGCGCGCACCGAATGGTATCGTGAAGGCCGCGTGCCCTTGCATACTTTACGCGCTGATATCGATTACGGATTTACCGAAGCCCATACCACTTACGGCACGATCGGTGTGAAAGTGTGGATTTTCAAGGGTGAAGTCTTCGATAAAGACGCGCCCAAAATGGAAGACGCGGAAGCCCAGAAAAAGGCAACTGCTTAAGAGATCGAGCGAAAGAATATGCTGCAACCTAAACGTACAAAGTATCGCAAGCAGATGAAGGGCCGCAATCGCGGCTTGGCATTGCGCGGCAATAAAGTGAGCTTCGGCCAATACGGCTTAAAGGCGATCACGCGCGGACGTTTGACCTCGCGCCAAATCGAAGCCGCGCGTCGGGCACTGACGCATTTCATTAAACGTGGCGGACGCGTGTGGATACGCGTGTTCCCCGACAAGCCGGTCACCAAGAAACCCCTAGAAGTTCGCATGGGCAGCGGTAAGGGCAACGTCGAATATTGGGTGGCCTTGATCCAACCAGGCGCGGTGCTGTATGAAATGGAAGGCATCAACGAGCAAGAAGCACGCGAAGCGTTTAAGCTCGCGGCCGCCAAGCTGCCGGTGAAAACCTCCTTTGTCACGCGCACACTGTAAGGCGTAGAGAAAATGAACACGAAAGAATTGAAAGCATTGGACGCGGAAGGACGCCAGAAAGAACTGGCGGCCATGTTGCGCGAGCAGTTTAATTTGCGCATGCAAAAAGCGACGGGACAACTCGCCAATACCGCGAACTTAAAAAAAGTGCGGCGTAATATTGCACGCCTGCGCACGGTCATGAATCAAAAGTCAGGATAACGCATGAGTGAAGACACCAAAACCGCGCGCTCGTTGAGTGGCCGCGTCGTCAGCAACAAGATGGATAAGACCATCACCGTGCGCGTGGATCGCCGCATCAAGCATCCGCTGTACGGAAAGTTCGTCACGCGTCACAGCAAGCTGCATGCGCACGATGAAAGCAATGAATGCAAGGAAGGCGACTTGGTGATGATCGAAGAATGCCGACCGCTTTCCAAGACCAAGGCGTGGCGCCTGGTCAAAGTCCTGGAAAAGGCGCGCGAGGTTTAAATAAGGCCTTTATATTTGGCCGATTTGAGTACGAATGAGATAATGGCCCGTTTTGCGAAAGCTGGGCATGGTGTGGAGGCAGGACAATGATTCAGACGCAAACCTTGCTGATGGTTGCCGACAACAGCGGGGCAAAAACGGTTCAGTGCATCAAGGTGCTTGGCGGTTCCAAGCGCCGTTATGCCGGCATTGGTGACGTGGTGAAAGTGAGTGTGAAGGAAGCGATTGCGCGTGGCAAGGTCAAGAAAGGCGATGTCTACGATGCCGTGATCGTGCGCACACGCAAGGGCGTGCGCCGTTCAGACGGGTCGGTGATTCGTTTCGATACCAATGCCGCGGTGCTGCTCGATCCGAAACGCGAATTGATCGGCACGCGTATTTTTGGACCGGTGACGCGTGAATTGCGCAACGAGCAATTCATGAAAATTATTTCGCTGGCACCCGAAGTGCTGTAAAGGTTGAAGCTATGAAAAAGATTCGCAAAGGCGACAAAGTAGTGGTGCTTACTGGCAAAGACAAGGGTAAGCAAGGAACGATTTTGAGCGTGCTCGAGGACAATCGCGTGATGGTGGAAGGCATCAATATGATCAAGCGCCACACCAAACCGAATCCGAACAAAGGCGTGACCGGTGGCATCGTCGATAAAGAAGCGTCGATCCATATCTCGAACGTGGCCTTGCACAATCCCGCCACCAACAAAGGCGAGCGCGTGGGTTTTCGCACCATGCAGGATGGCAGCAAGGTGCGCGTTTTCAAGAAAAGCGGCGAAGTCGCCGACGTGAAATAGAGAAGGCTTTATGGCTAGGTTAAAAGAACATTATCAAAAGAACGTGGTGCCCGCGTTGCAGGCTAAGTTTGGCTATGCCAACGTGATGCAGGTTCCGCGTCTCGTCAAGATCACACTTAATATGGGCGTGGGCGAAGCCATGGCCGATAAAAAAGTGATCGACAACGCCGCCAACGACATGGCGCAGATCAGCGGACAAAAACCGCAGATTCGGCGTTCGCGCAAGTCCATCGCCAACTTCAAAGTGCGCGAGAACTGGCCGGTTGGCTGTCGCGTGACCTTGCGTGGCGCGCGCATGTATGAATTTTTGGATCGCTTGATCAGCATCGCGATTCCACGTATTCGCGACTTTCGCGGCTTGCCTTCACGCTCTTTTGACGGCCGTGGTAACTATTCGCTGGGCATTAAAGAGCAAATTATTTTCCCCGAGATCGAATTCGACAAAGTCGACGCGGTCCGTGGAATGGACATTACCATCGTCACCACCGCTAAAAACGACGCGGAAGCGCGCGCCTTATTACAAGCGTTCAGTCTTCCGTTACGTAGCTGAGGAATTTTTTATGGCCAAGACAAGCATGATCAATCGCGATAAAAAACGTTCGGCGTTGGTAGCCAAGTACGCTACCCGACGCGCGGAACTGCGCGATAAGGTCAAGAACGTGAAACTTTCTGAAGAAGAGCGGCACACGGCGATGTTGGCGTTGCAAAAATTGCCGCGCGACTCGAGCTACACGCGCCGCCGTAACCGTTGCAGCCTCACTGGACGTTCGCGCGGTTTCTACCGCAAGTTCGGTTTGTCGCGCAGCAAGCTGCGCGAAATCATGCTCAAGGGCGAAGCGCCTGGCGTGGTTAAGGCCAGCTGGTAAATAGGAGCTGAATATTTATGATGACCGACCCGATCGCCGATCTGCTAACCCGTATCCGCAATGCTCAAATGGCGGAGAAGAAAAGCGTGCACGTGCCCGCTTCCAAATTGAAGCAAGCCATCGCCAAGGTGTTGCAGGACGAAGGCTACGTCGATGGCTGCCAGGAAATTAAAGTAGAAGGCCGGCCGATGCTGGAAATCGGATTGAAATATCACGAAGGCCAGCCGGTGATCGAGCGCATCGAGCGCGTGAGCAAGCCCGGTCTGCGTCGCTACGAAGGTAAACATAAGCTGCCGCGCATTGCGGGCGGCATGGGCGTGGCGATCATCTCCACTTCCCAAGGCATTATGTCCGATCGCGCCGCGCGTAAGGCCGGTTTGGGCGGTGAAGTTTTGTGCGTCGTCTTATAAGAGTGTTCTGACATGTCACGAATTGCAAAAAATCCAGTAGCGATCCCGAGCGGCGTGCAAGTGGCGCTGGCCGGCGACAAGCTCAGTCTCAAAGGTCCCAAGGGGAACTTGGAGCACGTGGTGCATCCGATGGTGAAAGTGAAGCAAGAAGGTAGCTTGCTCAAGTTCGAGCGCACCAACGATTCGGCTTTGGCGCGCGCGGTTTCAGGCACGACTCGCGCTTTAGTGAACAATATGGTGACGGGCGTGGCCAAGGGTTTTGAAAAGAAACTCACCATCATCGGCGTCGGTTATCGCGCCGCGGTGCAGGGCAAGAAACTCAATTTAACCTTGGGTTATTCGCATCCGATCGTGTACGACATTCCCAATGGAATTACGATCGAAGCGCCCGATCAAACTAATTTGGTGGTGAAAGGCGCGGACAAGCAACTCGTCGGCCAAGTCGCCGCCGACATTCGCGACTACCGTGCTCCGGAACCTTATAAAGGCAAGGGCGTGCGTTACGTCAATGAAACGATTGTGAAGAAAGAAGCCAAGAAGAAGTAAGCGAGCCTTATGAAAAGAGAAATTACTACACGCATGCGCCGCGCGCGCCGTATCCGCCGCAAGATCGGTGTTTTACAGGCCGAGCGTTTGTGCGTGCATCGCACGCCGCAGCATATCTATGCGCAGATCATCGATAAATCCGGCAGCAAAATATTAGCCAGCGCCTCGACGGTGGAAGCCGACGTGCGCGGCCAGGTGAAGCACGGCGGTAACGTGGAAGCGGCCAAGTTGATTGGCAAACGCATCGCGGACAAAGCCAAGAGCGCGGGCATCACGCGCGTGGCTTTCGATCGTTCGGGCTTTAAATATCATGGGCGCGTGAAGGCCTTAGCCGACGCCGCGCGTGAAAACGGTTTAGAATTCTGAGGACGACATCGTGGCAGCTTTCGGCGAAACAGAAGGACGTGGTGACAATCTTCAGGAAAAACTGATCAGCGTGCGGCGCGTGGCCAAGGTGGTCAAGGGCGGACGTATTTTCGCTTTCTCCGCTTTAACCGTGGTCGGCGACGGCGCGGGCCGAGTTGGCATTGGCAGTGGCAAGGCGCGTGAAGTTCCCGCGGCCGTGACCAAAGCCATGGACAGCGCGCGGCGCAATATGATGAAGGTCGATCTCAAGGGCACTACGTTACATCATCAAGTGATCGCGGCACACGGTGCTTCCAAGGTGGTCATGAAACCGGCTTCGGTCGGTACGGGTATCATCGCTGGCGGCGCTATGCGCGCGGTGTTTGAAGTTGTCGGCGTGCATGATGTGTTGGCCAAATGTCTCGGTTCGCGTAATCCGGTGAACGTGGTGCGCGCGACCTTAAAAGGTTTGCAAGCAATTCACAGCCCGGAACGCGTCGCGCGCAAGCGCGGTAAGAGTGTGGAAGAGATTACGGGTTAAGGAACAAGACCATGGCAAAGAAAAAACTTCGCGTGACGCTTTTGCACAGTTTCTATGGAACCGGCAAAAAACACATGGCGACCGTGCGTGGATTGGGTCTGCGCCGTCAACGCCATAGCGTGGAATTGGAAGATACCGCGGCAGTGCGCGGAATGATTAATAAGGTCGCCTATCTCGTTAAGTGCGAGGAGATCTAGCTATGCAACTAAATTCCATGAAACCAGGCCGTGGCGCTAAGACTGCTGCCAAACGTTTAGGCCGCGGCGGCGGCTCCGGCCTCGGCAAAACTTGCGGCAAAGGTCACAAAGGTCAAACGGCGCGCGCGGGTGGTTACCATAAAGTCGGATTTGAAGGCGGCCAAATGCCGATTCAACGGCGTTTGCCTAAGCGTGGGTTTCGTTCCGCCATGGTCGGTCAGACGGCGGATGTACGTTTGCAAGAATTGAGCAAAATTAGCGATGCCGTGATTGATTTGGCGGCGCTTAAAAAAGCCAACGTGGTGTCACCGCAAGCCGAGCGCGCCAAGATTTATCTTTCTGGCACGCTGGAAAAAGCCGTGACATTGAAAGGCTTGATGTTGACCAAAGGCGCACGCGAAGCCGTGATGAAAGCTGGCGGGAAGGTCGAGGACTGATGAGCAGTCCGGGCGGAAGTTTCGGCGGTCTAGCAGGCTTAGGTAAGCTGACGGATCTCCGGCAGCGGATTTTTTTCGTGCTGGGCGCGTTGATTGTTTACCGTATCGGTACTTACATTCCGGTTCCGGGCATCAATCCGGTGGCGTTGGCGGAAATGTTCCGCGGCACCCAGAGTTCGATCGTCGGTTTGTTCAATATGTTTTCCGGTGGCGCCTTGCAGCGGTTTTCTTTGTTCGCGCTTGGCATCATGCCGTACATTTCGTCGTCCATCATCATGCAGCTGATGACGTCGGTGATTCCGTCGTTGGAGCAGCTGAAAAAAGAAGGCGAAAGCGGACGGCGCAAGATTACGCAGTACACACGTTACGGTACGGTGGTGTTGGCCACCTTCCAAGCTTTAGGCATTGCCATTGCTTTGGAGAGTCAGACCGCGGCAGGCATGCCAGTGGTAGTGGCTTCGGGTATCGGATTTAAATTGATCACCGTGATTTCGCTGGTGAGCGGCACGATGTTCTTGATGTGGTTGGGCGAACAAGTTACCGAACGCGGCATCGGTAACGGCATTTCGATTTTGATTTTCGCTGGTATCGTCGCCGGTTTGCCAGGCGCGATTGCACATACGCTCGACTTGGCCAGCCGCGGGACATTTCAGCCTTTGTTCGTGCTGTTGTTGTTCGCGATTTCCTTGGGCGTTACCGCATTTGTGGTGTTCGTCGAGCGCGGCCAACGGCGCATTACGGTGAATTACGCTAAGCGTCAGCAAGGTCGGCAGATGTTGGCCGGGCAGACCAGTCATCTACCGCTAAAGATTAATATGGCGGGTGTGATTCCGCCGATTTTCGCTTCGAGCATTATTTTGTTACCAGCCACGGTAGTGAGCTGGTTCGGTCAGGCAGAAGGCATGGGTTGGTTGCGCGACATCGCCACCACCTTGTCTCCGGGCCAGCCGATTTATGTAATTTTGTATACCGCGGCGATTGTGTTTTTCTGCTTTTTTTATACTGCCTTGGTGTTTAATCCCAAGGAAACGGCAGAGAACCTGAAAAAGTCGGGTGCGTTTATCCCAGGAATTCGTCCAGGCGATCAGACGGCGGGATACATCGATGGCGTCATGTCGCGATTGACCTTGGGCGGAGCGGTGTATGTCACCTTGGTCTGTTTGCTGCCGGAATTTTTGATCGTGAAATGGAACGTGCCGTTTTATTTTGGCGGCACTTCCTTATTGATCGTAGTAGTGGTGTGCATGGATTTCATGGCTCAGGTACAAGCGCGGCTGATGTCGCACCAGTACGAAGGCTTGCTTAAAAAGGCGAATCTCACGGGCGGCATGGGCTTGCCCAGGTAATTGATTCAGGAGACAGACATGAAGGTAAGGGCATCAGTTAAGAAAATGTGTCGTAACTGCAAGATCGTGCGGCGCAAACGCGTGGTGCGCGTGATTTGTTCGGATCCGACCCATAAACAACGTCAGGGCTGAACCGCGCATAAGTTGATTTTAACAAGATAAATCAGTAACCTTGCGCGTTTTCCCGCGCCAGGGTGGGTTTTAGGAGACAGGCGAAATGGCCCGAATTGCAGGCATTAATCTTCCCAACCAGAAACATATCTGGGTGGCACTGACATCGATCTACGGGATCGGTAATACGCGCGCGCGCGGTATTTGCGCGGCTTCTGGCGTGGCGTTGTCGACCAAAGTGAAAGATCTGACCGATGCCGAAGTCGATAAGATTCGTAACGAAGTTGCACGCGTCACCGTTGAAGGCGATCTGCGTCGTCAGGTATCGATGAATATCAAGCGCCTCATGGATCTCGGCACTTATCGCGGCATGCGTCATCGCCGTGGTTTGCCCGTACGTGGGCAACGCACCAAAACCAATGCCCGCACCCGCAAGGGACCGCGCAAGAGTGTGATTCGCGGCACTGGCAAGCCGTTAGGCGATTGATTACAGGAATATTGAATTATGGCAACCACACCTCCAGCAGCACCTGAAACCAATGCCGCCGCACCCGCGAAGGCTAAGAAGCGCGTTAAGAAAAGCGTTTCCGAAGGCGTGGTGCATATCCACGCTTCATTTAATAACACCATCGTTTCCATCTGCGATCGCCAAGGTAATTTGCTTTCGTGGGCGACTTGCGGCAACGCTGGTTTTAAAGGTTCACGCAAAAGCACGCCGTTTGCCGCCCAGGTGGCGGCTGACAAAGCTGGACGCGCGGCGCAGGAATACGGTTTGCGTTCTTTGGAAGTGCGCGTGAAAGGCCCAGGACCCGGACGCGAATCCGCGGTGCGCGCTTTGCATGCTTTAGGTTTTGAAATTGCCAATATCATCGATGTCACACCGATGCCGCATAACGGATGCCGGCCAGCGAAACGACGTCGCGTTTAATTAAGTAGTTCAACCGCGGAAGTTCTGTGGCTAAAATTTTTTTTAAAGAGGTTTAAAAGTGGCGCGTTATACCGATTCGAAGTGTCGTCAGTGCCGACGTGAAGGCGGCAAACTGTTCCTCAAAGGCGAGAAATGCTTTACCGAGAAATGTCCGGTGGAGAAACGCGCCTATGCGCCCGGCCAACACGGTCAGCAGAAAGGACGTCTTTCCGATTACGGCAAGCAATTGCGCGAAAAACAAAAATTACGCCGCATCTATGGCGTGCTCGAGCGCCAGTTCGAAAATTATTACAAAGAAGCCGCGCGTCACAAGGGTTCAACCGGTGAAGATTTGCTGAAGATGCTCGAATGCCGTTTAGACAACGTGGTCTATCGCATGGGCTTTGGCATTTCGCGCGCCGAGGCGCGGCAATTGGTGCGCCACAACGCGGTGCTGGTGAAAGGCAAGCGCGTGAACATTCCATCGTATCAAGTTCGTCCGAGCGATCAGATTGAAATTTGCACTTCCTCGCGCGAACAATTGCGCATCAAGGCTTCGCTCGAAGCCGCGGGACAACGCGGTATTCCTGAGTGGCTGGAAGTGGACATTGCCACCATGAAAGGCACGTTTAAAAACGTACCGGAGCGCAACGATTTACCGGCGGAGATCAATGAAAGTCTCGTCGTAGCCCTTTATTCGAAGTAACCCGATCAGTATCTAGCGAGGACGCCCTCATGCAGAGTTCTGCGACCGAGTTTTTGAAACCGCGTTTGGTAGATGTGCAAACGCTTTCTTCCACCCATGCCAAGATCACGCTGGAGCCGCTTGAACGCGGTTTTGGCTATACGCTGGGCAATGCGCTACGGCGTATTTTGCTTTCTTCCATGCCCGGTTGCGCCATCACCGAAGTAAAAATCGACGGCGTGTTGCACGAGTACTCGGCGATGGAAGGCGTGCAGGAAGACGTGATTGAAATCCTGCTCAATCTTAAAACCATCGCCTTGCGCATGCATGGCCGTAACGAGACCACTTTGAAGCTTTCCAAGAAAGGTCCGGGCATGGTTACCGCGGGCGATATCCAGTTAGAGCACGACGTCGAGGTGGTCGATCCGAAACAAGTGATCGCCACTCTCACCAAAGAAACCACGCTTAACATGGAGCTCAAGATTAATCGCGGACGTGGTTACGAACCGGTTACGGTTCGCACCGGTTCCGAGCCGCGCTCCATCGGCATGATGCAGCTGGACGCCTCTTACAGCCCCATCCGCCGCGTTGCTTACACCGTGGAAAACGCGCGCGTCGAGCAGCGTACCGACTTGGACAAACTGATTCTCGATATTGAAACCAACGGCGCCATCAATCCGGAAGAAGCCGTGCGCCGCGCGGCCAATATCCTGCAAGATCAAATTTCCATCTTTATCGATCTCAAGAGCCCCGAAGCCAAGGCCGAGGAGCGTAGGGAACCGGAGATGGATCCGCTGTTGCTGCGCCCGGTGGATGATCTGGAGCTTACCGTGCGTTCGGCGAATTGCTTGAAGGCGGAAAATATTTTTTACATCGGCGATCTGATTCAGCGCTCCGAGTTCGAATTGCTCAAGACGCCTAATCTCGGCAAGAAATCGCTAACCGAGATCAAGGATGTTTTAGCGCAACACGGCCTGTCGCTGGGCATGAAGCTAGAAAATTGGCCGCCGGCCTCTCTGAAAGAAAGAGAAAAGATTCCTGAACAGAGTTCGGGTATCTAAAAAATAAATTGTTAAAGATTTAACGAAGGGTTAATCATGCGTCATCAAAAAAGCGGCCGTAAACTCAACCGCACCAGCAGTCACCGCGAAGCCATGTTTCGCAACATGGCGGTTTCCTTGCTGCGCCATGAACAGATGATCACCACCCTTCCCAAGGCCAAGGAATTGCGCCGCGTGGCCGAGCCTTTGATTACCTTAGGCAAGACTTCCACCGTGGCCAACCGCCGTCTGGCATATTCGCGTTTGCGCGACCGTGAAATCGTTGGCAAGCTGTTCGACGACATCGGCGTGCGCTTTAAAGACCGCCCGGGCGGTTACATGCGTATTTTGAAAACCGGTTTTCGTCATGGCGATTCAGCGCCGATGGCGCTGGTGCAATTGACCGAGCGACAAGAAACCAGCAGCCCGGCCGCAGCCGCTCCTGACGCCGCGCCGGCCGTGGAAAGCAAAGCCAAGACCAAGAAACCCAAAAGCGCGAGCGCGCCCAAGAAAAAAACCACCAAGGCTAAGAAAAAAGCCAAGGTCGCTGCCGAGTAAACAAATGGCAGTTAAACAAAAAAGCCGGGCCTTGCCCGGCTTTTTTGTTCCAAGCATCCGACATCAATCTCTGACGGAGGTATGCGGACTGTGATCGTTCTGTTTACCGATTTTGGCGTCGCCGATCCCTACGTCGGCCAGATGCACGCGGTGCTGGCGCAGGCGGCGCCGAACATTCCGGTTATCGATTTATTTCATGCTGTACCCAATTTTGATATTCGCGCCGCGGCCTATCTTTTACCGGCCTATGCGCGTGAGTTTCCGCCAGGCACGGTATTTATCTGCGTGGTGGATCCTGGCGTCGGCGGGGCGCGGCGGTCGGTGATGTTTAAAGTGGATGAGCGTTGGTATGTGGGGCCGGATAACGGTTTGTTTCATATCTTGGCGCGGCGTAGCGCTGATGGCGAATGCCGCGTCATCCGCTGGCAGCCACGGCAGCTATCCGCGAGCTTTCACGGACGCGATTTGTTTGCGCCCGTGGCGGCGCGTCTAGCCTGTGGCGAAATACCGGATTCCGAGCCGACAACGCTTACCATTCCACCAGGACCCGCCTGGCCAGAGGATTTTGCCGCTGTTTTATACGTGGATCACTACGGTAATGCCATAACCGGTATACGCGCCGCGAGCCTGGGAATAGAACGATCATTACGCGTGGGCGAGACCATTGTAAAATATGTCCGAGTGTTTTCCGAAGCGCCGATGGGAGTGGCTTTTTGGTATGAAAACGCCAATGGCTTGATGGAGATTGCGCTTAATCAAGACAGCGCCGCCAAGCAGCTTAATCTCCATGGCGGCGATCGAGTTATTTTAATGTAAATATTTATGCGCGCTTGGGATCTGCAAAATCGAGTACTGTTTTTAGCGTTAGCGCCGTTGATTGCGGCGGTGCTATTGCTGTCGCTGCATTTTACCAACGCCCGTATCCAGGATTTGGAACAAGCCTTGCGCGATCGCGGCCAGACCATCGCCACGCGCCTAGCTTCGGCGGCGGACGATGTGATGACGCCACGCGATCGCAAGAAGCTTAACAAGCTTATTCACTCAGCGTTGCAGGAAGTAAACGTACAGTCGGTCACCGTCACCGACATGAAAGGGAATATTTTGGCGGGTACTGGCGCCAATCTGGAAAAAAACAAAACGCCCGTGGCCGAAACCCTGCGCTACAAATTTCTCGCGCCGATTTATCGTCCCAACGCGTCTACTTCCTCGCTGTCATTTTCCCTGCCGTTCTCAACGTCGGCGGATCAGAAAAAACAAATAGGCTGGATGACGGTGGTGTTGTCGGGCGCGGCGCTGCAAACCGAGCAGAACAAGATTATGTTCCAGAGTCTGTTCATCGTTCTGGTCGGTTTGGTGATTACCGTGGTGTTTGCCCTGCGCCAGGCGCGCAAGGTCACGCACCCCGTGCTGTTGCTGACGCAAGCCGTGGAAAGAATTAAAACCGGTGATCTTGACTATCGCGTTCCCATGCAATCGAGCGGCGAATTGGGCCTGCTCGAAGCGGGCATTAACGCCATGGCATCGGCATTGCAGGAAGCGCGCGATAGAGAGAAAAAACGTTCCGAGGATGCTTTGTTCTTGGAAAAAGTGCGCGCCCAAGTTACCTTGGAATCTATCGGCGACGGTGTAATTACCACCGACGCCGAAGGCCGAATCGCCTACATGAATCCCGTGGCCGAGCAATTTACCGAGTGGAAAAATGATCAAGCGCGCGGCCGTCCATTGAGCGAAGTGTTCCAGATTTTTGACGAAACTTCCGCGCGTCTCGAAGAATATCCTATATATTATTGCCTGAAAGAAGGCCGCGTTATCCGCCACGACAGCCATCATCTGCTCATGAGCCACGATGGCGGCAAGATCGAGGTGCAGGATTCGGCGGCGCCGATACGCGACCGCGACGGCACCATTCTGGGCGCGGTCGTGGTGTTCCACGATGTCACCGAAATCCAAGGCATGGCGCGACGCATGGCGTTTCTCGCCAGCCATGACCCCTTGACCGGACTGTTAAATCGGCGCGAATTTGAAACCCGCTTGCTGCAAGTATTGGAAAAAGCCGGTGGCGCCAAGGGCGAACACGCCTTGCTGTATCTCGATCTCGATCAATTCAAGATCGTCAACGACACCTGCGGCCACATTGCTGGCGACGAGCTGCTCAAGCAATTGGCGCATCATTTACAAAAAGAAATTCGCACTAGCGACGTGCTGGCGCGTCTCGGTGGCGATGAGTTCGGCGTGATTCTCGAGGACTGCTCGATTCACAAGGCCGAGCAAATTGCCGATTTGCTGCGCCAGTCGGTCAAGGATTTTCGTTTCGTCTGGGCCAATCGCAGTTTTGAAATCGGCGTCAGTATCGGTTTGGTGCCGATCACGCATGAAAGCGGCGGTTTGACGGAAGTTTTAAGCGCGGCCGATTCCGCTTGTTATATCGCCAAGGATCATGGACGCAACCGCATTCATATTTATCAGCCGGATGACCGTGCGCTGGCGCGCCGCCGCGGCGAGATGCAATGGGTGCATCGACTGCAAGACGGCTTGGAAAATAACAGCTTCGATCTTTATTGTCAGGCGATTGTACCGCTGCACGACAAAGTAATTCCTTCCGGTCGTTTCTATGAAATTCTAGTGCGCATCCAAGACGAGGATTTGATCCTGCCCACGGCGTTTATTCCCGCCGCCGAGCGTTATCATTTAATGCCGTCGATCGATCGTTGGGTGATTCGGACGGTGTTTTCCATGCTGGAAAAATATCAAGCGCAAGCGATTGAAACTGGCGCGGCGGGCACGGCTTTATTCGCCATCAATCTATCAGGCCAATCCTTGGGTGATGAAAAATTCCTGGAATTCGTGCTGCAACAATTTTCTCAACGCCACGTCAATCCCAGCAGTTTATGTTTTGAAATTACCGAAACCGCGGCCATCGCCAACATGGCGCGCGCGCGCGATTTTATCGCGCGCCTCAAGGCCATGGGCTGCCGCTTTGCGCTAGATGATTTTGGTTCCGGTTTATCTTCTTTCGGCTACCTCAAAACTTTGCCGGTCGATTATCTTAAGATTGCGGGCGGTTTCATCGAGAGCATGGGGGAAGATCCGGTGAATCTGGCGATGATCGATGCCATCAATCAAATCGGCCACGTCATGGGCTTGCTGACCATCGCCGAATCCGTGGAAAATAATTTAACGCTCAATAAGTTGCGCGATACGGGCGTGGACTATGCGCAAGGCCGCGGCATCGATACACCGAAACCGCTGCATCAAGTTTTGGCTTTACCGGAACAAGAATGGGACAGCGTGCGCGCGCAAGCGAATGCGATGTGAAGCGAAATAAAAGTAAAGCGCGTTTATCCCGCACGGCGTTGTTTGGGCGCGGTACGCTGCAAGACATGACGTAGAAATTGACCCGTATGCGAAGCCGAGGTAGCGGCAATGTCTTCGGGCGTTCCCACCGCGAGAATTTTACCGCCACCGTCGCCACCCTCGGGCCCCAAGTCCACCACCCAATCGGCGACCTTGATGACATCGAGGTTATGTTCGATCACCACGATAGTGTTGCCATGTTCGCGCAGCCGCGTGAGCACCGCCATCAATTGCTTGATGTCGTAAAAATGCAATCCGGTGGTCGGCTCGTCCAAAATATATAACGTGCGTCCGGTGTCGCGCTTGGAAAGTTCGCGCGCCAGTTTGATGCGCTGCGCTTCACCACCCGAAAGCGTGGTGGCACTTTGACCGAGCGTGATATAGGACAGTCCGACTTCGAGCAAGGTCTGCAATTTTTGATTGACCACGGGGATGGCTTTGAAAAACTCCGCAGCTTCTTCGACCGTCATCATTAATATTTGATCGATGGTTTTGTCTTTATAGCGAATATCGAGAGTCTCGCGGTTGTAGCGTTTGCCGCGGCACACGTCGCAAGGCACGTAAATATCCGGCAAGAAATGCATTTCTACTTTGATCAAGCCATCGCCTTGGCAAGCTTCACAGCGTCCGCCGCGCACGTTGAAGGAAAAACGTCCTGGTCCATAACCGCGTTCGCGCGCCATCGGCGTGGCCGCGAAGATTTCACGGATGGGCGTAAATAGTCCGGTGTAAGTGGCTGGATTCGAGCGCGGCGTGCGGCCAATGGGAGATTGATCGATATCCACCACTTTGTCGAAATGCTCCAGGCCTTCGATGGCGCGCGAAGGCGCGGGTTCGAGATTGGATCCATACAGATGCTTGGCCACCGCGGCATACAGCGTATCGTTGATTAAGGTCGATTTACCCGAGCCGGATACGCCCGTGACACAAGTGAACAGTCCCACTGGAATCGATAAATTCACGTCCTTCAAATTATTTCCCGTGGCGCCACGGATGATAAGTTGCCGCGCGGGATCGTAGGGCGCGCGCGTCGCGGGAATTTCAATTTCCTGTTCTCCGCGTAGAAACGCGCCAGTGATGGAATCGGGATGACGTATAATTTCTTCAGGCGTGCCTTGCGCGACGATTTGGCCGCCGTGCACGCCTGCCTTGGGGCCGATATCCAGCACAAAATCAGCGGCAAGAATCGCCTCTTCATCATGTTCGACGACAATTACCGTGTTACCCAAATCGCGCAAATGTCGCAAAGTGTCGAGGAGGCGCGCATTATCGCGCTGATGCAAACCGATGGAAGGTTCATCGAGCACGTACATGACACCGACCAAACCCGCGCCGATTTGCGAGGCCAAGCGAATACGTTGTGCTTCGCCGCCCGAAAGCGTTTCCGCCGAGCGCGATAGCGTTAAATATTCCAGCCCCACGCTCACCAAAAATCCTAAACGGTTAACGACTTCTTTGACTATTTTCTCTGCGATCTCGCCGCGGCTACCCGCGAGACTTAGCGTGTTGAAAAACTCCAGAGATTTACTGACGGGCAAAGTGGTAATTTCCGGCAAGGACTTGTCTTCAATAAACACATTGCGTGCCTCGATACGCAAACGCGCGCCGCCGCAAGCTTCACATACTTGATGTCCTAAATATTTCGCCAGCTCGTCGCGCACGCTGCTCGATTCGGTTTCGCGGTAGCGGCGTTCGATATTGGGAATAATGCCTTCGAAAGGATGTTGTCGTTTTGAAGCGCGTCCACGATCGCCAAAATAAGTGAAAGTGATGAGCTCATCGCCGCTGCCGTGCAGAACGATCTCGCGTATTTTCTTGGGCAGATCTTGAAACGGTTTGTCGATATCGAATTTGTAATGTTTCGCCAGCGATTCGAGCATTTGAAAATAAAACGCGTTACGCTGATCCCAACCGCGAATCGCGCCCGCGGGCAGCGATAAGCTGGCGTCGCTGATGATGCGCGCGGGATCGAAGAATTGACGCACGCCGAGTCCGTCGCAAGTCGGGCAGGCGCCCGCGGGATTATTGAAGGAAAACAAGCGCGGTTCGAGTTCGGACAGCGAATAGCCGCAGTGCGGACAAGCATAGCGTGCCGAGAACACGGTTTCTTGCGCCGCTTTTCCGGTTTCATCGAGCGTGACCACGCGCGCCAAGCCTTCGCCCAAATTGATGGCGGTCTCAAAAGATTCCGCCAGGCGTTGCTGTTGGCCGGGTTGCACCACCAAGCGGTCGACCACGGCTTCGATGGTGTGTTTAAAATTTTTCTTAAGTTCTGGCGCTTCGTCCAGCGACACCACCGCGCCGTCGATACGCGCGCGTACGTAGCCTTGGGTGCGCAATCTTTCGAGAATCTGCGTGTGTTCGCCCTTGCGATCTTCGATTAACGGAGCCAGCAACATGAGCTTGGTGTTTTCCGGAAACTGCATCACGTGGTCGACCATTTGACTCACGGTTTGCGCCGACAAGGTGACGCTGTGTTGTGGACAACGCGGCTCGCCCACGCGCGCGTATAACAGTCTTAAATAATCGTAAATTTCGGTGACAGTGCCGACCGTGGAACGCGGGTTGTGCGAGGTGGATTTTTGCTCGATCGAAATCGCCGGACTTAAGCCCTCGATCAAATCGACGTCGGGTTTTTCCATCAGCGCCAGGAATTGGCGCGCGTAGGCCGAAAGCGATTCCACGTAACGCCGCTGGCCTTCGGCATATAAGGTGTCGAAGGCTAGGGATGATTTGCCAGAGCCGGATAAACCGGTGATGACAATGAGTTTATCGCGCGGCAGGTCGACGTCGATATTTTTCAGATTATGCGTGCGCGCGCCGCGAATGCGAATGGTTTCCATGTGGCTGATTTTGGCGTTTTACGTGGGAGAATGAATTGGGGCAAATAATGCTGAGTTAAAGGGCAATCTGTTAATATACGCAAATCGGATTGGTTTGCCCAATAAACTCAAGAAAGATGATTTCCTCCTCGGAACGTATGTCCCCGCTCGAATTAAGGGCAAGCTTTAGTTTGGCCAGCATCTATGGCCTGCGCATGCTCGGTATGTTTCTTATCCTGCCCGTGTTTGCGCTGTACGCTGAAGATTTACCGGGTGGACACGACCATACCCTTATCGGACTGGCATTAGGCGCCTACGGGCTGACTCAGGCGCTGCTGCAGCTGCCTTTCGGCATGGCCTCCGATCATCTGGGGCGTAAGCGCGTTATTTATTTTGGTCTAGCGCTGTTCGCGTTGGGAAGTTTTATCGCCGCCATGGCACACGACATTAACATGATCATCGTCGGGCGAGTCATCCAGGGCGCGGGCGCGATCAATGCCGCGGTGACCGCCTTGTTGGCGGATTTAACCCGCGAAGAACACCGCACCAAGGCCATGGCCATGATTGGCGGCACCATAGGCGTCACCTTCGCGCTTTCCTTGGTGTTGGGCCCAGCGCTTTATCATCTGATTAGCATTCCTGGTATTTTTGCCATGACCGGTGTGTTGGCCCTGCTGGCTCTGCTGGTGGTGAAATTCTTCGTGCCCAATCCACGCGTCAGCCGGTTTCATTCCGATGCCGAAGCCGCTCCCGCCAAACTTTGGGGAGTGCTGCGTAATGGCGAGCTGGCGCGGCTTAATTTTGGAATTTTCGCGCTGCACGCGGCGCAGATGGCGATGTTCGTGGTCGTGCCTTTTGCTTTGCGCGAAACTGGCGGTCTCGACGCCAATCATCATTGGCAAGTTTATTTGCCGATCTTAATTGCGTCTTTTGTGATCATGCTACCAGCGATTATTTATGGCGAGAAAATGGCCAAGATGAAACAAGTTTTTATCGGCGCCATTTTGCTCATGCTGATTTCTGAAATTGCCTTCGCGCGCGCGATCACGCATTTTGAAGGAATCGTGGTGGTGCTCGCGCTTTATTTTGTGGCGTTTAATATCCTCGAGGCCAGCTTGCCTTCGCTAATCTCCAAAATAGCTCCGACGGGCGCCAAGGGCACCGCCATGGGCGTGTACAATACTTTTCAATCCTTGGGTCTTTTTGTCGGCGGTGTGCTGGGCGGCGTGGTTTCGCACCGCTTTGGCGCGGCGGCGGTATTTGAGGTGAGCGCGGTCTTGATGGCTATTTGGTTATTCCTGGCATACGGCATGAAGGTTTTGCCCGCGGTTAAAAATCTCATGTTCCATTTGCCTGTGTTAAATCCCGAGCAAGCCAAGCATCTACAAGAAAAAATCTTGCGGCTCGCGGGAGTTAACGAAGTCACGGTAATAGCTGAAGAAGGCGTGGTTTATCTCAAGGTGGATCGCGCGCGCTGCGATGAGCAGGCTCTGCAGAAATTATTACCCTCTTCGAATTAATAAGTTTTAACCATAAATGGAGCAAAGAACAAAGATTTTCGATTGATTTTTAAGATTTTATTCTACGCGTCCCGTGCGTTCTCCGCGGTTAACACTTAAACAAGATGGAATTGTGCGCGTCGATAAATCTGGCTATGATGAGTTCCCCTAAATCTTCACGGAGTATTTTTAGCATAGGGCTCCGTGATCAACCTAAATGGAGAATAAAACATGGCACGCGGCGTAAATAAGGTAATTCTGGTCGGCAATCTAGGACGTGACCCCGAAGTACGGTATTCCCCCAACGGTTCAGCGGTGGCCAACATCACTTTGGCTACTTCGGAATCATGGAAGGACAAGACCTCGGGAGAAAAACAAGAAAAGACCGAATGGCACCGAGTGGTATTTTTTGGGCGTTTAGCCGAAATCGCGGGCGAGTATTTAAAAAAAGGCGCGCAAATATACGTCGAAGGACGTCTGCAAACGCGCAAATGGCAGGATAAGGAAGGCCACGAACGTTACACCACTGAAATTGTCGCGGGTGAGATGCAAATGTTGGGTTCACGCGGGGGCGCGGGTGCTCCCAGCGATAACTTCAATCAAGATCAAGCACCCGCCGAAAACATGAGCGCGAAAAAAGCCGCTCCCAGTAATGCTGCGGTGGCCGGTGATTTTGACGACGATATTCCCTTCTAAATAAGTATTTTTGCAGGCACGCAGAGAATCTCATTTTTTGTTCTCTGTGTGCCCTGTAAATTTTGCAGCAAGCTAAATAACCGCGCCAACTTATCCTGGCGGCCAGTGCAGTCGGCGTCCCCCTAATAAATGCAAGTGTATGTGGAACACCGATTGTCCAGCATCGGCATTGCAATTCATCACCGTGCGATAACCCGATTCGGCTATGCTTGTTTGTTTGGCCAGCTGCGTGGCGGTCAGGGCTAGTTTGCCTATGAGCGTGGATTGTTCTGGACTCACATCGTTCAGGGTGGCTAGATGTTTTTTAGGAATTATCAGGATATGCACGGGCGCCTGCGGGTTGATATCCTTGAATGCTAAAATTTCATTGTCCTCATAAACAGTTTTGGGTTTGATTTCTCCCGCCACCATTTTGCAAAATAGACATTCTGTTGTCATATAATTTCCCCTTGGCTAGCGAGCACAGCATAGTGGGGAATGGCTTAAGAGAAAAGGGTAGTAACACTGGCGGAAAGCAAAATGCTGTCTATATATATTCAGTTACGGTTAAGCATGAATTTGCGGGAGGTAGAAAATGCCTATGTATGAAGAGCCGATCGTCGGGGCTTTTTATGAAGACGAAGATGGCCGTCAATTTGAAGTAACTGCCTTTGATGAAAACGACGGCACCATCGACATTCAATATAAAGACGGCACCCCGGATGAGATCGATTTAGACGATTGGTATGGCATGGATTTGGAACAGGTGGAACTGGATGAAGACGACGAAGAGGAGTCGGATAAAGTCGAGCCCGAAGTCGATGACGATGTAGATTTGGACGACGACGATGAAGACGATCTAGACGAGGACGAAGAAGAATAGAAGAAATACTGTCTCTGAAAAAAACACGGCGGAACTTCCGCCGTGTTGTGTTAGCCGCTTTTTCTTAGTTGATATTTTTTGTTTCACTTCGGTTTGACCAAACTTAAATGGACCATCCTTGGTCCATTTGACGGGGTAACGATCGAAGGATCGTTACCGCAATATCCGCCTCATTTCAGACAACCGCGCATCATCAAGTTATTGACTTGATTTAAAGCTCGTTCATTAAAATCGTTAACGCGAATTCCGCTTAGACCATGTCTTTCAACATTTTTAAGGGCTGAACTTTCACGACGTTGCGCGCTGGCTTGGCTTTGAAGATGACTTCTTCCTTGGTGAAAGGATTGATGCCCTTGCGTGCTGGGACAGCGGGCTTATAGACCATTTTAATTTTCATCATGCCGACCAGATTAAAGATGCCCGGGCCTTTTTTCAGGTCGCGTTCGATAAGGCCGGTCAAGGCTTCAAAAACGCCTACTACGTCTTTACGCTTGAGATTGGTTTTTTCAGCAATGGCGGCGTAGATTTCCGACTTAGTCGTTGGTTTCTTGCCTGATTTGTTGTTTGCCATGTGGTGCTCCTGGGGTGGATATGTAAGGTTAAGGGGTTGCCATGAATCGCGCATAATTTATCGGAAAAACTAGAGGGATAGAAGAGTGTAAAGGCATTTTTTGCCGATATTTTGGCTTTCACCGATCGGCTTGCTTAGGTGACCCGCATTGTTCTATTTATTCGAAGCGCCTGGCTCAAAGTAAATAATCCATTAATTTACTGATTTTTTTACCCATTGCTGCGGCAAAAGAGCCTTTGTCTGCTGCCAGTTCTATAAACCAACAGCTTGTGGGTTAAAGGGCCGAGCCTATTTTTTTAATTTTTTTGCTTTGGTTGCGACACCCGTGTGACGTTCCGCTTAAGAGGACGAAGGCGTGGGATGCCGATGTGCAACCGCAAGCTAAGAGCTGGAGCGAGGGTGATCTGGGGAACGGGCTAAATAAAGCCTCTTATTGTTATATTGAACAATGTTCAATATTTGTATATTGTTTAGGCAAAACCAAGAACCCCTGAAACATGGCCCGACGCAGTGATCACACCCGCGATGAAATCAGAGATATGGCGCTGAGGGCGGCGGTGGAAATCCTGTCACGTCATGGTCCCGCCGCGCTGACCGCGCGCGCGGTCGCGGAGAAAATCGGCTATACCGTGGGTAGTTTGTATCTGGTTTTTCAAAATTTCGATGATTTAATCTTGCACGTGAATGCGCGCAGCTTGGATGATCTGTATTCCGCCATGCAAGCCGCGCAGAGGAATAGCCATCAAGCTGAAGACAGCTTATTGGTTTTGGCCTATACCTATATTCATTTTGCTTTCGAGCATCCAGCGCGCTGGAGGATGATTTTTGAACGTCCGCGCTCCAGCCAGCCGCCAGATTGGTATACCGAACGCGTCGAACGCATGTTTGCCATCGTGGAAAAAAGTTTGGCGGCATTGGCCGCGCAGCGCACAGCGCGCGAAATCCGCCAGGCGACACATGCTTTGTGGAGTGGCGTGCACGGTATTTGCGTGCTGGGGCTTAGCGGACGCTTAAATGAAAAAGGCTCGGTATCGGTGCAAGAGCTGGCGCGTTCTTTAGTAACGCATTATGTCGCCAGTTTTGCGCGGACGGTGTCCATGACGAAAAGAAAAACCAGGAGGAAAAAATGAGTCTTTTAAAAATTATATTGCGCTGGCTGCTCAAGCGTTTTTACAGCGTCAAGGTTAACGGCATGGAACATTATTTCGCCGCCGGCCAGCGCGTTTTGATCGTCGCCAATCACACCTCGTTTTTGGACGCGCTGCTGCTAGTGGTTTTTTTGCCGGACAAACTTACCTTCGCGATCAACACCCATATCGCCCAACGTTGGTGGATGCGTCCGCTTTTGAAAGTCGTGGATTTCTTTTCCATGGATCCGACCAATCCCTATTCGATCAAATCATTAATTCGTTATTTGCAGGAAGACAGGCGCGTGGCGATATTTCCCGAAGGGCGCATCACCGTGACCGGTTCGCTGATGAAAATCTATCCAGGACCAGGACTGGTGGCGGATAAAAGCCAAGCGATGATATTGCCCGTGCGCATCGACGGCGCTCAATACACGCCATTTTCGCGTTTGCGCGGACGCGTGCGGTTAAGAATGTTCCCGACCATCCAAATAACTTTTCTGCCGCCGCGCAAGTTGGCGATCTCCGCCGAATTACGCGGCCGTAATCGACGCAAGGCCGCGGGCAAACTGCTTTCGGACATCATGACGGAAATGATGTTTGCGACTTCTCAATATCGCAGCACGCTATTCGATGTCTTGTTGGACGCGCGCAAGGTGCACGGTGGTTCGCACGCCATCGCCGAGGATATCGAGCGCAAACCGGTTAACTATAACCAACTCATTAGCCGCTCTTATATTTTAGGTAATGCCATCGCGCGCCAAACGGCCGCAGGCGAATATGTCGGCGTGCTATTGCCCAATTCGTTGGCGACGATTTATGTCTTCCTCGGCCTGCATGCGCGCGGACGGGTGCCCGCCATGCTCAATTACACCGTCGGCGCGCAAAGTCTTATTTCCGCCTGCGAAATCGCGCGTATCGCCACGGTCTATACCTCGCGCCGATTTATCCAAGCGGCGCGCCTTGAGAAGCCCATGGAGCGCTTGGGCGAACGGGTGAAATTGGTGTATCTCGAGGATTTGCGCGAAACCATCGGGTTTAAAGACAAGCTCACAGGCTTGCTTGCCGGATATTTCGCGCCTCTGGTGCAGCATCGCTTAAGTTCGGCGCGGCCGGATGACCCAGCGGTGGTGATGTTTACTTCCGGATCCGAGGGCGCGCCCAAGGGCGTGGTGCTGTCGCACACCAATCTTCTGGCGAACCGCCAGCAAATCGCGGCGCGCGTGGATTTCAGCGCGCAAGATATTATTCTCAATGCTTTGCCACTGTTCCATTCCTTCGGCCTGACCGCGGGCACCTTGCTGCCATTGCTCTCGGGCATGAAAGTGTTTTTCTATCCTTCGCCCTTGCATTATCGCATCGTGCCCGAGATGGCGTACGAAGTGAACGCCACGATTCTTTTCGGCACCAATACTTTTCTCGCCGGTTACGCGCGCTTTGCGCATCCGTACGATTTTTATAGCGTGCGTTATATTTTCGCGGGCGCCGAAAAACTCAAGGAAGAAACGCGGCGTCTATGGGCCGAGAAGTTCGGCGTGCAGATTTTTGAAGGTTACGGCGCCACCGAAACCAGCCCCGTGCTGGCGACTAACACACCGATCGATAGCCAACCGGGAACGGTTGGCCGATTTTTGCCGGGGGTTGAATGTCGTCTCGAACCGGTGCCAGGCGTGAACGCGGGTGGAAGACTTTCCGTACGCGGGCCTAATATCATGCTGGGCTACCTCAAGGCGGAAAATCCGGGCAAGCTCATTCCGCCCGTGACCGAGCTCGGCGCTGGTTGGTATGACACGGGCGATATCGTGTCCATCGACGCGGACGGTTTCGTGACCATCTGCGGACGCGTCAAGCGTTTCGCCAAGATTGGCGGCGAGATGGTGTCGCTCACCGTGGTCGAAGACTTGGCGACGCGTACTTGGCCCAAGGCCTTGCATGCTTGTATCAACATTCCCGATTTTCAAAAAGGCGAACAGTTGGTGCTGGTCACCACGCACAAAGAAACGGCACGCGCCGAAATAGCGGCGCGCGCCAAAGCCGATGGCGTGGGCGAATTGCACGTGCCGAAGAAAATTATTTACACCGCGAACATGCCTTTGTTGGGCAGTGGCAAAATAGATTACCCCGCGGTCGCCAAACTAGTGGAACAAAGTTTGCCGCCCGGCGAGAGGGCGACGGTATGAACCGTGGCGTCTATATACTTTTATTCGCGCAATTTCTTTCGGCCTTCGCCGACAATGCGATTCTTTTCACCGCCATCGCCATGGTGTTGCAAAGCGCGCACGCCGCTTGGTACGTACCGTTGTTGCAAAGCGGTTTTCTCGTGGCCTTTGTATTGCTCGCGCCATGGGTAGGTCCGTTCGCCGATCGCAATTCCAAACCAACGGTGCTCATGATCGGCAACGGTCTAAAGGCGATGGGCGCGGCGCTCATGCTCATGAATGTAGAACCGATTCTGGCTTATGCGCTGGTGGGCGTGGGCGCCGCGGTATACGGTCCGGCGAAATACGGAATACTGCCCGAGATCGTGGGTCATCAGGATTTGGTGCGCGCCAATGCCTTGATCGAAGGCTCGACCATCGTCGCCATTATTGCGGGCACGGTGATCGGCGCCGCGGTCGCGGACAGCTCGATTCGCTGGGCGCTAGGTTTAGCCATGCTGTGTTATTTCTTGTCCTTGGCGGCTGCCTGGTGGTTGCCGAAAATCGCTCCGCAACATACGCGCGATCCATTGGGCCTGCGTCATTTCATCGGCATGATGCGCGAATTATTTGAAAGCGACCGCGCGCGTTTCACCATGCTCGGCACTTCGCTGTTCTGGTCAGCCAGCGCGGTCTTGCGTTTATTATTAGTGGCGTGGGCGCCCGTGGTGCTGCTGATGCATAACGCTTCCGAAGTGGCGCAGCTGACCTTGTTTCTCGCTATCGGTATTGTCATCGGCGCTTTGTTGGTGCCGCGCCTGATTCCCATCGAACGCTTGCGCCGCGCGCGCCTGGCGGCTTATTTCATGGGTCTGGGAATTTTGTTTTTCAGTCAAACGCAAAGTTTATGGCCAGCGCGCGGCATGTTGATCGTCATCGGCATCAGTGGCGGTTTGTTCATGGTTCCAATCAATGCCGCGTTGCAAGAGATCGGCCACAAAACCATCGGCAGCGGCGGCGCAGTGGCTTTGCAAAATTTCTTTGAAAATTTAGCCATGCTCGCGAGCGTGGGCTTGTATACCGCGGCGGTAAAACTGGGAGCGCCACCCGTGACGTCCATTGTTACCGTGGGTGGGTTAGTTTTGATCGCGACCTTTTTTGTTTCGCGTCATCTGCCGCCTGATGCCGCCAAGGGAACCAGGTCAGCGGCGTCGACGGAGAAAGCATAAGACGCCACACGCCTCTTGCCTTAACGGAAATGGACAAGCGTCGAATTTTTGCACCCAGCGTTTAAGCGGCGCCTCTGGATTAAAGCTTAATATTTCAGGGTTTTTTAAGCGTTTGATCCGCGGGCAGTGCTTCGAAAAGCATGCGTTAGTCGAGGCATGTGGCTATAATCGCGTTTGTTTGTAGGCCCGCCGCCCCCATACTTTGGGGGCGCGCTGTTTTTTCAGGAGGTTCTATGCCGATTTACGAATATGCATGTGAAAGCTGTGGCCACCGCTTGGAGGCCATTCAGAAAATGAGCGAGGCGCCGCTCACCGATTGTCCCGCCTGTGGCAAGCCCAGTCTTAAGAAGCAAATTTCCGCCGCTGGATTTCAACTCAAAGGCAACGGTTGGTATGCCACGGATTTCAAAGGCAGCGGACAGAAAAAAGAAAAATCATCCGATTCCACCGACGCCGCGCTCAAGAAAAAAGCTGGTGGTTGCGGCACGGGCGGTTGCGGCAGCGGCGGTTGCGCCCATTAACCGATGATGCTGACCTTGCGCCGTTATTTAATGGCTGGCCTGTTGGTGTGGGTACCACTCGGCGTGACCTTGCTTATCGTCGCGTTCCTGGTCGACTTGATGGACCAGACGCTGTTATTGCTTCCCGCCAGTATCCAGCCTGAGTATTTATTGGGATTCCGCATTCCGGGTTTGGGCATCGCGCTTACCTTGGTGGTGGTGTTGCTGACGGGCATGATCATGACCAATTTGTTCGGCAAGCAGTTGGTCAGCATCGGCGAGAGCGTGTTGCAGCGCATTCCCTTGGTGCGTTCGATCTATGCCGCCGTCAAGCAAGTCACCGAAAGCATGTTTTCTTCCGGTAAATCATTTCGCAAGGTGGTGTTGGTGGAATATCCGCACAAGGGAAGTTGGACGCTGGCGTTTCAGACGGGCGCGGGTGCGGAAGAGGTGCGGATTAAAACCGGCCGCGATGTCACCAATGTTTTCGTTCCCACCACGCCCAATCCCACTTCGGGTTTTTTTCTCATGGTGCCGCGCGAAGACGTTATCGAGCTCGACATGAGTATCGATGAGGGTTTAAAAATGTTGCTGTCCGTTGGCGTGGTGGTGCCTACTTACAAGAAAGATATCACCGCGGATCAGCGGCCGCGTAAGCTTTCATAATTTTTCTTGGTTCCTATTTCTTATTCATATAAATAAAAAATTCCATGCGTAGCCATTTTTGCGGTGCAGTGAATGAATCTCTCATTGGTCAACGCGTCACGCTTTGCGGTTGGGCGCATAGCCGCCGCGATCACGGTGGCGTGATCTTTATCGATCTGCGCGATCGCGAAGGCGTGATTCAAACCGTATTCGATCCTGATCTTAAAGAAGCTTTTGCCTTGGCCGAATCGGTGCGCAGCGAATTCGTGCTACGCATACAAGGCAAAGTGCGCGCGCGGCCGTCAGGTACGGAAAATCCGCATCTGCATACGGGCAAGGTGGAAGTTCTGGCCGACGCGGTGGAAATTTTAAATTCTGCCTCCGCCATCCCGTTTCAATTGGACGAAGTGGGGCTGTCCGAGCCCGTGCGCCTCAAGTATCGCTATCTCGATCTGCGACGCGATTTCATGCGTAAGAATATTTTGCAGCGTCATCTGATCACGCGCACACTGCGACGCTTTCTGGAAGACCGCGGTTTTACCGAAATCGAAACACCGATGCTCACCAAATCGACGCCCGAAGGCGCGCGCGATTATCTCGTGCCTTCGCGCACGCACGCGGGGCATTTTTTCGCGTTGCCGCAATCGCCGCAGTTGTTCAAGCAGTTGCTCATGGTCGCGGGCTTCGAGCGTTATTTCCAGGTGACGCGCTGTTTCCGCGACGAAGATTTGCGCGCCGACCGCCAGCCTGAATTCACCCAGCTCGACATCGAAACTTCTTTCCTCGATGAAAACGGCGTGATGAATCTCATGGAAGAGATGATTCGCGCTTTATTCAAGAGCGTGATGAACGTGGACTTGCCGCAGCCTTTTGCGCGCCTGACGTACGACGAGTCCATGCGCCGTTTCGGTTCGGATCGCCCGGATTTACGCATCCCGCTGGAATTGACCGACGTTGGGGATTTGATGAAACAGGTCGAATTCAAAGTGTTCGCGGGCCCCGCGAACAATCCCACTGGACGCGTGGCGGCTTTGCGCGTGCCTAAGGGTGGCGAGCTGCCCCGCAGCCAGATCGACGCTTACACCGCTTTTGTCGCTCAGTACGGTGCCAAGGGACTTGCTTATATTAAGGTCAACGACGCCGCCAAGGGCCGCGATGGATTGCAGTCGCCGATTCTGAAATTTTTACCAGATGACGTCATCGCCAGTATCATGCAGCGCACCAGCGCGCAAAGCGGCGATTTGATTTTCTTCGGCGCCGATAGCGCCAAGGTGGTTAACGATGCACTCGGCGCCTTGCGCTTGAAGCTGGGCGAGGACTTAAAGCTTATTCAGCCAGGCTGGAAGATTTTATGGGTCGTGGATTTCCCGATGTTCGATTACGACGCCGAAGCCAAACGTTGGGTGGCTATACATCATCCGTTCACCGCGCCCAAGACCGAAGACGTGGAACGCATCGATATCGATCAGGCCAACGTCAAAGCGCGCGCCTATGACATGGTGCTAAACGGTTCCGAGATTGGCGGTGGTTCGATTCGCATTCATCGTATGGATTTGCAGGAAAAAGTTTTTGCCACGCTTGGCATCGAACCAGATGAGGCGCGCGCCAAATTCGGTTTTCTGCTCGACGCGCTAAAATTCGGCGCGCCGCCGCATGGTGGCATTGCCTTCGGTTTGGATCGTCTATGCGCGCTCATGAGCGGTGTGGATTCGATACGCGACGTCATCGCCTTCCCCAAGACGCAGAAAGCTTCGTGCCTTATGACCGAAGCGCCGAGCACGGTGGACGAAGCGCAGCTGCGCGACTTGCACATCAAATTGCGCAAGCCGCCCGAGAAAACCAGTGGCGAAGCCAGCGCCGTCCCCGCCGACGAAAAAGTTTAAGCGGCCTGAATCGGTTCTGGTCGTGGTTTATACCCTGACCGGAAAAGTGCTTTTATTGCGGCGCGCCCCAACGCCAAACGTGGACGACGCTGATTTTTGGCAATCGGTCACAGGCAGTCTGTTATGGGAAGAAACCGAACCGCGCCAAGCCGCGTTGCGTGAACTGCATGAAGAAACCGGACTGCAAGCCGCCCATGCTTTGCAAGATTTAGGCATTACTCATCGTTATCCGATCCTGCCGCGCTGGCGCGCGCGTTACGCCGCGGATGTGCTGGAAAATGTTGAGCACGCTTTCGCGCTGGCGCTTCCACAGGAAACGTCTATCACCATCAATCCCCTCGAGCATGTGGAATACGCTTGGTTTTCTTTCGACGCGGCCGCGGCGAAAGCAGCGTCCTGGACTAACCATGATGTCATCTTAAACATAAGAGACAGTCATAAAAACCAATAAAAAAGAAATCGTCATCTTGCTCCATGGCCTATGGCTGCCCGCCATGTGTCTGTGGCCTTTAGCGCGCGTGCTGAGGCGTCAAGATTTCATTGTTGAAATATTTTCTTATTCTTCGGTGTCGGTCGATCTCGAAATGAATGCCAGGCGTTTGACGAATTTTCTTAATCGCTTCGATGCCGATGCAATTCATTTGGTGGGTCATAGTCTTGGCGGAATTTTGATCCGCGCTTTGTTTCATTATCACCCTGATCAAAAACCAGGACGCATCGTCACCTTGGGAACGCCGCATCAAGGTTGCCGCGTGGCGCAAAATTTAAATCGTTACCGTGCCTGGCGCTGGATCATGGGACGCAGCGTGGCGCAACTGCTGCAGGGTCGGCCGCAAACCTGGCGCGCGCCCGCGCGCGATATCGGCGTTATCAGTGGTAATCATTCGATCGGCATGGGCCGCTTGCTGTATCGTGGCTTGCCAGCACCGAACGATGGTTTGCTGACGGTGGCAGAAACCAGTTGGGCGAATGCCAATGCGCATCGGATGTTGCCGGTTACGCATACTGGGATGATTTACGCGCGCAATGTGGCCGAACAGGTGAGTTACTTTCTGCGCACGGGCCGGTTTGTGCCTTAAGCGTTTGGTGAAAAACCCCTAAATTCCAGGTTGGGACAGCGTGGAAAGCGATGTTAAACTGGCGAATGCGGCGCATAACGTCGCGGGTAAATCACAGGAGTCGCATGGCTGGGCATAGCAAATGGGCGAATATCCGTCACCGCAAGGGCGTGCAAGACTCCCGCCGCGGAAAGATTTTCACCAAGCTGATCCGCGAGATCACCATTGCCGCGCGCGCGGGTGGTGGCGGCGATCCGAAACTCAATCCGCGTTTACGCGCCGCTGTCGACAAAGCCTTGGATCAAAACATGACCAAGGACACCATTGAGCGTGCTATTAAACGCGGCACGGGCGAACTCGAAGGCGCGCATTACGAAGAAGTGCATTACGAAGGTTACGGTCCAGCGGGCATCGCTATTATGGTGGAATGCACCACCGATAACCGCACGCGCACCGTGGGCGAAGTGCGCCATGCTTTTTCCAAGCATGACGGTAATTTGGGGCAGAATGGTTCGGTGGCGTTTCTATTTAAAAAAACCGGCCTGCTGCATTATCCGCCGGGCTTGAGCGAAGATAAAATCATCGAAGCCGCGCTCGAAGCTGGCGCCGACGATGTCACCACGGATGCCGACGGTTCGCTCGAAGTATTAACCGCGCCGGAAAATTTTCATGCGGTCGTCGCGGCCATGAGCCAACACGGCCTTAAACCCGAACATGCCGAACTGGTGCAACATGCCGCCACTTCCGTGCCCGTCAGCGGCGCGGACGCGGAAAAAATTCTCAAGCTTCTGGAAACACTGGAAGACTTGGACGATGTGCAAGCGGTATCCTCGAATGCGGAGTTTCCGCCTGACTTGTTGAAGCAGGCGAGCTGATGCGCGTACTCGGCATCGATCCGGGTTCGCGCGTGACCGGTTTCGGCGTGGTGCAAGTGCTGCGTAATGGAAAATTACAATACATCGCCAGCGGTTGCGTGCGCGTCGCCAAGGGCGATCTGGCGGATAAGCTCAAGACGGTTTACGACGGCGTGACGGAAATTATTAAAACTTACCAGCCCACGGTGCTGGCGATTGAAAAAGTTTTCATGGCGCGCAATCCGGATTCCGCGCTCAAGCTCGGGCAAGCGCGCGGCGCGGCGATTTTGGCGGGAGCCAACCAAATGCTCGATGTGGCCGAGTACACCGCGCTGCAAATCAAAAGCGCCGCCGTCGGCAAGGGCCATGCGGGCAAACCACAGGTGCAACACATGGTGAAGGCTTTGTTGGCGCTTTCAAGCAGTCCGCAAGCCGATGCTGCCGATGCGCTGGCTTGCGCCATCTGTCATGCACACCACGCGGTCGGCATGCAGCAGCTGGGGCAAGCACTGCCGCGCCGAAAATCGAAACGCGGCCGCGGCATGAGACTGGCCATATGATCGGTCGCTTGCACGGCGTATTGTTGCGCAAAGAACCGCCAGCGCTGCTGGTGGACGCGGGTGGCGTGGGTTACGAGCTCGAAGCGCCCATGACTACTTTTTACGAACTGCCCGCGGTGGGCGAGAAGGTCACGCTTTATACCCATTTGGTGGTGCGCGAGGACGCGCATCTATTATATGGTTTCGCGCGCGAGGCGCAGCGGCGTTTGTTTCGCGAGCTGCTGAAGGTCAATGGTGTCGGCCCGCGCGTGGCGCTGGCGGTGCTGTCGGGTTTATCGGACGAAGAATTTTTCCATTGCATTGCCGATGAAGATGTTGCTCGGCTTACCAAAGTTCCGGGCATCGGGCGCAAAACCGCCGAACGCCTCATTATAGAAATGCGCGGTAAGCTGCCGACAGAAATGTCGATGGCGATGCCTTCTGCTGCTAATCCACGGTCAACGACCCCCGCCGATCCAATAAGCGAAGCGGTCAGCGCGCTAGTATCGCTTGGTTACAAAGCCAACGAAGCTAGCCGTGCGATACGTGGTGTTGCCACGCAAGGATTGAGCGCCGAGGAAATCATTCGTCAGGCGCTCAAGGGTATGGCCAGCTAGCGAAGAGGTAGAAATAATTACTGAAGTTACTTTATATTGCGTCGAGGTCGTCATGTCGGTACAAAGAGAGCCGTATTCTGAAGATTTATTAGAGAATCTTATCTTTTCGCTCGCGTTAGACGCAGACATACTTAAAGTCTATTGATAATGATCGAAACTGACCGACTAGTATCCGCCAAGCCCCTCGACCCGGTCGAGGAGGTCGCCGACATTCGCCGACTGCGCCCCGCGCGTTTGGGGGAATACATCGGCCAGGAACCGATTCGGCGGCAAATGGAAATTTTTATCGCCGCCGCGCGCGGACGACAGGAAGCTTTGGACCATGTGCTGTTGTTCGGCCCGCCAGGGTTGGGCAAGACTACGCTGGCGCATATCATCGCCAATGAAATGGGCGTCGGCTTGCGTCAAACTTCTGGACCAGTGCTTGAGCGCCCGGGCGATTTGGCGGCGCTGCTCACCAACTTGCAGCCGAACGATGTGTTGTTCATCGATGAAATCCATCGCCTCAGTCCAGTGGTCGAGGAAATTCTGTATCCAGCGATGGAAGACTATCAGCTCGATATTCTAATCGGCGAGGGGCCCGCGGCGCGTTCCATCAAGTTGGATTTGCCGCCATTTACTTTAGTGGGCGCGACCACGCGCGCGGGCTTGCTTACCTCGCCGTTGCGCGATCGTTTCGGCATTGTGCAGCGTTTGGAGTTTTATAATCCTGAAGAATTGATTCGCATCGTGGCGCGTTCCGCTGGCATCTTGGAGGTGCGTATCGAGCCTCAGGCGGTGGACGCGATGGCGCGCCGCTCGCGTGGCACGCCGCGTATCGCCAACCGTTTATTGCGCCGCGCGCGCGATTTTGCGCAGATCAAAGGCAACGGATGTCTGACCGGCGACATCGCCGAGCTGGCGCTTAATATGTTAGAAGTGGATCAATGCGGATTCGACATGCTCGACCGCAAGTTATTGTTGGCCATGATCGAGAAATTTTCTGGCGGTCCGGTGGGCGTGGATAATCTGGCCGCGGCCATCAGCGAAGAGCGCGACACCATTGAAGACGTGATCGAACCGTTTTTGATTCAACAAGGTTATCTGGTGCGCACGCCGCGTGGACGCATGGCCACCGCCTTGGCCTGGCGGCATTTCGGTTTGCGCCCCCCCAGCGTTGCCGACCAAACGCAGCGCAGTATGTTTGAAGAATGAATCGAAAAATAATTTGGCTGTTACAGATTTATTTATATGCGATTTTACAGGTCGAATGAAACCGGTCTTCTCCATTCCGATTCGGGTTTATTATGAAGACACGGACGCGGGACAAGTCGTGTACTATGCCAACTATATGAAATTCATGGAGCGAGCGCGCACCGAATGGTTACGTGCACAAGGTTTCGAGCAGGATGAACTTTTGCGTCAAGACGGCATCCTATTCGCGGTGCGTTCCGTTAAACTCGATTTTCTCAAGCCCGCGCGCTTTAACGATTTATTGCAAGCCACGGTGCAAGTCAGCCAACGCGGCAACGCCAGTATTACCTTTGCCCAGCAGATACGGCGCGATGCGCTGAGCTTGTGTGAAGGCGAAGTGAAAGTCGCCTGTTTGGATGCGGCGACTTTCAGCCCACGCCCGTTTCCGCCTCATATTAAAACGCGTTTAATGGAAGATTCCCCGTGAATGTGACCGCTAACGAAGGTATCGCTTTACTATCGCTGATTCAGCACGCTTCCTTGCCCGTGCAGCTGGTCATGGCTTTGCTGATGTCGGCCTCGGTGGTTTCCTGGACCATGATTTTTCGCAAATGGTTTGCGCTCAAGGCGGCAAATCTCGCGGCCGATCGCTTCGAAGCCAAATTTTGGTCGGGCAGCAATCTCAATCAAATGTACGCCGAGCAATCGCGTAAAGAAGCCAATGCCAGCGGCATGGCCAGCATTTTTGTCGAAGGTTTCCGCGAGTACAAGCGTTTCAATCAGCAAACGAATATTCAACCCATGGACGTTCTCGAAGGCGTGCAGCGTGCCATGCGCGTGGCGTTATCGCGCGAGATCGATTTTTTGGAAACGCATTTGTCGTTCTTGGCTACGGTCGGTTCCACCAGTCCTTACGTCGGTTTGTTCGGCACCGTGTGGGGCATCATGAATTCATTCCGTTCGCTCGGCATGGTGCAGCAGGCTACGATCGCGCACGTCGCGCCTGGCATCGCCGAAGCTTTGATCGCCACGGCCATCGGCTTGTTTGCCGCTATTCCCGCGGTCATCGCGTATAACCGCTATTCCAATAATGTGGAACGCTTGGTGACGCGTTACGAGATATTCATGCAAGAGTTCGCCAGCATCGTTCAACGCCAGGCCTTTGCCTCGAGGGAGTGAACGTGGAGAGCTACCGCAAGCGCCGCAAGAAGCTCATGAGCGAGATCAACGTGGTGCCATATATCGACGTGATGCTGGTGTTGTTGGTGATTTTCATGATCACCGCGCCGTTGTTGTCACAAGGCGTGAAAGTCGATTTGCCGCAAGCCGCGGCCCGCCCCGTGGACAGCCAAGACAATGAAACGCTCGTGGTCACGGTCGATCGCGACGGAAAATATTTCTTGGATGATCGCCGAATCTCCGCCGATGAATTAAGTCGAAAGGTGGAGAAGATATTGAGTTTGCGGCCACAGACGCCGGTTTTGATCCGCGGCGATCGGCAATCGAATTACGGCGAGGTGGTGAAGGCCATGACTTTGTTGCAAGCCGCGGGCGCGCCAAGCGTCGGTTTGTTGACGGAGCCACCGAGACAACCCTAACGTGCTGAGCCAAAAGTTGCGCCAAAATCCAGGAAGGGTTCGCGCCATCTTCTATGCTGTGTTGGTGCACGCGCTGGTCATTGGTTTGCTGGTGATCGGTTTTCGTTGGACGACTCAGGATTCCGATCAAAAGATCGTGCAAGCCGTGGTGGTGACGGATGCTCCGCCGATTAAATCCGAAGAAATAAATAAGCGCGCGCAACAAGAGGAAGAGGCGCGCAAGCAAGCCGAAGCGGAAAAACGCAAACAGGCGGAATTGAAGAAAAAACAAGACGAGGAACAACAGCGCAAGGACGCCGAGCGTAAAAAGAAGGAACTAGCGGAAAAGCAAGAGAAAGAAAGAAAGCGCGCGGCGGAAATCGAGCGCAAGAAAGACGAGACGCATCGGCAAAAGTCCGCCGAGCAATCGCTGCAGGAACAGCTGGCAGCGGAAGAAAAGGCGCGTCAGGACGCGGCACGCAACGCGCGCGCGGCCACCGAGGTCGATAAGTACAAGGCTTTAATTCGGCAACGGGTCAGCCGCAGTTGGAGCCGTCCCATGGGGACGGCGAAGGGATTGAAATGCGTGGTGAGCGTACGTTTAACGCCCACAGGCGAAGTGCTGGCGGCGTCCGTGGTGCGTTCAAGCGGCGATTCGGTGTTCGACCGTTCGGTGGAAAACGCCGTGTACAAATCGGCGCCGCTGCCGTTGCCAGCGGACCCGACATTGTTCGATAATTTCCGTGAGATTGAGTTTCTGTTTAACCCTGAAGAATAGGAATATGTAATGTATTGGATTAAAGCTACCTCAGGAATCTCTAGACGTAATTCAGCATTTTTTAAATGGCTGATCGCTGGCGCCATGCTAGCTTGGTGCGTCGGCGCTCAGGCGATCTTATCCATCGAAATCACGCGCGGCGTGGACACGGGCATACCCATTGCGATCGTGCCGTTTAAATGGGAAGGTGCGGCGGCGCAAAATGTTTCCGAGGTGGTGGAAGCGGATCTCACGCGCAGCGGCCGTTTTGCCATGTTGTCGCGCAAGGATTTTGTATCCCTGCCGCATGAAGACAAGGACGTGGTGTTCAAGGATTGGCGCGTATTGAAAGCCGAAGCGGTGGTCATCGGCAGCGTAAGCAAAATAGCGACGGGAAAATTTCAAGTACAATTCCGCGTGTACGATGTCTTCAAGGAAACGCAATTAGCCGGTTTCCGCTATACCGTGAGCGCTGACATGCTGCGTTCGGTGGCGCATCAAATCAGCGACATCATCTATGAAAAATTAACCGGCGAAGCCGGTGCATTTAACACCCGCATTGCTTATATCACGCGCGAAGAACAGGCGCATGCCAAGCCGGTGTATAAACTGCAAGTGGCCGACTCCGACGGTTTTAATTCGCAGACGGTGGTGCGTTCCGTGGAGCCATTAATGTCGCCCGCTTGGGCGCCAGATGGATTGCGTTTGGCTTATGTCTCGTTCGAAGATAAGCGTTCAAAGGTATACATCCAAAACATCATGGATGGTAAGCGGGAAATGCTCGCTGAATTCCGCGGAATTAATAGTGCGCCCGCGTGGTCGCCGGATGGAAAACGTTTGGCTTTAACCTTGTCGCGCGATGGCAACCCCGAGATTTATGTCATGCGCATGGACACGCGCGAACTTAAACGCTTGACCACCGACCCGGCCATCGATACCGAGCCCTCGTGGTCGCCCGACGGACGCTTTGTGATTTTCACCTCCGACCGCGCTGGCTCGCCGCAAATTTATCGCATTAATGCTTCCGGCGGAGCTGCAGAGCGTTTAACATTCGATGGCGATTACAATGCGCGCGCGTCGTATGCGGCGAATGGCAAGTCAATCGTGTTTGTCAGCCGTCAGCAAGGGAATTATCGTATCGCCGTGCAACAGCTCGATGGTCGCGCGACTCAGGTCTTGACCGAGACGTCGCTCGATGAGTCGCCCAGTTTTGCGCCAAATGGGCGTATGATTATCTACGCCACGGAGGTGCGCGGCCGAGGCGTGTTGGCCTCGGTCTCAGCCGATGGGCGCGTGCGTCAACTTTTTAAGTTCGAGGAAGGCGATGTGCGCGAACCCGTATGGTCGCCTTACAACCGTGATCTTCAATATAAGGAGTGAATGATGATGAAAAATAGGAAATATCTTGCCGCATCGTTGTTAATCGCCCTGGCTTTGGGCGGCTGCGCCAGTGACAAAGCCAAAGGTCCAACGACGTCCGAAGGTGGAGGAAAAGACGCGACCGCCGAGACAGCTCCTTCCACGGATAAATCCGGTGCCTCAGGAACGGCGCTAAAGGGCCAAAAAAATGCCGAGTTGCTGTCGCAGCGCCGCGTGTATTTTGCTTTCGATAGCAGCGCCATCGACGACGAAGGCCGCGCCATCATCGAAGCGCATGCCTCGCAGCTCGCTAATTCGCAGGCTAAAGTTACGCTGGAAGGTAACGGCGACGAGCGCGGCACGCGCGAATATAACCTGGCTCTCGGCGAACGCCGCGCCCAGGCGGTCGAGCGCATGATGAAGGTGCTAGGCGTTGCTGGCAGCCGTATCAAGATCGTTTCATACGGCGAAGAAAAACCGCTGTGTCAGGAACACAATGAGTCCTGCTGGCGGCAAAATCGCCGCGTTGAAGTTTCTTATTAACCATCCAGCATGACACGACGGTTGACACCGTATGTCCCACTTTGGGCGGGCGCTGTTTTAATAACGGCCCTGTTCGCGCCGGCCATTCAGGCGGCGGGACCGGCGGGCGGCGAGCGTTCCAAGCTGCCGCCCGTGGTCGAGTTGGGTGAAACTTCGGCATCATCTTCTGCTTCCGCGCCTTCGCGCGAGGCGCTCACCGATCTGCTGCAACAATTGGAAACATTGCAAACGGAAGTGCGTAATTTGCGCGGTCAGGTGGAAGTACAAGCTAATGAAATCGAGCGTCTGAAATCGAGCCAACGCGAACTGTTGGCCGATATCGATAAGCGTGTGCACGATCTGGAACAGCGTGGCGCTCCAGCAGCGGCGCCCACCGCTGCTCCCGAGACGGCGTCGGTTGCGGTAGCTGCTTCACCGGTGACGCCTCAAGAACAGCAAGATTACGACGCCGCGATTAATTTTTTAAAGAAAGGAAACTACGACCGCGCCACCAAGGGGTTTCGCGATTTCATGACGAAATACCCGCAAAGCACGTTGCGCGATAACGCCCATTATTGGCTGGCCGAGACTTATTATGTCATGCGCAATTTCCGCCAAGCGCGCGATGAATTTGCCAAGGTTATGAAGGAAAACCCTAAATCGCCCAAAGCCGCGGACATGTTATTGAAAATCGGTTATAGCCATTACGAACTCGGTGAATGGCCCAAGGCGCGCTCGAATTTAAGCCAAGTGGTTACGCTCTACCCTGGCAGCAGCGCCGCAAAATCAGCCGAACAACGTTTGGCGAAGATGAAAAAAGAAGGGCACTAGTTAGCATTTTTGCGTAGTTCCTCAAGTAAGCCGCCTTGTCCGTGCAGGCTCAAATAAAACCGCAGAGAGCGCAGAGATGTTTATTTATAATTTTTTTAGTTCTCCGCGTACTCCGCGGTTAAAATTCATATATTGTTCTTGGAAGTTAAGCGTATCATTTAGGGCCTACTAAGCTATTTTCACTTGCATGGCTACTTCATCCAAATCAGAAATCCGCGGTACCACGCTTGGTGCGTCCGCGAATCCAGATCGCTTGCGTATCACGGAAATTTTCCACTCACTGCAAGGTGAGGCGCGCACCGTGGGTTTTCCCACGGTTTTTATTCGCCTCACCGGTTGTCCCTTGCGTTGCGGTTATTGCGATACCGAGTACGCTTTTTATGGCGGTCAATGGCTAAGCATGGACGACATATTGCAGCGCGTGGCTAAGTTTGCACCGCGCTATGTGACGGTGACCGGAGGCGAGCCTTTGGCGCAACGTCCGTGCCGCGAATTGCTAGCGCGGCTGTGCGACCAAGCTTATCAAGTGTCGCTCGAAACCAGCGGCGCCTTGGATATCAGCGGCATCGATGCGCGCGTGAGCATTGTCATGGATATTAAAACACCCAGTTCGGGCGAGGAGAAAAAAAATCTTTATGACAACATCGCCAAGCTCAACAGCAAGGATCAAATCAAGTTCGTCATCTGTGATCGCGCCGACTATGAATGGAGCCGCGCGAAATTAAAAGAATACAAACTGGATGATATTTGCGAGCTGTTATTTTCTCCCTGTCATGGACAATTGAACCCAACCGATCTTGCCGATTGGATCTTGCAAGACCGCTTGCCCGTGCGTCTGCAAATTCAACTGCATAAGTTGTTGTGGAACGATGCCCGCGGACATTAATAGCATAAGAAAATCCGTGGTGTTGCTCTCGGGCGGTCTGGATTCCGCCACCGTGCTGGCGTTAGCGGCGGCCTCGGGCTCAGCGTGTTACGCGCTAACGTTCGATTATGGACAACGGCATCGCGTGGAGCTGGAGGCGGCGCGGCGCGTGGCCACTGCCCTGAACGCCATCGAGCATCGCGTGGTGAATCTCGATATCGGCTGGATGGGCGGATCGGCGTTAACCGATAAATCGATTCCGGTTCCGCAAGCTCCTTCCACGGGCATTCCCGTAACCTATGTGCCCGCGCGCAATACCGTGTTTCTTTCCATCGCGCTCGCTTGGGCCGAAGTGTTGGGTGCACCGGAAATTTACATCGGCGCCAACGCCGTCGATTACTCCGGTTATCCGGATTGTCGGCCGGAATTTATTCATAGCTTTGAGCAATTGGCGAATCTCGCCACGCGCCGCGGTGTCGAAGGCTCGGGATTTCATGTGTACGCGCCGTTAATGCATTTGCGAAAACATGAAATCATTCGCGCTGGCGTACGTTTAGGCGTGGATTATTCACTGACGGTGTCGTGCTACGCGCCAGATGCCGCGGGAAAAGCTTGCCGTCAATGCGACGCCTGTCGCTTGCGCTCTCAGGGCTTTGTCGAGGCGGGCGTTGCCGATCCCACGCTTTATCGATGAAATCGGGTTTTGAGCCAAGCTGACGATATTGGACTATTCTTCCAAAAAGCGCTTGGTTTTATGAAATTTGTATGGGCGCAATGAATGGCGGTTGGAATAAAATTATTAAGGGTAACGTCACAGGCAAACGTATTTATAGATCTTTCCTCTTATTTTTGTTCCCGGAGGTTTTATGGAACTGAGTAATGTTCAAAATGTAGCGCTGTGGGGATTTCTCGTGGCCATCGCTTTTGGCGCGATCGGCAACATGACGAATTTTTGCACCATGGGCGCGGTCAGCGATTGGGTGAATATGGGCGATAAAAATCGTTTGCGCGCCTGGTTCCTGGCCATCGGCGTGGCCATTGTCGGATCGCAATTATTACAAGCGCAAGGCTATATCGATCTGAATAAATCCATTTATCTGACGAGCAACTTCACTTGGCTGGGCCATCTTCTCGGCGGTCTTTTGTTTGGCATCGGCATGACCTTGGGCAGCGGTTGTGGACAGCGCACGCTGGTTCGGGTTGGTGGCGGAAATCTTAAATCCTTGGTGGTGTTGTTAGTGTTGGGTCTTACCGCTTACATGACCTTGCGTGGCTTGCTTGCGCCAGTACGCATCAACGGCATCGAAGTGACCAATATCGATTTGGCGGCGCGCAACATTCCCGACCAAGGCATGGCGACATTTATCCAAGCGGTAGCCGGAATCAGCGATACGAAAATTTTGCATCAAGCGGTGGCCGCCATCGTCGGCCTGGGATTTATTATTTTTGCTTTAGCCAGCGTTGAATTCCTCAAGAGCTTTAGAAATTTATTCGCTGGTCTTAGCATCGGCTTGTTCGTGGTCGCGGGCTGGTACATAACTGGCAAACTCGGTTTCGATGAATTCGATCCAGTGCGTTTGGAGTCTTATACTTTTGTTTCGCCCGTGGGCGAGACGCTGAATTACCTCATGACCTTCACCGGTTCGACCATCAACTTCGGCATCGCCGCGGTGTTTGGCGTTATTCTGGGCTCGTTTCTGTACGCGGTATTTTCTGGCACTTTCCGTATCGAGACATTTGTCTCGCGCAATGACATGGTCGCTCACATCATTGGCGCGATGCTGATGGGTTTTGGCGGCATATTGTCTTTGGGTTGCACCGTCGGCCAAGGTATTACAGGCATGTCCACGTTGGCATTGGGCTCGGTGATTACCCTCATTGCGATTATCTTCGGTTCCGCGCTGACGATGAAAGCGCAGTATTATCTGCTGGATGAGCAGGGTTTCTTGCGTGCTTTGCGCATGGCGCTTGCCGACATGCGCTTACTGCCAGCTGTGGCCAAATCCTAAATATTTAAATTTTATTAGGCCCCGCGCGGTTTTGTTTGACAGGCTAGGGCGGCCTCAGGATAATGCCGCCTCCCGTTTTCCCCCCGCGCACGGGCCGTTAGCTCAGTCGGTAGAGCAGCTGGCTTTTAACCAGTTTGTCGCAAGTTCGATTCTTGCACGGCCCACCATTAATCAAGTACTTATGACATCTTGCCAATCCGTGTTGTGCGATAAAATTGGATTTGTGCGATATAAATAATTATTTCAGAGGTTTTACCCGCTCTGGACGGCGACGGTAAATTCTTTTTGTAGTGGCGCTGTTTGAATGCGCCAAAAGGGCTTGGGCATGCTCAAGATTGTTAGCATCCGACGCGCACTTTGCCCGAAGATCATGTTCTGTGAAGCGTAGTTTCACTTTTGTTTCTGCTAGCACCCGTTCCATATAACGTTGCCACATGCTGTCCCACGAAGTGGCAGTACCATCCGCTGCAATGTAACATTTACCGCGTTTCGTGCAGAAGAGAAATGGCGCTATATGCACAGGCCTGACGGCTAGAATTTCATCCACTGCGGCGCGGAGTGTTGGCGTCCATTCGATGATTATTTTCTTACCAGTAGTCTTCAGAGTTTTTTGAGGCATGAAGTGAATACCATCGTCCTTTAGATCGGTCATTTTTAGTCGAAGCAGATCTCCACGACGTTGACCAGTCAAAAGTTTGACCTTGATGTAAGCTTGTATCATACGAATACTGCCTTTATGACGACGCGATTCTAGCGACAACGCCTCAATAATTTCCCAGTCTTCCACATAACGTGTCCGCGGTGGATTATGGAGTTTGCGGAATTTGTTGTCGGTCATTGGATGATCTTCACGGTATCCCCATTGAATAGATTTTGTGAAGGCATGACTCAGGACTTCAAGTTCACGATTAGCGGCGGTGGGAGCATTGCTACGACGATCACGGTATTGATAGGCATGAGTAGGTTTGAAGTCACGTATTGTCATGTGGCCAAATACAGCTGTTAAACGCTCGATTGCACGGACATTATCGGTTTGTGTTTTGAGCGCCTTAAGGGGAATGATCTCGATCGCATAACGTTGTAGAAGCTGCGCAATTGTTCGTGCCTCTGTCCAAAGCTGTAGTCGCTCGGCCCACGCCCGGTGGGCTTCCGGCAACGTTTGGCCAAGCCTAAATTGTTTTTTTCCATCCCAGCGGGTTTCAAGACCCGGAGGCACAAAGAAATAATAGGCACCGTGATAGAAACGCCAACGTGGCGGTAAGCCTTTATTTTCGGGACGTGTGCGTCGGCGTGGCATTTAGAGTGCTCCAGTTAGGTTGCGATTCCTTTTGTTGCCGTCTCAATGTGTAAGACATTCTATTTTCGATAGCGGAGCGTAACACAAGCGGCAAACCATCGGCACGTTGTAGAGTTTCAAATCCATTAGCTCTAAGCCAACGGATTTGTGCCGTTGGGCGGGTGCGACCTGTGAGATTTATAATTTCTTCACTACTCAGAAACATGAACATGCCTTCAGATGTACTCATACCGGTCTAGATATAAGCGAGGAATCGGTTTTCCAAATACGTATGGCATTAGAAATAAAACCAACCTCCAAGCTAAACCGGAAAAAAATAAATGCTAGATGAGTTGTGCCAACTTACAGCACAACCGCCGAGAAGCGCATAAAGCGTTAGAGCGAGACAGCGGAAAAACGTGGGTCTCGCTTCAGAAGTCCTGTGTCACCACAGGTAATTAGGAGGAATTTACAGCTTGAACTTATGGCGCTGATGCAGATTGCGCGTGATAGCTTAGCTATCGATAAATATTAAACTAGCGCAAACAAAAAAATCTTGCAAGCACTTTTAACATTCATGTGAAAATTTAACTAAGACCCACCAGGGATTCTTTTGGGTTAGATGTATTTATCAACCATACCAACATAAAATAATTTTGACTTAATCCAGCACGGCAATCCCGCAATCGCAAGTTATTCGTTAGCACTTTCTTTCTGACATCACAGGACAACTTTATCGTCCATTAACGAAGTCGGCTCATCCAAGTTAATTCCCATTTGAGAAACCCGAAAAGTTCCGGTGAGAGAGACGCCTTAATCCGCGCGCTATTATTCGGTAAACACAGTCGATTTTAAAAACGCGACTGAGAAACCATCAAGAAATCGAAAAGTCACCAACCGTACAAAAAATATTTCACGTCTCACTTGACAACGAAATTAGTCAAGCATAGATTGTCCGTCGAGGGCAAAACAACGCTCAAATAAAAGTCAGTTGGACAGATTTGCCACCCCACCCCGGGTTCGAAAATGGGGTACACGTAGCTGGTGTGTATAACAAAACAGCCTTTAAAATGTTGATGGGGAGTTCTTCTCTCATTTAATTAAGTAAGTAATGGCTTCGCGTCGTACCGCTAATAAAGTTTTATCAACAGCAGTCCACACGGATAACAACCTTTCTCTGTATAGAAAAGAGTTAGCCGTGCTCACCTCCACCGTAAGGTGTTCCTAAATAATATCTTGCGTCTTTCACTGACGCGTAATCACTTCGCGCACAAAGTTCCCGTGCGCCGTCACCCGTCGCGTTAAAAACGTGGCATAGCCGCTCAGCTAATCGGCCGCCTCCGTGCGAGAGGCCGTCTACTGGGGAGAACGCATACCATTTCTAGCTGCTGGCAGGCTGGGAGGCTCCTGTGGGATCGGGTTGTACGAGACGATATCAATGACGTGGGGCTTAAAAACAATCGGCAATGACCAGAAATGGACCAACCGATCATCGTCACAAAACGCTAAACAGATGCCTTCGCGGGTGATGCCGCGTAAACAGAGCCATTTTTTATACCGGATTTAAGATCATACCAAGTCATATTTTTTAGCCATGTATTTTTTTTTGGGGAAAAGTAATGCGATTCTCAAATCGAGCAAAGTTGTTAGGAGGTTGTAAAGGTTGTAGCAGTGTATCAAAAACAAGCAGCATATCTCTGAGCCTACCTCGCTCAGCGCTTGTCTGTGCTTGTTGTCATCGATGAGAAACACGCATCACTTCCCTGTGCACAGAACAAAATCAATCAACCCAATATCAAAAACTAATAGGAGCCCAATACTATGAACAAAACATCATCAACCCACGCCCATGTCGCATTAACTGGAAAGAGTAGGGCAAAACCCATTCACCGCCGCTCAGCCCTAAGTGAGTGCCTGCATTCTCTGTATCCCTATTTGGAAAAATATGGAACCCTGGATGCCGATGGTATTAAGCGCATATCTCATTCCACCGCCCGGGAACGAAGTGATTTCATCAAGCGATCAATGTGCGATCTGCATAGAGAGCCGTCTCCCGATGGCACAACCTACCGGATCCGTGATGTGCGTAACTTTGGGCCGCGTCATGTAAAACGCCTAGCTGAAATATTTGAAGCACGTGGATACTCCGCTGCAGCCATCCAGAAGTACTTTTCATTTCTTAGAACTTTTGTCGCATGGATCGGCAAGAACGGCATGATCACAGATGCCGGGGACTATCTGAATAATCCTAATTGCGCCAAGCGCATCCGTATTGCTACAACCGACAAGGGATGGGAGAGCAAGGGCGTGGACCCTGTTGAACTGATTAGCAAGATTTATCAAGAAAACCAACATGTGGGCATCTGTTTATTTATGCAATACGCTTTTGGTTTGCGCGCTAAGGAAGCCTGGCTTTTACATCCAAAAGAGGCCTTGGAACAGAGCACCACGATCCTCTATGTCACACATGGGACCAAAGGCGGACGTCCACGGGAGGTACCGATAGAACATGTTTGGCAGATCGATACCCTCAAACTAGCGGCATCACTTGTGAATTCGGATACAGGTTCATTAATCCCCGAACGCTACCGGCTTGGAAGCTGGCGCAAATACTTTTACCAGGTCTGTGACCATCATGGGATTAACCGCAAAAACGGAATTGTCACCCATGGCTTACGTCACGATGCGGCCAACAGTTGCTACCAACAAATCACCGGTTTTCCCAGCTCCGTACGAACCAACGGCGTCGTCCCGTCGAACTACGATAAGGTTTCGGATAACGCCGCCCGTCTTAAAGTAGCTGAACAAATGGGTCATGGCCGCAAACAGGTGAGCAGTGCTTATTTAGGTTCGTTTAGCAAGGCGCGCAATCGGGAGACAACGGATACTGCACGTGCAAAAATTGTCGTTGCAGAAGATTAATCAGTCGATTGGGGCGCTGATAATAAACACCTTATCTATGGCCGTTCAGAATTTAGCTGATGGCTAAGGTGCGTTAACGATTGCGCCTTAGCCTTGCTTCAGCGCAGGCGCAAGCAAAAAAATTCTTGGAGGGTAATTTTTATTATTTTTTAGATTTTTCTGTTTTCATTGATTTAGCAATCAAGCTGGTAGCTACAGCCAGCAGTATTGTGGGCACGACAAACACGAATACTTTCAGGTTCTGGATGACGTTTAAGCGCGCCATCTCCTCTGCGGCAGTAAGATATTTTACTGCCATAAACCGTTCAAGAGTGGCTGTATATAATTGGAACAAAAGGACCGAACAGACAATAATAATCCCGGCCCAGAACAGATCGTAGTTATAATAAATCCACGTTTTTTTCTTTTTGGGTATATTTTTATACATTTTCTTATACCCAAAGAAAACGCCTGTTCCCATGCCTAAAGGTAAGGCAAAACAAATAATATTAAAAAACATTGCTAACCCGTTAGCCGTGCTCATTTGCATTGCCTCTGTTTGAGAATTGCCGCTTTTATGTACTACTCATGGACCATGAATTACCCTTACCGGCTTTATTTTCTACTACTAAATTACTTCGCATTCTGTTTTATTTTCGCTTAATCGCTTGTTTTTGTGCAAACGCCAAGGTCTTGCGCCGATTCACTGGGCTCAGGCCCCCAAACAACGCAATTACCTCCGCTAGCTCATCATCCCGCGTATAAAAAAACGCCGCGGGCACTCCCAACACCCTTCCCAGTCGTTCCGCCGTCCCAAAGTCGGGTGTATGACGTGAACGTTCATATTGGTTAATCCGAGGACTGGCCGAGAACGCATCGATACCCGCTCGAATACCGAGTTCGCGTTGTGACAACCCAGTTTTTAACCGGGCTTGTTTGAGACGTTTGGCAATGGGTGGAGTTTTATCCATGGGGCTAAGTTTTGCTTAGGCCCATGTTCAGAGTTTTTGACTTGACCGGATACTAAGACTTCCTTAGTATTTCGCAGGCCGTGTTTTTAATTAGCGGCAGCTAACGCTGTCTACCCGCATCGGGCATAAACCACTTAGAGGAGGCGGTACCACCCTGCAGAAATCGGGGAGGGACCGGATGATCCATGACCCAGCCTTTGTTTCGTACCCTGTTTTTCGTAATGACCTTGTCGGTTGTTGCCTTACTGTCAGGTTGTGCCGCCACCCAGATGGCGATATCGAAGCGCAATCTCGATGTGCAGACCAAGATGAGTAACACGGTATTTCTGGATCCGGTAGCAGAGAATCAGCGCACCATGGTGTTACAAGTGCGTAACACCTCAGATAAGAGCGGCTTTACCATTGAACCTGAATTACGCGCTGCGCTCACAGCCAAGGGCTACCGTTTGGTCAGCGATCCAGCGCAAGCACACTACATGTTGCAGGTTAATATTCTGCAAGTAGGTAAGCTGGATATGACCGCGGCTGAAAGTGCGTTTCGCGCCGGGTATGGCGGGGCGTTAACGGGTATGGCTGTGGTGGCTGCCAGCGGTAACCACAGTAATCGGGGCATTCTAAGCGGTGGTATTTTGGGCGGCATCACGTCGACCATTGCCGATGCCATGGTCAAGGATGTCACCTACGCCGTGATCACCGATCTGCAAATCTCTGAAAAAATGACGGCTGGTAAAACTGCCAAAGTCACCTCAGAAAATAGACTCGCGCAAGGTACGAGCGGCAGCACCACGGTTGCCGCCAGCGGTGAATCAAACTGGCAACGTTACCAAACCCGCATCATGAGTTCGGCCAATAAGGTCAATCTCGAGTTTGACGAAGCGCAACCGGAACTCGTGAAGGGCCTATCGATATCCATTAGCGGATTATTCTAGCGAAACTAAAATCGCCTTCTTACACAAATTTACTTTTCATGCATAAGGAGATGCCATGAAGAAAAAACTTGCCCACGTATTATTTACCTCAGCCATGACGATCACGGCAGGGTTTTCCGACCTTGCGCATGCCACCGATACTAATTCGAAACCAGTTTTTTACAGCATCTCAGCGTTACCCAGCTTTGCTGGTAGCAGCAGCGATGAGGTCATGGCGATTAATAATAGTAGCCTCGCTACCGGTACCTCGTCTGTGGGTTATTTCGGACATTCGTTTGCGTTTCAATCCGACGCCCATGAAATTTATAGCCTGGGCAGCTTGGGCGGTAGTTTCAGTAAAGGCTTGAGCATCAATTCGTTGGGCCAGATCGTCGGTTTTAGTTTTAATTCTCAGAATCAAATTCGGCCGTTTTATTGGGATTCAATCAGTGGCATGCATGATTTGGGCACGCTCGGCGGTGGCCGCGGCACCGCCAATGGCATTAACGATGTCGGGCAAGCGGTAGGCTCGTCATCTACCGCAAACGGCATACAGCATGCCACGCTGTGGCAAAATGGTAATGTAATCGATCTGGGTACTCTCGGTGGGAATGGTTCCGAAGCCAAGGCGATTAACAATCAAGGAACCGCGGTCGGTTGGTCTTACATAGGTGGTTTTATACGTGGCGTGATCTGGAACGGCAATCAAAAGATTGCGCTCGGCACCCTTGGCGGCAATAACAGTTACGCCACAGCAATTAGTGATAAAGGTGTTGTGATCGGCTATGCCGATACCTCTACGAATGGCCGGGCGCTTGCTTACTGGACGCAGGTTAATTCGCCAAATATTTTATATCCGATCTGGCCGTTGGGCCCGAATGGAGTGGCCACTTATGCTTACGGCGTCAATCATTGTGGACAAATTGTCGGCACCTCGTTTGACGGCAGTAGCAAGGCCTTCTTGTATAACTCCCTTACTGGGGTAATGGTCGATCTTTCAGACACGATTGATCGCACCACTGGGTGGAGTGGATTGACCAATGCCGTAGCGATTAACGATAGCGGTGTCATTGTTGGACAAGGAATTTATCTCGGCCAACGCAAAATGTTTATTCTGACGCCCACGCCGATTTGTCCTTATCAATTGGTGCCGGATACCTGCAAGAGTAATTAATCTTTAATTTTCTTTACCCAACCAAAAACCTTCCCCCTGCGGAACCGCGAATAGCACACACCGGATCACCGTCTGCGAACCTCGCCGGGTAAGAATGGTCTGAGCCCGAGCGAGGCCATGGCTTACCGCGCGCTGCAGTTCCGGATCATAGATTGTCGGTGTCAATCTTCGGCTATGCGGGTAATAGTAGAGCGTGAAACCGATAGGGAGACGTAGTCGAGAACTATTTTTCTTCTTTCCCTGATGTCTGGAGTCACGATGGCGTGAGCGGGACGGTGTTTTGACTGTCATACATTACTCCCACGGATCTAAACCGAAACCGCTGGTGAATCCGTGGGAGTAACAATCCCCGCTATTATCGGCATTCCAAATATTGTGACTATCCCAGCCATTGTCATCATTTAACCTATTATCCTCACCCCAGGAAAACCCGTAAGGATTACCAGCGACATCTAGCCCGCACATTCCCCCGACCATGACCAGCCCCGTAGCAGGATTAATGATACTCAACTCAGCATCAAGCCCCGATTCGTGATATGACTCCTGACTGGATTCTAGATTGGATTGCAACTCTGATTCTAGATCGGCATTACCGATGCCGAACCAGTTTCTAAAAAGACTCATTATGCTTTTCCTCCGCAATGAATTCGATTTCAGTATATTGTATGGTTAGGGTTGCCTCAGGGATTTTTGTCCCCGGTGTTTTTTCTGTATAACCGATAGCCGGACTGGGTCCCGTTGAACTTCATGTTCAATAATGACGGGTGTTGCTGCGGGCAAAGGTTCAGCAATTGACGCCATGTTCGAACTCTGTTTTTCCATGATCGCCTTGCTGGCATCGTGATTCATGATCTCCCTGATCTTCTCGGCCGGTTTCAGAAAATCCTGCATGAAGTAACTGATGTGTTGTGGCGACCGGAGTTTCTTGCGCACGGTGTGTTCTGAGGATGGTACTGGTTGTGGAACGGCATCGACTTTGGCCAGTTCCTTGAGTGCCTCTACCGTGGTATCGAGTTTCCGAGGCGCCCATTTAGGATGGAAGTCCCTGATGTAATCAGCCAGCTCAGCTAAGGTCAGTATCGGTACTGAACTCTTGTCCGCCATCAGCGTGCATTCCGGATGAGTGAACACCACGATGCCCTCGATCCAATTACGGATGCCGTGAGTGGCAAGATGTCGACGCAGCGCATAGATACCGCCCTTGATCTGCGTGACCGGATTACGTAGTTCCTGTGTGTAGAAATAGCCGGCCCGCGAACGCTTGCGCTGAAGCCAGGTACGGTCGAATTCAGCGCCACGAATCTCCCCACGGTAATGCTTGACCTCGACGACAAAGATGCCATTAGGCCCCACTACCACGTAATCCAGTTCCCGGTAAGAACGTCCGGCAGGGATCTGCAGTTGATTGAAGACGATATAATCCTGGTGCAGCGTAGCCAGCGAACCGGGGAGGGCAGAGGGAATTCCCAGCGCCAAGTCTTCTCCCTCCGCGCCGCTTAAGTGCGCATCCGGTTTGGTCCAGAGCATGTACAAGATAATTAACCCTGCCCACGCCAACAACACATGAATGAATGCCGCGCCGACGAGCAGGGGTACTCCTATCCACAGGAGCTGCCGATGATAACGGTTCGCTTGCTCGCGTAGCCGGTTGGGTCGGATGTAACAAAGCTCAGCCATGTTTTCCGCCTCCATGAGATTTTTCTTCAATGATCATTATCTTGATCATGATCTCATGCGTTGCTGTTCTTGCAACTTTGGAAAGGTGACCACCGTGAAGTCTGATCAGAGCACTTTCCTGGCGCGCGGGTATTCGTGGCCATTAAAGGACGTCCGCTCGTATTGGAGATATGCCAAGACGGGTCGCGGACGCTTTGTGATATGGGTGAGAAAAGTCGTGCTCAGTGAGTACGTTAAGTTGGTTCAGATCAATTAAAGGAACCGGGATGTTGCGGTAATCAACTGCCACATTCACCTTAACGTACATTACGGGCTTCAGGAAACGCCGTACCTATGTGGACGCGGCGCCCTAAGAATATCTTTTGGTCGTCACAGGCTGATCGCAACAGACAACAGATACAGTGCATCAGGTGGTACTCTGTTCGAATCACCCCCAATCATTTCATTTACATTAAGCGGTATTTACCGAGTAAAAATAGTGACAGGGAGTTTTCACCAGATAATATTTAGAATCGTGGATGTGTCAGCATTACGGTATTCTTAAATATAGTGTCAATTGCTTTGGGCACAATGAAAATCTTACTTAAGAAAAGGATCTTATGCGTGTTTTTGTCACGGGCTCCTCTGGTTGTTTAGCGCGGGCATTGTTAGCCAGACTCTGCCTGCATACGCATGTCGAACACGTGTTGGGAATTGATCTAAAGCCTGCCACGTTCGCGCACCCTAAGTTTTCTTCCGAAATCGGAGATATGCGCGATTCTAAAAACCTCGCAAGGATGCAAGGCTGCGTCGCCGTAGTGCATCTCGGTTTTGCGATTGGTCGGGGAGAGGGAACGAATGAACATATGCGCGATAATAACGTCAACGGAACCATGCATGTTTTTGCTGCAGCCCACCAGGCGGGTATCCAGAAGGTAATTAATCTATCCAGTGTCTCGGTTTATGGTTCAGGTGAGAACATTGTTGAATCAACCGCGTTGAACCCCTCATCAAAATTTCCTTATGCTTGTCACAAAGCAGAAATCGAACACCGTTGCGAAAAGGAATATCCCGAAGTGGTGCACCTGCGATCACATTTTATTTTTGGCCCAAACGCGCATCCTTTTTTGCATGCGCTATGTAATTCTCGAGTATATATTTCGCTACCGCGGCCAGTGCCTCGACTGCAGGCAGTGCATGAATACGATGTGGCACAAGCCATCATCAAGGCGCTCGAATTGCCCGTTGCTGGTGCTTTTAATCTTGCCGCACCGGAAGCGGTGACTTTAGCAAAATTTGTTAAGAATGGACGTAAACTGATGTTTCCTCTGCCCTTGGGTATGGTACGTGCCGCAGCGTTGTTGGCGAAGCAACTGGGATCCAAAGCGGATTTTACTCATCTTGATGTCATCGATACCGAATTAACCGTCGTTTGTGACCGCGCAAAAGAGTTGCTTCACTGGACGCCAGTATTTACGGCGTGGGACGCTCGCAGCGCTATGTTTGAACCTAGGAATTCGTATTTTTTGAAAGAGTGATGAAGACACATCAAGTATCATTCTTCACAATATATTTAACGCTCGGTAAGCTGGTTCAGTAGTAAATACACTGGCTGGAAAATAATATTGCTTGAGACATGAAAAATACGACACATCCACCACAGATGCAGCAAGATGTTCTCATTGACAGGTTGTGTGATAACCATAATAATTCAGCTCAATATTTCCCCGCTACCCATGCAACGGCGTAGCGAGGTATTTTGCAGGTCCATGCAACCGCCCTGCTAACAACGACGGCAATATACGTCGGGTGTGATCTCAAAGTTGAGCTCACTGCATTTCGTTAGCAGATTGATCGTAGAGGGCGGCCCGCGCAGTCTTCCGCTTCCTGTTTACCATCATCTGTTCTATCGGGATGTAGCCGATAACGTTTGTGTGCCGCTCTTTGCTCAGCATCAATCGCCGTAGACGCGATGCCATGATGGAGGTGGCCAATGATGAATGGACTGTGTCAGCACAATGAAACAAATAAATTCGCTTCGTTTCTCTTACGTTATCAGCCCGGTGTGGCGAGCACGTTGCCACTGATTTCGCCGTTTGCGCGTAATGTCCGCGCAAAAAGTAGCCACGGCAGGTACTCAACAACTGAGTTAACCACGGCATTCGAAACGGACCCGTTTTTGAGCGCTAAGCTTTTGAGTGAGGCGAACTCGGTCGCATTCAACCGACAACACCGTACGGTTTACACCTTACGTGAAGCCTTCAACATCGTGGGCGCCGACCATGCGTTTAAAATATTACATGATGCACCTAAACTTGGTTTTGATTCTGTAAGAATCGACAGAAAACTCTACGAATTGTGGACACGCTGGATTACAGTTGCCTATGCATCACAAGTGCTTTCTTTTTATACAAATGTCACCACACTACATCCGGATGCAATGTTTGTCGTTGGTTTGGTGCATGACATCGGACATCTGCTCGAACTCCATTATGATCTAGGCAGACTTGTGTCAATAGCCAGAAAGCCGAGAAGTCAAGAGCATGTCATTGGCACGTTATCACACACTGTGCTCGGGGAATCACTTGCTCGTGCTTGGTCATTACCAGAATCTATGGTGCACGCGATACGCTGGCATCATGTTCCTGAACAGTGTCCGGCGCCGGCAGGTCGTGTTATGGCCGCGCTGGTGTTTCTTGCCGATAAATTAGCAAGCTGCTGCTTGTCAGAACGCGAACTGAAAGTTGAGTCGTATGGACTGGCACTGGCAATCGCTGGCATTAAAGAAAAAAATTTTCAGGATGTTGAGAAATTTTTTAGCAAAGCACCGTATGTGCGAACTCAGCATATAACATCAAAACGTTCGATAGATACTCTGGGCTTTTTCAAGTCGATGAAAAACACATATTCACGTTATGCTGTTGAAGCATAGTATGCATTTTTTCAAGGAAGTTTAATTTCTAAAAAATGGAGAAAGTTGAATGAGACAGGTTGAAAAACGAAGACGCCTCGGCGTCGCGTTTATATTTTTTTTAGCATTATCGCCATTTCCCACGAGCGCACAGAATGACTTTCATGGCCATGAAGACGATGAGGCTGACACCGCTACGGTACGTCAAGAAGCACGCGAGTCTGTGCAATGGCGCGTTAGCCACGCCCACGACTCACAAAACTGGATACGTTTTCATATCCTGGCGATCAACGACTTCCATGGGCATCTCAGCGTAGGCCAGCACGTAGCGAATCGTCCTGTAGGAGGCGCATCTGTACTTGCTTCGTACCTTAAAGCGGCACAAGAAATGGATGATGAGCCTATATTTATCGTCCATGCTGGTGATCAGGTCGGTGCAAGTCCACCGGCCTCGGCGTTGCTGCAAGATGAACCGTCGATCAGTTTTTTAAACTTGCTCGCTAATAGCCATTGCACGTATCGCCATCGGATGCATCCTAGCTGCAATATGGTAGGCACGCTGGGCAATCACGAGTTCGATGAAGGCGTCGCCGAAATGCGGCGGCTGATTTACGGTGGCAATCACCTCAACGGACCGTTTCTTGAGGACCCTTACCGCGGCGCGCGGTTTCCGTATGTGTGCGCCAACGTGGTCGATGCCAACACCAACAAACCCGTTCTGCCGCCCTATGTGATTAAACACGTGCGCGGCATCCCGGTTGCATTCATAGGCGCTGTCCTTAAAGAAACACCTTTGATTGTTACGCCAACAGGCGTCGCCGACGTTCGATTTCTTGATGAAGCCGAAGCGATCAATAGCTACGTCCCCAAGCTGAGGGCGATGGGCGTTCGTGCAATAGTGATCCTGATTCACCAAGGTACGTCTGCTAGCCCGTTCGAGGGACCGACGCCGACAACGCCGACGACGTTGCCCGGCGCCATTGGCGACATCGTTAAGCGGCTTCATAGTGAAATCGATATCGTCGTTTCCGGACACTCGCACGGTTTTACCAATGCCTTGGTGCCGAACAACGACGGCAAGCTAATCTTGGTCACCCAAGCGTTTTCGTACAGTACAGCGTACGCGGATATCGAGGTTGCGCTCGACCCAGTAAAGGGCGAAGTCGTCGAGAAGTCAGCGAGTATCCACAGCACGTGGGCCGATGAAGGACCGGGGCTTACACCCGATCCGGAAGTGGCAACACTCGTGACGGCCGCGGAACAGCGTGTAGCGCCATTGGTAAACCGTGTGATTGGCGTGGCGGCAAATGCCATTTCACGCACGCAGAATGCCACAGGAGAATCTGCGCTCGGCGATCTAATTGCGGACGGAATGCGCGCGGCCATGGGCACTGAGTTTGCGTTCATGCAGCCGGGTGGCATTCGTGCGGATCTGAATGCGGGAGAAGTAACATGGGGCGCGCTGTTCACTATACAGCCATTTGGCAACGACCTGGTGCGAATGAAGCTCACTGGTGCGCAGATTGTGGCACTGCTTAATCAACAGTGGCTGCCGATTCCGCGTATGTTGCAAATCTCAGGCCTGAGTTATCTTTGGGACAACGCTCGCCCCGCTGGCGATCGGGTTGTTGAGGTGCGTGACGCTAATGGCAATTTACTCGAAGCGGCCACTATTTACAGTGTGACCGTCAATAGTTTTATCGCGGCCGGTGGCGACGGCTTTACCATCCTTACGCAAGGCGCCAACGCTGTGGTGGGCCCCGTTGATATCGATGCGCTGATCGCGCACGTCCAGGCCTTACCCCAACCGTTTACGGCAACTGTTACAGGTAGAATTCAGCGAGTAAATTAAATGGGAGGGGAAGCAAGAAGCAAATGCGTGCGAATTTTGATCGCGGATGACGAGGAGAGGATTCGAACTGTACTGGCTCGTATTCTCACCGACGCTGGACATCGAGTGGATTCCGTGGGACGGGGTGACGAAGCGTTACAACAGCTTGTTAGCGGTAATTATGAATTAGCAATTCTTGATGCCCAAATGCCGGCATTGGGAGCTATAGAGATCGCTACGCGATGCCAGGCATCCGCTGCTCACTCTATACCAATCATCGTGCTAACCGCGGACGCTTCGTCAGATACCAATGCGAAATGCACAGCGGTCGGTGTTCATAGAGTCTTAACAAAACCAGTTCGGAGCCAGGGTTTGCTCGATGCCATTAATCAGGTGATAACAGGCGTTAACAATTCTTTAATACAGAATGTTACCCATCTACCGCCTACTACGGCGATTGACCAACAAATAATAAGCGAACTGACTAGGCTTTATCCTGAGCCACAAGTTATGAAGGACATGCTTAGACAATTTATTGGCCGGATGAAAGAAATTACGGTGCAAGTTGAAAAAGCCTTGAATGACCAGAGATTAGCCGAAGTCTATCAACTTCTACACCGACTCGAAGGTGTTGCCGGTTCGATGGGTGCACTTGCTGTACAGAACCGTTGTCGGGAGCAGCGGAAGGTAAAAAACCTAGAAAAAATGAATGGATTAATCGATAAGCTCAATTACGCCATTGACGAGGTGGCGCTGGCACTAAAGAGTAATTATGATATGGACGCTAGATAGTTATTTGGCATTCATAGGGGAGCGGAGTTAACAAGGGACCTTTAGTTTAGGTCAGTACCAGGTTGGTTTCACGCAGGCTGCAATAATAAGTCTTTGCATCACTATACGACAGGACGTCGTTAGATAGGCCGCTCGTTTTAAAAATTATTTTTAATAAATAAGGTGGTATATGCGGCTTACCAACAAAGGACTGTTGTCTTTCGTCGTGCTTTTCATATTTAGTTTTCGGGCATCGATAAGTTTTGCGGTGTCAGATGAAGATGTCACCAGGTTACACGAGAGTCCACAAACAATCGGAATTGCTACAGGACATAATCTCCCGCTAAATTTAGCGCCTGCTGTAGCAACAGTTATCACCGCTGAAGACCTAGACTCGATTGGCGCCACCACGTTAAGTCAGGCATTGGCGTTCGTGCCAGGTGTCAATGTCCTATACCGACCCCAAGGAGACCATTACATTTTTCGCGGAATTCGCGCCGATTCAAGTTGGAATCCTGATTGGTTGCTGATGATTGATGGGGTTCCTCAAAACGATGTCCAATTAGGCAATCAACGGCAATTTATCGGCGAGGTGCCGTTACAAACTATTGCTCGCATTGAAGTGATTCGTGGTCCCGGTTCTGCGCTTTATGGCGCCGATGCCTTTGCGGGGGTTGTAAACATTATCACCAAGCGGCCGGAAATGGTTACGCAGTCAGAGGCCCGCATTCGCGGTGGCTCTTGGGATACGCGCGAGGGCCGATACTTGCATAGCGGCGATATGTTCGGCTTTAAGAGCTTATTGTCGTTGCAGGCAAAGAGAACAGATGGATTCGAACCGTTCGTAGCAAAAGACTCTCAGACATTTCAAGACAACAGAACCGGTACTCGTGCCTCGTTAGCGCCTGGCGATGCCACAACATGGAAGCGGGACTTTAACCTAAGTTGGGATATCCAACAGGGGCCGTGGGATTTGCGTTGGCGGAATCATTCCAGAGAAGAAGCTCAAATGTTTGGGAGTGCTCTTGATCCAAATGGATGGTTCAATCCGCGCATGAATAGCCTTGATCTACTCTACGATCAGTCTCGGTTTTCAGAAAATTGGGCACTAAAAGGCCACATCGGATGGTTCAAACACAAGGAGGATAGCTACGACACATGGATATATCCGCCTGGAGCATTTGGGACATTTCCTGATGGTGTGCGCGACGAGATTGGTTACACCGAGGATCGGATTCATTCAGAACTGTCCGGTCTTTACAAAGGGTTCAGCCAGCATTCAGTGCTTATAGGCGCTGGTTCCTCGTATCACCGTTCTTACGATACTCATGAACGTAGGAACTATCGTCTTGCTGCAAACGGGACACCCATCCCGCTGGGCGAAATGGTGGAACTCAACAGCGCAGATGCCTTTGCACCGAATGGTGATCGGACCGTTTACTTTGCTTACGCCCAAGATGAATGGGCATTTGCGCGCGATTGGACGCTCACATCCGGTTTACGTCATGATAAATATAGTGATTTTGGATCCACTACCAATCCGCGGCTTGCGCTTGTGTGGTCGACAACATCTGATCTGACTACAAAATTTCTTGCAGCTCAGGCGTTTCGCGCACCAACGTTTCTCGATCTCTATGCTAGAAATAATCTTACCGTGATCGGCAACCCGGAGCTCCAGCCCGAATCGATCACCACATACGAAGTGTCTTTTGACTATCGTCCGATGCCACAATTCCGCACTGGAATCAATTTTTTCCGTCATTTGATTACGGACAAAATTCATGCAGTACGCGGGACACTTGCAACAACGAATCAGAACAGTGGTGACCAACGCGGACACGGAGGAGAGTGGGAATGGCAGTGGAACATTGATAATGATTTAACGTTAAATGGTTGGTACGCACATCAAAAGAATGAAACAGTTAGCGATGGAACTGATCCAGGTTTTGCGCCACATGACAGTGCTAATGCGCGGCTAGATTGGCGATTTATGTCTAACTGGTATATTGATACCAATATGACCTGGGTTGCGAACCGCGCACGCCCCGCGACAGACGTTCGAGGTCCCATCGGAGATTACACGATCTTCGATCTAACGCTTCGCTACAAGCCTCGGGATACTTCCTGGTCAGCAGCGCTTTCGATATTTAATTTATTCAACCGTCCTGCTGAAGATCCAGGCAATCCACCGGGCAAAGATCGCTCCGATTATCAATTGCCGGGACGTAGTATTTTCGCCGAAATTCGTTACTATCCACCATGGTAGGTATGGAGGCGCTCAATTATTGCTGTGCGCCAATTGATTATCACAAGCTTAGAAGGAACTAACTCGTGCCACCGATTACGCTTAACAGTTTTGTTATCACGACGTACATTCTGCTTTTCCTGACCGTCGTCTTTCTTTGGGTTCGTACGAAACCACCACTCTGGTTGGGATTGCTGTTAGTTACTATCATTAGCGGTTATTTGTCCGGCCTAGTAACGGCAATTGCAATCCTGCCAATTGCGCTGATGGTCTTAGCCTGCTGGTATTGCGGTCAACTGACAATGAGCGATGCGTTGCAACCCGTCCTGAAGGGTATCGTGGCGATCGTAGTACTGATTATTGCTATTTTATTGGGTTTCCATCTGCTTCCGGGTTTCAATAATCAGACGCTTGTGCGCAACCTCGTTATATCGCCTGGCTCTGCGCCGTATACCCAATGGTTAAATTTTGACAAAACGATTGCGGGCCTGTTGATTCTTGGTCTGTGTTATCGCGGCCTGATGACGACTCGACGAGAGTGGATGGAAGCGTTGCGTCGTGCCGCTCCAATAATTCTGATTAATATAGCTATTGTGGTGGGTCTTGCGTTCGTGTTTGGTTTTGTCCGTTTCGATCCGAAATGGAGTGCGTTTTTCCCAATGTGGGCCATAGTAAATCTATTTTTTACTTGTATGAGCGAGGAAGCCCTGTTTAGAGGGTTTATTCAACGAGAACTCGATCTTCGATTGCAAAAGTATCGATTCGGCCGAGTTGTTGCCATTGCGGTTAGCGCCATCCTTTTTGGGCTTATTCATTATGCAGGCGGTGTCACCTATGTCCTATTGGCGATGGTTGCTGGCGTTGGCTATGCAATTGTTTTCCAACGTTCCGGCCGGATTGAAATGGCGATCCTCGCCCACTTCTTGCTGAATACAGTGCATTTCTTACTGCTAACATATCCGCGCGCGGTCTAGAATCTGGAAACTTTAGCTTGATACATCCAACGGCTATTGTTGATTCAGGAGCGCAACTTGGAGAAGGGACGCGCGTGTGGCATTGGACGCATGTATGCGCGGGCGCGAAAATCGGTTCGAACTGCTTGCTTGGGCAAAACGTATTCGTCGGTAACCATGTGATTATCGGTAATAATGTTAAGATTCAGAATAACGTATCGATTTTCGATGGGGTGATTCTTGAAGACGACGTTTTTTGCGGCCCCAGTATGGTTTTCACTAATGTCACCAACCCGCGCAGTCATATATCAAGAAAAAGCGAATACCGCCAAACAATAGTCAAACGTGGCGTAACCATTGGTGCCAATGCCACAATTGTATGCGGACATACGGTTAATGAATATGCATTTATAGGAGCAGGTACAGTTGTGGCGGCCGATGTCTCTGCTTATGCCTTAGTGGTAGGTGTACCAGGCAGACGGATTGGTTGGATGTGTAAGTGTGGTGCGCGACTCAATGAGGGAGTGGGTAAACTTGTTTGTGAAGAATGTCGTGATCGTTACCAAGCGAGTGCCGACAACTGTGTGTCTATTGGCAAAATGGAGTGAGATGAAGAGTTATAGCCTTTAGAAAAATGTTATTCCTGCATCCCCATTGGTATTTTAACCGTAAACGTTGACCCTTTACCCACTTCGCTCGTGACAGAAATAGATCCACCAAGTAGCGTACAAAGACGATTGGTAATGGCAAGCCCCAGGCCGGCGCCGCCAGGATGATTGTCCAAGCGTGCTTGTTGGAATGCTTCAAAAATGATTTTCTGATCCGCCGCCGCGATCCCTGTGCCGGTGTCGGAGACAGATAGGATAAACATACCGCTCTCACATAAAATCCGAAATGTTATCGTTCCATCCATGGTGAATTTACAAGCGTTGCTTAATAGATTGATCATGATTTGTAATAGTTTCTGCCGATCGCTGTGGCAGAAATCCACAACGCTGTCGTACACCAACAGGAGTTGGTTATGCCTTGCCCGCGCAAGCGGTTTGATGATTCCTGCTACTTCCCCAGCGAGCGCACGCACGTTTACATTTGACCATTCAACATCCATGCGCCCGGCCTCAATTTTCGCGAAGTCGAGTAGATTATTAATGAGCGTAACGATATGGTCGGCCTCTTCTAATACGATATTAAGGTCGGTGGCCGCGGTATTGTCGCCCCATCGCTTGACCGCGTGCATCGCTTGTTCGGTATAGCTGATCAATGACTGAAGCGGCGTTCGCAGCTCATGACTGATCATGGCTAAGAATTCGGATTTGCGCCGATCGGCGGAGAGTGCCAGGTCACGCGCCTGAACTAGCTCGCTAGTTCGCAGTTGCACTTTGGTTTCCAGCAACTGCCTGTGTTCTTCAAGACGTTGCATGAGATCGTTGAATTCGCGCGCCATGTTGGCAATTTCTGGCGGACCCTGCTCGTCCGCGCGAATCGGAAGAGGATTGGAGCGAGCACGTGCTAAGGTGTTGGCGAGCGCACTCACCGGCCGAACTAAAAGATTAGCCAGCCACCATAGGAGTAGTAACGCGACGGTCAGCGCAAAGACGGTAAGTACGACGATGTATGACAACAGTGTCGCCCGCAAACGATCCAAGGATGCCTTGCTACGCACCACGTGGACATAACCGAGATATTCATTCTTGATAGGGGTTAATGCTAATTCAGTATCCGGGATATCAGTGGTGATAGGACATAGAAAGTGCCAATTTCCTATTGTCTCATAGGCAAGCACTGTTTCCTTCAGACGTGTTCCACGGAGATAATCTTTAGGATTCCAATGATCAGCGTCTTGTCCACTTTTTAAAATCGACAGGTCTGCGTCGTCACGAATATCGACGAACACGATATCCGGAAATGCCATGGTGTTAGAAACCGCTTCCGCGCCATTCGCAGCAGATTTGTAAAGCACTGTAAGCGTACTTTGTCTTGCCAATACGCTCGCAATCTTTTCTCCTTCTTTGATTTCACTGAGCGACATGACTCGACCGGTCAGCATAGGGGTAATCCCCGCGGTGATTAACGAAAATAACAAGAATGAGACGGCTAGCATTAATATGGCTCGTGCTCGAAAACCGAGCCGATTTACCATATTGCGTAGCCGAACGAAAAAAGTGGATTTCATTGGTAGACCACCTCGAATTTCGCTGCGGTGTCGTGGCTGTAATCGATACCGAGGTGGCGTGCCGTTCGCAGATTGACGGCTAATCTCACATCGGTATTAGGACGCATGTCTAATGCGAATGCCGGGTGCCGTTGATCCGTCAAGAGTGAGGCAAGACGGCGGCCGATCATTGGATAGTCAGGAAGAACGGAGTAAAGGGTGCCCCGCTGAGCGTGGTCAGGGTTGCTGGAGATGACAGCAAAACGTTTTGTCCAAGCAGTAGTTAAAATGAGTTTCAACGTCGACTCATCAATGGGATCGAGAGGCAGCCACAGGCAATCTTCAGATGGATTGATATGTTCGAGGAGATCTCTGTAAGCAATCGCCGCCGTGCGATGCGATGTGATCTCTTTAATTTCGAGTATGAGCCCCAATTCGGCCGCTGCGGCATGTGCACGATTGGCAAGCCAACCGCTCTGTTCGCGATCAATAATTGCATGCACGCGCTTAACGCGAGGTGCGACCTTTTTAAGATGAATGAAAACGGCGCGGGGATCCGGATCAAGTGTAATACCTGAGGCCTTATCAATTGGCGCCGAGCTATCCCAGATAACGCCGCCGTATACGATCGGACCCTTCCAATCGATGCTTTTACTTGCGTTTAGTCCGCGCCGTCCGAGCGCGACGACGGCATAAGCATTAATCGCAGAAAGCTGCTTTTTAAGATCGTCAGGAGAGTAATTTTCCGATAGCGGGATACGCCGAACTGGCAATTTGTTTGCCTTGGCAACTCCCTCGGCGATCGATTCGAATACAGCGTTATAGTCAGAACTGAGATTCGGATAAAAGACAGCAATGGATTTGGTATCTTCGCCTACGACAGGCGTGCAAATAACTATGGCGAGAAAAACAACGCCAGTGATGGTACGGAAATACTGAGAAAATTTCGAGAACGCTGCCATCACTTATTCAGTTCACCTGAATTGGCCGACCGGTTTCAGTAGAGCTTAGCTTGCGCCAAGCACGGTTCACGCCTAGATGAGAAATACGGTGGTGGTATCCGCGCGGAATAGCTCGTTTATTTCGGATGCTCGTGATCGCTATCGTTCGGCAACGAGATTAATTGATAGCTCGCTTCGCTCGTTGAAATAATTACATCACAAATTTTTTCTACGGGTACCGCTGGGCCACGCCGTGACTGTTGAAGTATATGCTTATAAGCCATATCACGCGGTATCTTACAACGCTCCATGATAATCCCGACAGCGGTATTGACGGTCCTAGCGCTTTTGACCGCACGCACTATATCCATGTTGAGTTCTTTAAGTTCTGCCGCGCGCTCCAATTGAACCTTCAGGGTCCGCAGCACGTCATCAATTTTTAGTGGTTTAACAATATAAGCCAACACCCCTGCACCCGAAGCTTGATCAACGAGCGTGTCCGCACAATGGATCGACATAAGAATGAAACGAGTGGACGTTAGCGAATGCAGCATTTCACCCGCTTCTAATCCCGTCATGCCGGGCATCTCGTAATCTAAGATTGCAAGATCGATTTTATTGGTGGTTGCAACTTCGACAGCCTCAGTGCCTGAACTCGCTGCAAAAACATCATAGTCGGCCTGCGATAATGCCGTGTTAAGTAAATTAATGATGAGCGGTTCGTCGTCCGCGACGAGGATACGTTTCTTTTGAGATATATTCATTCATTTGACCCCGCGAAAAATTCTTTGTGGAGCGCTGCGATTTCTTCAGGGGTTTTCTTTGAAGCGATCAACACTCGGTCAGTCGCCATTTCGTACAAGCTCACTACAAGCAACTGTAATGCTGAATCGGCCGCAAAAATGGTTGCCGGCACGTATGGACCAATTTTAGGATCGCCTTGGATAAAACGCAGAGCGTTTTCTAAGTTCGTTTTAAGGTTTTCAGGCTTTTGATCAAAGTCGGCAAGTTTCAATTGGCCCGCTAGGAGCATAACCGCTACTTTAGGCAGTTCCAGGAATTCCGCTATCCGCTCAATGACTTCGTCCCCGATTTTGAGGACAGCCTCTTTTCGACGGCGTATCCATGTGAAATAGCCATAAGTAATGCCCAAATCCTTAGCGAGTTCTTGCATACCTATACGTCGCGTGTGCGCTTTTTCCAGAAGCAGCGCAATTAAGGCGGCGCCTGGTTGCACAAGTTCCTCTGGAGTAAGGACCGCCCACGATGACTGTTGTTGTTTCCGGAGTCGTGAGCTTTTAGTTGGCCGCGCCTTTTTTGACATCATGTGTGTCACCGTGAACATGAATTAAGACACGATTATATGTCTGAGAACTCTTTAAAGCAGTCCCAGTGGAAATTTAGGTGTTTGTTGATAAACAACCAATAGAATATATCACTTGACCTATAGCTAGTGCAATATTACATTGAGAGCTTGATCGCTTATTTGGAGGAAGTTATGACAAAAGGCAGTAGATGTTAATTCTCACGCGCCGCGTCGGTGAAATCCTGTATATCGGGGACAAAGTGCAGGTAACAGTGCTTGGTATTAAGGGAAAGCAGGTACGAATCGGGATTAATGCACCCAAAAAAGTTCCTGTTCACCGCGAAGAGGTTTATGAGCAGATTAGGAAAGAAAAGGAGAAGAAAACAAACCTAACAGTTTCCCATGATAGAGCACTGGATAGACATGGATGATGTGACCGATCGTTACAGCTTGTATTCGCATTCCGCGTTTGGCTGCGACTGCAACATTCGATAGGTGACACGCGACTTCTTCCACCCACGGTATTTAGGAACTGGCAAACGCGCCATGCGCAACACCCAGCTTTGTGCATACCTGCTCGATTTTTTTTACTGAACTCGCGATTTCTATGAATTTAAAACCTACAAGATTATTCATCGATACGGAGATAATGGTTCAAAATTATGTACAGTCAATACCGAAAGCTTGAAGGGAAATACTCAGTCTTAAGTATTAAGCCTCACTCACGTGCAGATTACATGACAGCTTGGCGTGACCGATGGCGCGATTTATTACGTTTTGCGGGAAATTAATGACACCTTGCCACCAAAATGGGTGCGACTTGTCCTAAGAATAAAAATTCAATGAATTGGAAAAATTAAATCATACAGCCTTAAGTAAGGTGATACACCCGAGCATGTTACATGCCAAGATACTGAGAATAGTAAATCAATTTACTCAATAGATGCATGACATTATCACGCACAGGCGCCACCCCGAGGCAAGAATTAAATTTATTATAACTTGTATAAGTAAGTAGAACGGAAAAAATATTAACTTGCATGAGCAAGTAATATCTCAGCAGCGTAAGGAGAACATGATGTTGAATGACAAGGAAATATTATTTTTATATTCTGCTATTAAAGCTTGTCATGAGGTAAGCAGTCCTATTGAGTTTAAAGACTTGATTAGCACAGAAATTAGACGAGTTTTCCCGCATGAATTAGCCGCATGTTGCATAAGTGAAGTGCCATATAATCGTGTAGTAAAATTAATTAATATTGATTTTCCTAGAGAATATCTCCGAGAGATTATTCGTCCTGATAAGCTTATCCAAGCTCCCATTACTGCATGGATACACAAACAAGTACCGCTATTTATAAAAGTTGATGAGCCAAGTATTTTGGTGGGTAACGCATGGTTACGTGTGGCACGAGAATATAATATTCAGAATATTGCATCGCACGGATTAATTGATACTAGCGGAAACATTTCGAGTTATTTTTCATTTGCGGGAGTTCACCCATCCGCATTTGATAAGTATGAAGAGCTGCTTAATATGCTGATTCCCCATTTGCACACCACACTTATGCGACAGTTTTTCCGTTCCCGTGCGTCTCCAAAAAATGTTAATCGAGTAAGTGATAGTTATGTGCCATCAAATTTTATCGATTCTCAAGAAACACATGAGCGACATGAGCTTACGCAGCGAGAAAGACAAATATTGGATTGGGTGCGTGCTGGTAAAACAAATTGGGAGATCGCCTGTATTCTCAATATTAGTGAGAATACAGTAAAAAAACATGTCCAAAATATGTATAAGAAATTAGATGTAACTAATAGGATTCAGGCTGTGGCAAGGGCGGTTTTCGATTAATCGATCGTCATATTTTCTTTCAATGCTGTGCGATAAAATTTATCACGGCAAGCTTGGACGAGAATTTACTACGTCAAGTGGTTGTCGTGCTGCGGAAAACATGCCTAGCACCACGAGGATGATTCCAATCCATTGGATGAAAGAAGGTTGTTCACCCAGTAACGGGATGGCAAAAAGGGTAGCCAAAATGGGCACTAGAGGGCTGAACAGCGAAGCGTTGTGGGGCCCTAATGTGCGGACGCCGAAGGCAAACAAATACAGTGCGACTATCGCGTTAAAAACACCCTGATTTATGGCCTGAAACACTATATGTAGTACGGGCGCCGTCACGATACCGTGACTCACAAATAACAGATATGGTGGCACATATGCTAATGAAAGTACCGATACCACTACTGCAACATGCAAGGGATTTATGCGCCAGGCGCGCACCAAAACGGTAAAGACACCCCAACTTAGACCAGAAAGAAGAAGTAATGTATCTCCCAATAATAACCATGGTTCGTGAGACGGCGAAAAAGACGTAACAAGCATTAGACCAAGCACAATGACGCCTAGTGCTATAACTCGTGTCGGCGAGATGCGTATTCTAGTAATTATCCACATGCCGATGGTAGCGACTATGGGAACGAACCCTGGATTGAGCACTGCACCGTGTGACGCTGGTGCAAAGTGCAATCCGCCCAGCATCAACATCATGTATGGTGCTCCGGCGACGCATGTAAGTATCATTCCACGCCGCCATCCCATACCACCGAGATTTTTTATACCGAGATGGAGAAGGATGGGGAGAAGTAAAATGCCGGCCACACTGAATCTCAGCGCCACCAGATCATAAGCCGAAAGAGACGTTTGGTGGATGCTGAAACGGGAAGCGACAAAATTGCCAGCGTAAATGCCCATAGCAGCGAACACCGCTAACCTACCCAGCCAAATAGGAGTGCGAGAAACGACAAATGTTGTAGGGGATTCGTGCACTTTAACCTATATGGTCCCTGTGCGTTGCAATTGCCAAATTGGATGAGCTTTCGTTATTTATTTTTCTAGGCGCATTCTTGTAACAGTAGTTTGGTTAGCCTAACTTGCACAACTGCGAAAGCGTAGCCGATCAAATTTACGATTTCAATAATTTTCATGTTGCGCGCGCAATAGTTGATTCGCCTGTTGCGTTTCGCATCTCGTCAAATAATCAAGAGGCGTCCATTCCACCAACTGCTTAAAGCGTCTTATAAGCGTCGAGCGTGTACTGCCAGTGGTAGTAGTTGACAATTTGAGTGTCCAAGGTTATCCCATCTGGTTTCTTGGGTTGATTAATCAATTTTAACGATTGATCTAGACCGGTCATATGGAGTCTTATCGCAACACATGAATTCGGGCAAAAAATTTTTAATGAGGCACAATGGTTGTGTGCAGCATGTAAATTATGACATTGAGAATAATGAAGCATGGACCTGAAATTTGCAGGGAAAAGAGCTGTAATTATCGGTGGTACCCGAGGTATCGGTCGGGCCACCGTCGAGACTTTAGCGAATAATGGAGCACAAGTTGCCTTCTGTGCGCGTAATTCACAGCAAGTTGAAGAGATGGTTAGGCAGTTGCAAAAAAAAAGTATAAATGTATTTGCGCGCGCCGTCGACGTTGCAGATGGTCCAGCGTTGAAATCGTGGATAGTCGATGCTGGACAAATGCTCGGCGGGATTGACGTGTTAGTGCATAATCCAAGTGCATTTGCCATGGGAAATACCGAGGAAGATTGGATTAATGGATTGCAAGTGGACATACTCGGGGCGGTGCGCTCAGTTGAAGCGGCAGGCCCTTTTCTTGAGAAGGCTGCGGAAAAAACAGGAGATGCGTCTATTGTAATTTTGTCATCTGCCGCCGCCGCAGAAACCGATTACGAATATGCATACGGTGCCGTCAAGGCGGCTCTTATCCATTTCACTAAGGGCGTCGCCCGTCGGTTAGCATCCAAGTATATTCGTGCTAATTCAGTGTCACCAGGCACCGTATATTTTTCAGATGGTTTCTGGGACAAGATGAGACGAGATGCGCCCGATATATATGAGTCATACCTCAAGCGGAATCCAATGGGGCGCATGGCAACACCGCAAGAGATCGTTAATGTCATAGCATTCCTTGCGTCATCATCAGCCTCTTTTGTGACAGGCGCTAATGTGATTGTGGATGGCGCTTTTACGAACCGCGTAAATTTCTAAAAAACTCGTTTCGTGGCGCCGCGGCCCTCAGTAAACGTTTGGTGCGTACAATGTGCCAAACGCCTTCGGGACTTCGGGGACATATTCTTTGTTAGACCGTCCTTCGGCTAAGAGGCGCCACAGTGACTCTTCTACGCCGCATGGTAGTGCGATTTCTTTACTAGCATTTCACTTTCCCCGACACATCTAGTGTCTCTTAGCTTGATTAATCAGTTTTAACGATTGATCTAGGCAGGTTACTCTGTAACTCTTGTTTTAAATATGCCGAAAGTCGATGTGACATGAAAGGCGCGTGGGATAACGGCGTCACTCAGGAGTGGCGATGAAAAAGAAAAAATTGAGTATCGATGGTGTAGATGTGAGCTATCTTGATAGCGAGATAGGGTCGCATGCAATGATATTTTGTCATGGTAACTCATCGAGCGCGCGCGCCTTTGAAGTATTAAGCGTGCTGCTCGACAAAACAGTAAGGACAGTTGGGTTAAATTTCTATGGGCATGGAGGAACTTCTTTGGGTCGTCGATGTACGATCAAGGAATGCGCCTTGCTTTTGCAGCGATTTGTATCTGCCTTGAATTTACCTTCATTTACAGTTGTTGGGCATAGTTTCGGTGGTCATGTTGCAATGGAGGCAGCCTTGTCGCTCGTTAATAATGGCCTGCAAGGCTTATTTGCAATCAGCGCACCACCTTTTGGTGTCGACACTATTAGTCAGGCCTTTAAAAAGGATCCAAGCGGTGGGTTACTCTTCAAAAGCGTGCTTGATAATAAAGAGATTGAGATGTTGATTAGCAATCTCGTCAACAGAGATCGTATTTCAACTTATCAGTACCGGGGCATGGTGGAAGATATCTCTAGTACGCTGCCAGAAGTAAGACCGACGATTGGAGGGTGTGTGATCGCGGGTGATTACTCGGATGAAATAAAGATTTTACATCAGCTGGATGTACCAGTCCTTTTTATACAGGGTAAGGAAGATCCCTTTATCAATATTGATTACTACGCGAAACGGATGAATCTGTCCGATTGGCGTGAGAATGTTTTTCTCATCAATGATTGCCGTCATTGTCCGCATATCGAGAGCGCCTATGGCGTTGCTAATATCATCAAAAATTATGTCAAGAAACATTTTGACGTGAAAGTATCAGACGTCGTGTATAGCTATAATTCGCAAGGAAAGGCGCTACTTTAATATCTTAAATGCAAAGACTGTTACGACAGTCTGTGAAAGAGCAATCTGTTTTTTGCAACAGCGAGAAAGTGAAATGATGCAAGCAAAAAGGAAACTCGGAAATATCGAAACTCAAATGGCGGTAATGCACGACGTCATGAATGGGACAACGCAGGGAAGTCAGATTACTACTTTGCGCGGGAAAATCGATTTCTATGCGCTGAAGGAAGCAGCGGCAACGATATTCTGGAAGTATACATTGTTGCGCTGTGCCATCGGGAAAATAGATGGAGCATTATGGTTTGTGGAGCACGACGAATTTTCTAGAATTGAGATATCAGCGGTACGCGTCGAAAACGCCCAAGAATGGGAACATTTCTATTTAGTGGAACTCGGCAAGGTTTTAAACCAGTCGCGAGCGCTGTGGAGAGTTACTTTAGTTTCGGGGCCAGTAGAAGATGAATATCGGATCGTCTTTACCTGCCATCATGCCATCATCGATGGCAGCGGATTTTACGCGCTTATAAACGAATTGCTGGCAATTGTTGAAAAAACCATGTTGGGTATCATCGATTTTCCAGATCAAGTAGGCATGCCCGAGGCCATCGATGAATATCTATTGCCAGTGAACGCTGAATTGTATACCGATTCAACTCAATGTACGGCGATACCTTACGCGCGTTATGTCTCGTTAAGCGAACGTCGAACGCGAGTTGCATATCGGACAACAATACAGGATCAATATGAGCGATTCGAGCATCGATGCAAGATAGATGGGATCAATGTGAACTCAGCACTCAGTGCGATTATCGCGCTTGCTTCCTATGCTGTAAATATTAGTACGTCACCTGTTTCATTTAAGACAGCGGTCTCGTTGAGAGAACGGGTGAGTACCAAACCGGGGTACGAAAACAAACTGGGTTGCTATATTGCGGTAGCGGATACGGCGATAGAGGTAGCAGGTAAGTCTGTTCGCGAGATTGCGGTAAACTACGAGAAAAAGCTGTTCACTTATGTTGTAAAAAATTGCCTACGTAAACGAGCCACAGATTTGGCTGCCATACAGACAAAAGTGATGTCACTCAATAATGGCAAGTTGTTTCCGCAGGGCATTGGTATTACAAACCTGGGCAAGGCCGATTTGATAACGCAATATAAAAATTTTTGTATTGTTGATTACGAGGGTGTTAACAATCGTGTGGCGGGTAATGTCGCTTTTGTTTTTCATGTGATAGTCCTGAATGGAGGCCTAAAGATTAAAGTGGTGTATCCAGAGCCGTTGATCGAAAACGAGCGAATCGAACAGCTGTGTAATTCGTTTATGCAATATTTGACCATTTACGCTGAAGGTAACTAGGGCGCCTCATTATAGATTGTCTGCTAATTTATCCGGACGTTATTGCAAGCTAGTTGTTCCATCAGGCGCGATGTTAGCTTATCGCGCAGCTAAAATTATGCGCGCCAGGAAAGATAAGCTCCTTTTTTAGACGATTAGTGTTGGAAGCAATTATCCACGATCGATCGGATGGTCCGAAAATTCTCTGGGTTCATAAGAATAGTGTCGAGATTTTTTCCTCCCAGCTCCTCCAGAAGCGCCATGAGACCGACAAATCCCATCGAGTCAACAGCACCTGATTCTGCGAGATCGGTATCGATGGTAAGGCCAGTAATTTCGGTATTCCGTTCCTTAACCCACTCTAACAAACGTTGCACAATCATTTCGTACATAGTTTTTCCTCAATTAATTGGCTTTACGCTGTAATAAGCGCTTAATGTTTTCATTTAAAATCATTTTTTGCTGATTGAAAGGAATACCGCTGAACACAACTCCATCGCCTCTGAATTCATTAATCATCTGCTTTAGGCTGATTGACATGCGTGATGCTGGCCAGCTCGTGCCAAAGACGATTTTGTGATTAATACCAGTCTTAAACAATCGATTTAAATGAGCCTGCCAGCCGTCTGCACTGTTCACGGCAGCGAAACCACTGATATCCATGTAGACATTCTCTCTATACATGCACAGGTATGAGCTGTCATCAACATACGAGACTCCTCCATGTCCCAGAATGAAGTTCACAGCTGGGAAATCCCTGGAAGCTTTATCAATATGCATGGGATGTCCGAGAGAGAAGTCTAGAGAATGCCATCCTGGGCCTGTATGCGATATCACTGGAAGCCCTTCTGCAGCACATATTTCATAGTACGGGTATAACGATTTGTCGCTCGGCGAATAACCTGCCGGAGGATAAAGTTTGAGACCAGCAAAGCCGTATTCATGCACCGCTTTGTGGAATAAATCGATCCCACGCTGTCCTGATCGCGGATCGGCGCCTGCGAAGAGAATGAATTTTTCAGGGTATTGTTGGCTGATTTCATAATGTTTTTTGATTACATCCTCATAGGAAATTTCGCACTCGGCGACAAAGCTGAAATCTGGTGCTAACAAAGCGGCACGTGCGATACCGCAATTGTTCATTTCCGCAACGAGCATCTCAGCCTTATGGTCCTGGTATTGCGCCAACATCATCGAAGCGATGCGTTCTCTCGGTACGCTCTGTCCCATTGCGGACACACGATGATGCATGTTCGATGCGGTGTCTTCAATGAACCGCTTAGGTATAAAACGGATGGATGCAAGATTGACATGCGCGTCTATTATGGAGTGTTCCAGCATAGCCTTTCCTCTTTCTGCCTAATGTGTTTAATAATTAACAGAAGAAACTTGTGATTGTCTTGCGGTTAAGCTTCATATTTCGCGTCACAAACCGGGCGTCACGGAATACATCGATATCGGTGAAAATTATTTGTGCTACCCGCTTGTATCCATCGAGACGGTTATTTGATTGAATGATGGCATCGCGGACGCTAGCTTCGTTAGTTGACGATATCTGATTCGAAGGTATGGGTACGATAGCAATTACATGTGATCCGGGTTTGTTCATAGCAACGATCACATCTTTGATATTAGCGTGTTGTCGAATATTCTCTTCGACCTCTCTCGGATGAAACTTTTTACCATTGTTCAGAACAATGATGTCCTTCTTGCGGCCAGTCAAATGCAAATAACCGTCATGATCGAATGATCCGTAATCACCAGTAGCGATACCATTTTCGGTAAACGTGTTGAAATTATCGTCAGCATCGGCTTTGAAGTAACCCAAGCTCAACGGATGAGGTCTTTTAATAATAATTTCATCATCTTCATTCAGAACAATATGTGTTCGATCGAGTGGATATCCCACAGAGCCTAGGCGATGGGCAGCCGTGGAGTTCCAAGCTACCATGCCCGTTTCGGTGAGACCGTAAGCATCGTAAAGGGTGAGACCATTCTTCCAGTAAGCATTGAGAGTGGATAACTTGATGGGCGCCATGCCCGTGATTAGGAAACGGATATTGCCACCGAATAACTCAGGCAATGATAGTTGACTGCTCTTTTGTTGCAATTGCAGAGCGGTCTCAAAGAAGACGGGCGGAGCGATAAGAAAACTGGGTCGAGTATTCCGCATGGCTTCGAAGACTCGTTGGTATGGCGACACGATGATGCTCACTCCTGTGTATATACAACCATATAACGACATCCGCTGTTGATAATTAGAAAATGGCAAGAAGATCAGATGTTGATCAGTCTCATTGATCTCGTATGTTTTAATGAACTCCGTGAGCACATACTCGGTACCGCTACGACTGATGTTAAGACCTTTTAACTTGCCAGCAGTGCCTGAAGAAAACACTTTTGTATGTAGGTCTGGCGTGTGATCTGGCAAAGCATCTGAGCGAATGGGTAATTGTTCGGGTAGAGTGGCAAGCTGAATTGGCAGTACATGTCGTCCTGAAGCACCACTAAAGTCTTCTACGATCAACAGACATGCATTATATTCGTCGGCTAAGGCAGTAGCTGTAATAATGTCGAATTCTTCTGGTATCGCAAGCAGTACTACCCCAAGCTCGGTTGCAGCAAGATCCCATATTACGTAATCGATGCTATTAGGGCCATGAAGCGCTATCACCTGGCCAGGGCGAATACCGTGATTGTTAAGTCGCTGGCAGGCCGACATAACGCGCTCATAAATATCTCTAAATGAGATCGTTAAGCTTTTTCCGTTAAGGCTGATTTCAGTTAGAGTCGAGGCGGCGTGATTACGGAGTTGATGCACAAGCTCAGTTAGTTTCACAAATGATTCTCCAGATTATCAATTATCAGTTTTATAAATTATGCGCTGGTTACCATGATGGCTTCAGTCGCCCACTAGTCCACGATACAGCGCTTGGGTTACTGCATGGGTGCGATTCGCTGCGCCGAGTTTCTGACTTATATTTCTCATGTGAGTCCGGATTGTGCATACACTTACAAATAGCTCAGCAGCAATCTCCGCGTCAGTTTTACCTTGCGCAACCTTGCGCAGCACATTGCGCTCACGTGACGACAGAGGTGTTCCTGACATACCACTGTTCGGTTTCTTGATGGGCGGAATCAACGCCGCATGAATATGCGGGGTTACCCAGCGGACAATTGTTTCTATTCGAGGATTCGATACATCACAGATACCGCCAAATGCATAACAAGTAGCGGTCGTTCCTGAACCGTCCGCCACACCGTGAACGATAACGCCGCTTGTTATTCGGGCGATAGTCGACTGCTTTTTGTTATGAGCGATGGAAGAACGGGAAAGTTTTGTTGGTTCATAAAAGACCGGTTTTCGCTGCTGGCTCCACTTTCGTGCCAGGGGGAAGTCGTTGTCTCCAGTGCAAGCCAATACATAGTCGAGATAATTTTGGGGAAAATTTAAATTTTTACCACTTAAAAGATTGCCGCTATGTAAATCAATATGCCCATACATGAAGTATTCGTGCGGCAACAACTTACGTATCTTTGGGTAGGTAATGTTATGAAAGCAGCTGTCAGTATCCGTTGAGTGACAAGCGTCGATGATCTCAACGAGTAATCGCCACTCTTTATCTCCATGTTGAATCGGTATTTCCATCATACTTCTCTTATACAAAACTTCTCCAGATACTTTATTGTTTCCAATCGAGTCAGCGTAATAATCCTGATCTGCAAAATATCGGCATTCGCGCGCAATAATATTGACTATGCGAAATACTTTAAGCTGCGCGATATGACTCGATAGTTTTACGTTGTGACATAGTATTTTCTAATGCAGTAGTAGCGGTCAATAATCATATTTGATTATCACAGAGCAGATGTATGGACCTACAGAAAAGTATCGAATGCTAAATAAATAATTTTTGTACAACCATGTATGTGTTACACAAAATCGTAACCGATGGTTTTATCTTGCGTGAATTAATCTGATTTTGATGAAGTATTTAAATTTTTTATCTAAATGATCCACGACACACACTTATTTTAGATAAGCCTTCGTGAAGGCTAGTTGCAAGAGAAATTAAATGCATTTAGTGGTTATCAAGTAATAATGCCGTTAACGCAGCACCATACCTACATAGTTGTGACACTCGCCTCTTCTTAAGAGTTATCTAAAAAATTATTTCGTGATGTGTAATTCCATTGGTGATCTTTTTTATTCATCTATCGTCACGTTGTGCGCTGTTATCACTAGCGATCAGAGCAGCGCATCGCATTTCATCATTTTTGACGATTGTGTGCGTTGCACAAAACAGTAAATTGACACGCGTGTTGGTGCTGGCTTGTTGCATGTTTTAGTTTAGGCGTTGCTGCCTATATGCGACATAGAAATCATGAAGCGTTAGCCAGGATTTAGATTAGATCAGCGTGATTCGTTGAGAATGAAAGATTATTGGAGGTATATTTCAATGGAATATAGAAGAGAAGAAATTTTAAATCGATCCTTCTTGTTGAAGGTGTTGGGTTACTACGCGATTCTAGCCATGGGCGTCGTCGGAGTAATACACAGTACAGGTATTGAGTTGTTGATGTTTCAGGTGATAGTGGCCATTGGTATCGTTCATGGCGTTGAACTCCAGCATCAAGCTATTCACAGTTTGGGATTTTCTAACCGAACTGCCAACTATCTTGTGGGAATCGGTTTGGGCGCGCCGATGTTGGTATCGTTTTCAGCGTATCAGGACGATCATTTACGCCATCATAGATTGGTTGGTACGGCGGATGACAAGGAATTCTTCAATTACGGTGAAAACGGCACGCTAGACCTGCAGGGTTTTTTAACCATGTTGTTCATGCCGCTTCACTATATGAAGTTTCTTGATCGTGTCCGCAAGGCGATCTGGGGATGGGACATCAAGTGCCGTAATCAAAAAGCGTCGCAAAGAATGAGGTTCGAATATTTGCTGTTGGCGGCGATGTTTACAAGTCTGATCAGCTTATCGATCTGCTTCAAAAGCTGGGCGGTGATAACAGCCTGGTTATTGCCGCTGGTTCTCGTAGCTGGCCCGATACATTCGTTAATCGAGCTTCCAGAGCACTACGGATGCAGCCGCGACAGCAAAAATGTGTTCGAGAACACACGCTCGATCACCTCTACTCGTTTGATGACTTGGTTTACCAACGGAAACAATTATCACGTAGAGCATCATCTGTACCCATCGCTCCCAATCGATAGCCTGCCGATATTACACCTGGAAGTTAAGGACCGTATTGTTAACTATAACTCAACCTATTTTGGATTTTTTAAAAATTTTATTAGCGATCTGCGCTACGGAATCAGTAGATCGGCAATCTAAGCAAGGAATTATTGAAATGGCGAATATCGAGATACTTACGGCCGCTTACAAGAACGGAGAAATATCGCGCTATTTGCTTGCGGACGGAAGCAACATCGACATCCGCGTGACAAATGCAGATGAGGATTGGCGGTCAGTTTTAGAGTTGCGCAAACAAGTGTATGTCGATAGCGAGAACCGGTTGACATCAGTGGATGATATGACCAATACCTTCGATAAATTTAACGACCATTCGACGTATTTTATTGCGTACATGGATGAGCGCGCCGTTGGGTGCGTGAAAGTCATTGCGGACAGCCGCGTTGGATTGCCATGTGAGGAAGAAGTGGATTTATCTGACTATCGTCGAAAAGGCACCCTTGCTGAGATTGGACATCTTATTGTGTTAAAAGAAATACGCTCGAAAAGCCTTGGTAGTTTGTTGATGCGCGAAGCGTTGATCCATTGCGTTAGAAATCTAGCGGTTACGCATCTGATCGGTGATTTTTTTGTCGATGACACAACGCGTGGCTTGCATACATTTTATGTAATGTTGGGATTTCAACCAATGTGCAAGCCATACCGCGACACGCGTTTCGTCGGAGGCCCAGAAAGTGTTGTAGCGATACTTAACATCACGGATGCATTGTCGCTGTCGAAGACAGGAACGGAAGCACAACAGCGTTTGTTAAACATATTTTTTCATGACTATAACAGATACTCGAGGCCTACGACATGAATTCTCGCAGCAAGGTTTACGAGTTGGCGCAGCGCAAGGCAGAACATAACCATCCAGCTTATAGCAAGATGGCGCTATTAATAGGTTGTGGCATTCAGGTTCGTGGCGAAGGCAGTTTCGTGGAAGATCAATACGGAATAAAACGTTTAGCGCTTTTCGATCAATACGGAAATCAGTCTTTTGGATACTCTCATCCGAAGATAGTGGCGGATCTGAAGAAAAAACTGGATAGCGGCAATGTAAATAGCGCCAAGGTTCTTTATGAAGAAGAACAAATATTGTTAGCCGAACGCTTGGCGGAGATGACGCAGGGCCAGTTACAGTTTGCATATTTCGCTAATGGCGGTGGTGAAACGATAGATAATGCCTTGAAGTTGGCACGCGCAGCAACTTCAAGACGTAAGTTTGTGTCAGCCAAGGGATGTTTTCATGGGAAGACTTTCGGGGCATTGAGTGCCGCACAGCGGCCTGATCATGTGGCCCTCTTCAAGCCCTTGCTGGAACATTTTGAGGTAGTGCCATTCAACGATCTCGAAGCCATGGCCAAGGCGGTAGACCATGACACGGCCGCGGTATTGCTTGAGCCAGTGCAAGCGGAGAATGGTGTCGTAGTGCCTAAGCCAGAATATCTCCAAGGCGTTCGTAAAATATGCGATGCACACGGCGCATATCTGATTTTTGACGAAATGCAAACCGCCTTCGGCAGAACTGGAAGTTTTTTTGCCTACCAACAGTTCGATGCAGTCCCAGATATTCTATGTGTGGGTAAGGCATTCGGCGGAGGTATTGTTCCAATCTCCGCTGTGGTCGCGCGACGCGATGCATGGGGCTTGCTCTATACCAATCCCACAACTTTCGGGTCAAGTCTAGGGGGTAACCCTCTATCGTGTAGGGCCGGTCTCTCTGTTATTGAGATCGCCTCCGACCCGGATTTTTTACAAGGCGTGCGTGATAAAGGCCAAATTATCAATGCAGCTTTAACGCCCATCCCTTATCAATTCCCGATGCTTATAAAAGAGGTGCGTGGTATTGGAATGATGTACGGGATTGAATTTCATGACCAGTCGTTGGCCGGTCTTGCGTTGGCGCTTCTATATGAGCGTGGAGCGATATCAACCTATTCGCTTTACAACAATTATGTAATTCGCGTTCAACCGCCCATGACGATCGATCCAACAGAGTTGAGTTTGGGGCTACGTGTTATTCAGGAAGTGTTGAAGGAAATCGAAGAGTACCGTGTTGAATACCGTGACCCTACCGGTGTTAACCATGTTTCTGTTGAAAAGATTTTCAATTCATCGCGAGAGCAATTATTCAAACTTTTAAAAGATAATCCTAGGGCGCTAGATCCCTTCGCCTCAAAAAATTGGGGCGCGGCACCATTGCGCGACTCCGAGTTTTTTGGGTTTCTTGGCGGCGAGCGCGTTATTTGGGAAGACCAGATTGAATTTGGTCACTTCAGTGTCAGCGCCTCGGCAGCACCTGGTTGGCTCTGGAAAGAACTGAAGCGCAATGTGACGCTGACGGAAATTGCTCCAGATTATACCAGTGTATCCATTAGCATGTCTTGGGATGCTGGTATAGGCGCCTATGGACCATTTCTGGCAACTAGGATGGCTCATTACTGTCGCCAGCGACTTAAAGATCTTATGAAACAGGTTTCAGGAGCATTAAGCACGACGACACGGCTTAATCCCCAAAACGTCTGAATGATCGATCGAGGTCGAAGGAACGTCCTCCTAGTGCTTAATAATCCGGAAAGCGAGTGACTGAAAGGCGTGTTACCCGAGGCGAGTGACACAGATGCGACATCTGAAAATGTTATGGAGGTACATTCGTGAAAGGAACAATGATTGTTGTCGGAGATAAGTTCAAAGAATTTGCTACTAACGAATCGGTGATTTGCATCAGCGATCTGGAGCGAGTTATTGAAAACAGCGATCCAGAATATGCGAATACGTTTTTTGAGCTGGGGCAAGGAGTATCTGCGGCTCGAGTAGAGCGCCTTATCCAGCTTGCGAACAGCCGCAGAAGAAGGGATTTTTTGTTGTTTGAACCGCTAGTCAAATGTGGCCCCAAGCATGTGCATAAAATTCATCCAGAGAATTCCATGTTGTCTATTCCAATAAAAATCGCCGAGGATCATTACGAAGCGAACATGCTATTGGATGACGATGGTGAATTGATGGCAGACCATGTATCCGGTCAGCATTTGCAAGGAATGGTTCTTATCGAAGCCGCTCGGCAAATGATATTGGCAGTAACTGAAGAATATCTAATTGGTGACTTTGGCGGTTCCTGTGCCTTTATTTGGAATGGCATCGACGTCACTTACTTTGACTACGCGTTTCCAACGTCAACTCGATTGATATATAAAATTAGGGAAATAGACCGTAGCAGGAAGAAGCGGTTGCGCTTTACTGCAACCATAGATCTTATTCAACGCTCCGCAAAAGTTTGTTCTGCCACATCAAAGGTCGAGGTATTTGAACGCCAGTTGGTGGAACGACGCGAACAAAAAGTGGCATCCGCAGCTATCGCAGCTATCAGAGAAAAGGCCGTCGCGTGATTAATAATAAGGATGATGTTGATAAACCTGGGGCTAGATATGCTTTCTTTGATGTTGATGGAACTATTATCAATATCAAAAGTGTTCTCAGTTATTTGGAATATATCCGGAGCCCGCTTGAGCTAGATAAGGAAGCTTGGTTTCGCGAATATTACGCAACGCTCCATAGAAAATTGGCCAACGACGAGCCTCGTGAAGAAATTAATCGCTACTACTATACCGTCTATAAAGGATTATCCCTGCAGGTTGTAAAACAACTCGGTCGCGAGTGGTTTGAGCACGTTGAAAAACAACAGGGGTTTTACAACGAATATATTCTCAATCGTTTACAAAAACACCGCCGCGAAAATTTTAGAATAGTATTGGTGACAGGATCGTTTTATCAGATTCTCGAGCCTCTGGCCATAAAGCTTGAAGCGGATGCGATGTTGTGCACCAAGCTAAGATTGGTGAATGGTGTTTTCACTGGTGAATTGGAGGACAAGCCTTGCATTGGTCAAGGTAAGGCAGAGGCTATCGAGTGGTTTGCTCAACGTGGCGGAGTTGATCTTTCTCGTTGTTACGGCTATGGCGACGACATCACGGACATTCCAATGCTGAGTATTGTGGGTTATCCGATGCTGGTATTTCGAGGGCGTTGGGCCCAATTTGCAACGCCGTCTAATCGAAAAGTGGGGATGAAGGAGCAAGCGAATGTTTAAAGATATCGGTAAACGCAGCATTTCACCAGTTGGCCTCGGTTGTATGGGAATGAGCGAATTCTATGGCGACACAGACGACAATCTGTCGCTTCAGACATTACAAACAGCCTATGACCTTGGCTACAGACATTTCGACACGGCTGACATGTATGGACGTGGTCATAATGAAAATTTATTAGGTAAATTTCTCAAGAGCTCTAAAGTAAAACGTGATCAGGTCTTGATTGCTACAAAGGTCGGAGTTAAACGAAACGAGAATGATAAATATCGCATGATCATCGACGGTAGTCGAAAGCATGTGGCAGAGGCATGTGATGCATCGTTGCGCAGGTTAGGCACAGATTATATAGATCTTTATTACATTCACAGGCGCGATCCAACTCGACCCATTGAAGAGACCGTCGATGCAATAGGTCGATTGATAAATGCAGGAAAAGTTCGGGCGATAGGATTGTGCGAAGTTGCAATCGACACATTAGATCGAGCGATCGCTACCCATCCCATTGCGGCCGTCCAGAGTGAATACTCGCTCTGGACGCGAGATGTGGAGCAAACAGTTCTCCCAGCGTGTCGCGCGCGAGATATTGCATTTGTTGCCTACAGCCCACTTGGACGGGGTTTTCTAACAGGTAAATTCACGCGAGATAATTTGCGCAACGCAAATCCAGAACTAGATTTTCGCACGAAACTGCCAAGGTTCAATGACGACAACATAGAAAAGAATCAACAGCTAGTAAAATCACTGCAAAGGCTTGGTCAGGCTATTGGTGCGTCACCGTCTCAAATCGCTTTGGCATGGATTCTATCTAAAGGCGATAAGGTGCATGCTATACCAGGAACAAAAAAGCCAAGTTACCTTGCTGAAAACTTTGCCTCGAACAATCTTAAACTGGACACCGCCATAGTAGCGGAGCTGGATGAAATTTTTTCTCCAAGCTCAATAAGCGGGGAACGGTATCCGCAGGATATTCTTGAAAAGTCTAACAATTGAGCGCTTATAGGTAATAAGAGTCCTACAACGACCATGGTCAGAAATGGAACAACAGTGCTCATTGTGGGTGCAGGGCCGACAGGCATGCTCTTAGCACTACAACTGATTCGCTATGGAATACCAGTACGTGTCATCGAAAAAAAACAGATCAGATCACTGGGGTCGAAAGCGCTCAGTATCAACCCGCTGACATTGCGTATTTTGAATGACCTGGATGTGGCGGATTCCATTGTTGCCCAGGGCCACAAGACGCAAAGATTGAATGTGGTGTTCCAAAATAAGCGTTTAGTAGGGATTGATTTTTCGAAATTGGCGCAACGGTATCCATACTTCGTCATGCTTCCGCAACCAGAAACAGAAAAGGTACTGGAGCAGAAACTTGAGTCTTACGGGTGTCGCGTTGAATATGGTACTGCGCTTACCCGTGTTACATCGTCAGATCAAGCTGTCACTGTCGAAACAACTTGTTCCACCGGACAGCATGAGATTAGGAAATACGATTTTATCGTCGGGTGCGACGGTGCTCGTAGCACTGTGCGGGCAGAGTTGGGATTCCAGTTCACAGGCCATGACTATGGTATGCACTTCATCCTTGCCGACGTGCGTATAGACTGGCCCGGATCGCATAATGAGGTCTTTTACTTTATCAACAATACGGCATTTTTTATCTTGGTGCCGCTACCGCAGGGATATCATCGCGTGGTCGTCAAGGTCAATGGACCAATTCACATGCAGGAAGATATGCCACGAGTCGAGGACATCCAGAAAATTATCAGAACATGCGGTATTCAGGATCTTGTGATTCGTGACCCTATTTGGATCTCGCGCGCGCCATTCTACAACAGGATAGCTACGAGCAACCTGCTTGACCGGATCTTTTTGGCGGGAGATGCGTTCCATTTATTCAGCCCGATAGGAGGATTCGGCATGAATACAGGCATCGGAGATGCCTTCAATCTTGGGTGGAAGCTTGGTTATGTAATAAATGGATGGGCGAATATAAACCTCCTATCAAGTTATCGAGACGAGAGAATGTTGGTGGCTCAACGTTTGCTGGAGATCACGGATAAGTCTACGTCGTTGATGGCCCGATTGAACAGGCACAGCGTTGCTGATGAAGCACAGTATCTTCCGAGAATGGCCAATCGTAGAGTCCTGCGGCGTTTAATTTATACCAGTTCTGGAATGGCGCAGACATATCAGCAAACTCAGCCTACCAATGCGGGTATTCAGGTTCTTTCGAACTGTATTTTGCCGTTTATTGACGATCTTATAAAACTGAATAAAGAAATCGTCGTCGGTCATGGTAAACACATACTTATCTATTTTGAATCCACAGATCATTCTCAGTCTAACCAGCTCATTGCAAAGTTCTCCGCATTAGCATGTCAGCATACGCCTAGGCTTGCAGTAATTGTGATTGCACAGACTGCAAGAAACGTATTGTGGAACAACATTAATTATATTCAAGATGATGGAGATCATCTGCGCGAGAAACACGGTCTATCGCCAAATACCGCTGTGCTTGTGCGACCAGATTTTTATGTAGAGCGCATCAGTAGTACGAATCGGGATCACAAAGAGTTAATAGAGTATTTCGTGAAATGCTATACAGCACATGAACCGGTTCCGATAACGCAGATAACAAATTCAGGAAAACAGTCTTATCCCTTATTTAAAGAAATTCAAGGTCTTAAGATATGACAACAGTGCGATTCGAGAAAGGTTTAGAAACTCTTAGGAAGCTTAATCCAGGGGCCGCGCAAACCCTTATGGATAATTTGCGCGAAGTGTTGCCAGAACTTGCCACGATGACGATCGAGTTTGGATTCGGTGAGATTATGTCACGTCCAGGCTTAGATCTTCGCACTCGTGAACTGCTTAACATTGCGATGCTGGGTGTGATTGGCAATGCGCCATCGCAACTCGAGATGCATGTGCGTGGAGCTCTCAATGTGGGTGCAACCAAAACGGAGGTCACGGAGGTGGTCCTACAGATAGTAGCGTATGCGGGATTTCCCGCCGCTTACAATACTTTGCAGGCGGTGCATCGTGTATTTAAGTCTGACGGTGACCCGCAGGGCAGTTTTTGGAAATCCTAATAGTGCGTTCCGCAAAGCAAAATATTCACGTACGTACATAGGGAAAAGATTGACGAGATAGTAATAAAAAAATGGATAACCCTATAACACCAAATTTATATGAAGATCAGATTATCGACGCACATTGTCATGTAGCGTCCACGAAGTTTATTCCCCGCGAGTTTTTACAAGGAGTCGCGGGGGCGATGCATAGAAGGTTAATTTCCTTTGGTCAAAAGATAACTAAAGATCAGATTTTAGAAATGCTCGTTAAACAAAATCAAGATCATCTGGCGGATGAGCTGGTTGCGGAGATGGATGCGGCGCAAATTGCGCAAACGATACTGTTAGTCCCAGATTTCAGCCACGTCATGAGATGCGAGATGTCTATCCAGGAAATGGCGCAGCATCATGATCAGATAAGGCGTAGACATCCAGGCAGGTTCCGTATTTTTATAGGAACCGATCCCAGAAAAGGGTATTCAGCAGTGACAGATTTCGAAATATGCGTCGATCGTTATGCTGTGGATGGACTTAAGCTCTATCCCCCATGTGGTTACTCACCGAGCGACCCCGCTTTATTTCCGTACTATGAGATTTGTGCTCATGCTGGCTTGCCAGTTTTGCTTCATACAGGACCTACTTCACAAAGTCTTGATTTTACTTACAGCCATCCCTCGCAGATAGAAACCGCATCGCGCATGTTTCCTAATGTAAATTTCATACTCGCGCACGGTGGCGTGAATTATGTAAAACCAACCGTTGACCTGTGTCGTTATCGCGAAAACGTTTATATGGATATTGGAGGTTTTACAGGGGCTATTCACCATCAAGGCTGGCAAGCTCATCTTCGAGAAGTATTCAGTTATGGAGTTAACCATAAAATCATATTTGGTACAGATTGGCCAGTGTTTCGAATGTCAGGTGGCCTGGCAAAAGTTGTGCGCTTATTGCGCGACAACGTCATTAATAAACTGGACAGCCGAGAACGCAAATTGATTTTGGCAGGAACAATCACACAATTGCTAGGCAAACGTGATGAATACGCTACTGCGCATGAAACCCATATTCTACGGCGAGAGAATTTGGGAGAGCGATGAGTCTAAAAATAAATAAGGCGCTATCAGTGCAACAGGATAAAGACGCTGTAATATGATGCTTACGATTGATAAACAATCAACACTTTCGAGTCTCTTTGTAGATCGTGTAAAGGCAACGCCTAATGCGCACGCTTACAGGTACTTTAGTGATAGCGAGTGGCATAATCTAACATGGGCCGACGTGGCGCATGGTGTTGCACACTGGCGGCAAGCACTCATGCGCGAAAATTTCCAGTTTGGCGATCGAGTTGCGTTGTGTCTTCATAACCGTGTCGAATGGGTAATGTTCGACCAAGCGGCGCTGTCGCTCGGTCTTGTTATTATTCCTCTATATTACAACGATCGACCGGACAATATAGCATGGTGCTTGAAAGATGCCGGTGTACGCTTGTTGTTGCTTGAAGACGCTGCGCAGTGGGGGTCATTACGTGATCAGGTCGCAGGCATTGAGCGTGTCCTCTATATCAACGGTGAAGTCGATGATCCGCATGCAATGTCAGTCGAATCCTGGATGCCGCCGTTCGATTTATCTGTTTCCCTGACACAGTTAACGGTACGGCCCAAGGATCTTGCTACCATAGTCTACACGTCCGGGACAACTGGCCGGCCTAAGGGCGTGATGCTCACGCACAGCAATATTGTGAGTAATCTACGCATGCTGATCGATGCAGTTCCCCAGCTTCTCTATGGTAAACACAGCTTTCTTTCGTTTCTGCCTTTATCGCATATGTTCGAGCGCACAGTTGGTTACTATTTCCCGATTTGTCTCGGTTCGCCAGTCGCCTACGCGCGCAGCATCCAGCATCTCTCCGATGATCTGTTGATTCATAAGCCTACGTTGCTTGTGAGTGTGCCGCGTATATTCGAGCGCGTATACGCAAATATTGATACAGGTCTACCGTTTGGATCCATGAAACGATGGCTATTCGAGCAGACTATTATTGTTGGCTGGCAGCGCTTCAATGCAAAGGTCAGTTTCATTAAATATCTACAGTGGTTGTTGCTCGATCTCTTGGTCGCACGTAAATTGCGTGCGCGGCTCGGTGGTCGTTTGCAATATATTATGCTCGGTGGAGCGGCCCTCGCACCGCATTTGCTTAGAGCATTTATTGCCATGGACCTTATATTCATTCACGGTTATGGTCTTACCGAAACTTCACCAGTCCTCGCTTGTAACCGGCTCGATGATAACGATCCTCTTTCAGTTGGTAAGCCGCTTAAAGATGTGGAAACACATATAGCGGGGACAGGCGAACTTTGGGTGCGTGCTCCTACAGTTACACCTGGTTACTGGAACAATCCGAAAGCGACTCGCATGGTGCTTGATGATAATGGCTGGTTTCACACGGGAGATCTGGTCGATATAAAAAAAGGCAAGATATATATTCGCGGACGGATAAAAGACATCATTGTTTTATCGAATGGCGAGAAGGTTTCGCCAGGTGATGTCGAGCAGGCTATTATGCAGGATCCCGCGTTCGAGCAAGTACTGGTGGTGGGAGAAGGACGCCCAGCGCTCGGCCTTTTAGTTGTGAGCGCGATCACGGATGAGTATGAGCTTTGTATGCGCGCAAACTGTCAGCTTGGTATTTTTCCAGGATATGTGAAGATCCAGCATCTAGCACGCGTGTCCGAAACTTGGAGTATAGAGAATGGCATGCTTACCCCGACACTAAAATTAAAGCGTAACAAAATAGAAGAAAAGTACGTTTATGAAATCGAAACGATGTATAGGGACAGAAGCTATTGCAATAGTGCTAATAATCGCAATTCCATTGTTCGTCAGGCGAAGTTGACCGTGTCATAGCTCGATGGCGTGCGCAAACATATATTTCATGTACAAGATGTTTAGCAGCGTCTGAAAACGAGAATGATGAATCTTCTAAAGTCTTCAAATCTTGTCACAAGGATAACACCGTGGACCACGCTTGTTTCTCCATGGTCCACCTCGTTTGAGATTTTCGCTCTTAACTTGGTGTCTAGGAAAGGAGGATTACACCAGTACAATTTCGGTCTGCTGTTGTGGTTTTGTTCCGCTGCTGCAATATGTGTGCATACTTTTTCTACAGCTTCGTTAGGCTCTTTAGGAGAATACTTTGATTACTTGCTATTTGCGCTATGTGATCGATCCTTTCAAGCTCAAAGAGTTTGAAGCTTATGGAAAGATGTGGGTACCGCTTGTGGAGAAGTTTGGCGGCAAGCATCACGGCTACTTTATGCCTCACGAAGGCGCTAGTAATATTGCTCTTGCCTTGTTTTCGTTTCCTTCGCTTGCAGCCTATGAAACATATCGCATAAAAGCGGCCAGTGATCCAGAATGCCAAGCCGCTATGCGTTACTACGAAGAAACAAAGTGTTTCATTAGCTATGAACGCTCTTTCATGCGGCCTGTTTTTGAGTAGCTGTGTTGGGCCTAACTTTCTAGGCCATCAATCACTATCGAAATTCTTGTTGCAAACACCGATGCGGAAATCGAATCCTTTCCCCGCTTTCAGCGCGCTTCGCCTGTACCTTGAGCAAAAAATTTCTTCCGCAGGTTTGTCGCCAGCAGACAATCGTACCAAATACTTCCTCTTAAACATGCGGGCGTAATTAAAGAGTGCGGCTGGTTTTCGTTTTGCTGAGTTTTTGGCATGGGGGGGAAGGCTCTATACATCGGCGATTTAACGACCTCCCTGGTGAAACCTTGTAAGGTTTCGCTGGCTCTTTGCTCGACTGGTTAATTGATCATGCGAGGTCTAGCAAATGTCAGGGGGATACTGGCTACGCGCGCCACACCGCGCACTGCTTATCTCATTCGTTAAACGCGCCAATAAATGGAACAATATTAAGTTTGCTCACACTATTGCGAGAAAGCCCGCTGGGTACTTGACTACAAAGGCATACCGTTTCAGGTGGTGGCGATGATGCCCGGACTTCACACGGATGATCCCGAGGCCGCCACTCTTGAAGTTGCGCTAAATGTTTTCTTTGCCGTCGGCGGTCGCCACAAAAAAGAATGGCGATGATTCCAGGAGTTGTGTCTGTTCCCTAGATAAGGAAAGAAACGGAGAGGGAATACAAAGAGAGTCTACTTTAGGTGACATGTGTATCGTTTTTCACACGAGCGGTACTGGGCGATTGAATTTCCAGAAGTTGAGGTGGTTACATTGTTGCTATGAGCGATTAACGAGATAGAAAACTCAATTTGTCTCGGTGCCAATATCGGGTGGCACAAAGCGAAGCTTGTGAGCGCCCAATATCAGTGACGTCCAGCAGATAGCCGTGAGCACCCAACTTTGTGAAAGTAACCAATAAAGTCCAACATTTGGCAGCAACCCATACTGCCGCTGGTGAAGAATAACCCGAAGCTGTTCATTGGGTATTACCCAAAAGATGCCGAAACGTGTGACTAAGTGATAAGCCAGCCAGTGTTGGAATGCGGTTTTATAATCCTCAATGGCGTCCGTGTTATACAAATATCCCTTAAAGCGCCACCAGCAACTGTGCAGGAAATCATTATACATTGGACTCCAGGACGGGATCCCGGGTTTGAAGCGTTGGGTTTTGCCGCCCCATACAACTTGTAGGGGGAAGACGCCATAGCTCTCATAGGAGAGATAAATGCCATCCTTTCTCACGTGGATATCTTCAAGTGGAATCCTACTTAGCTCTACTGCTTCAACGTCCCCCGGAGCAAGATTAAATAGATTCGCTGTTTCGGAGTATTTAAGTTTACCATTCCGGGCCACCACGTAGAGATCGAGCTGTTCGACGACTTCATCGCCAATGTTTTGGACATAAATACGTGATATCGGTTTCGGGTCGTTTGTCAGAACGGAGGCCATGACTGGCATGTACTGTAATCCTTCCGCCAGTGGCAACCAATGTCGTTGCCATTTCCGACGATCAAGGTAGGCTTGTTGGGACTGAGTCAGCACTCCTTTAATTAGTCCTCCCATCACGTGTTCAGCAATCCACTTAATTGCTCTCAGCATAAGAAACAAAAGCATGAATGGGGTCTTCATTAAGATAAGAAGTGTTTCCATGTTCCCTCCAGTAGTTATGATGGTACTTCAGATCACATAACCAGCATCGATAATATTTTTACACGACAGCAGTAAGTTTTTTTGGGGGCTGTATTATCGATAAGGTTCATAAAATTCTGTGCTATTCCACCGCATCCCATCTCATTAAATCAAACACTTACTCACTGCATCGTTGATTCAAATAGCACAAGTGCATAGGAAATATTTTTTATTCATCAACAGGTTAGCATGCTTTACACTTCTGGCTTTTAACCAGTTTGTCGCAAGTTCGATTCTTGCACGGCCCACCAATTCTTTAAGTTACCCAAACTTTCGGAAAGACGCTGTTCGATGAAAGTTGTAAAGAGACTAGGGCGCAAGTCTCCTTATCTCCCAGGGATGTCCCGCTTGACGCGTATATTGAATTCGGTCGTGTAATCGATTGGCTTGGCCGATCCAAAATTCCATGGCATGCGGCGATACGCAATAACCTCCCCAGTAAGGAGGCAATGGTAATTCCATTCCCGCATACTGAGTCTCAATCTGCTTAACGTGTTTCTCAAGCTCTTGGCGATCTTTAATCGCCGCACTTTGGCGCGACGCCCACGCGGAGATCTGACTTTCTCGCGACCGCGTACGAAAATAAGCGAGCGAGGCATCGCGAGATATTCGCGATACGCGCCCTACCACGCGCACCTGCCGCTTAAGTTCTGGCCAATAAAATACCAAGACCGCAAAGGGATTGGCGGCGATCTCTCGACCCTTTTGACTTTCATAATTGCTGAAGAAGAAGAAACCCTCAGCGCTGACTTTTTTAAGAAGCACCGCCCTCGCCGAAGGTTGCGCATGAATGTCTGACGTTGCCAGGATCATCGTATTCGGCTGAGACACGTTTTGCGACAGCACCAATTGATACCAAGAATAAAATACACAGATCGGATCTTGGGCTTGACCCGCCCTATGTTCGGAAACGCTTGCGTTAATGAGGTCCTCGGAAAATTCGACGCGTGTCTCGACGGATTCGGTTTGGTAATTTTTATCAATCATCGGCTCAAGTCTTTTATCTTTGAAAGTTCGTTATGACATATTGTTTGTGTCAGTATTAAATGGATCCTAGGGTTTAGAGCGAATGATGCATGATATATAATCTCCTTCTATTTTTCTTGCGGACCGAATAATCAGCGTGTTACGGCGGGCAAACAGCATCTAGAACCCATGGCGCAGGAAAAAATTCCCGAAGATATTCAGCGTTTCATCTTGATGGGCATCGTTTCAGTGCCTTATCTGGAAGCCATGCTGTTGTTGCATAGCGAGCCGCAACGGCCGTGGGACAGTAAAGAGGTAGCCGCGAGACTTTACGTAAGCGATAAAAAATCAGCGCAACTACTCGACCATCTGTGCGTAGCGGGCGTCGCTGTTTTGGATGCGGATGGCCACTCTTATTCTTATCATCCCAGTTCCGAACAACTTCACGATATGATAAGCCGGCTGGCTAAAACGTATGCGGAAAATCTTGTCGAAGTCACCCAATTAATTCACTCCGTGACCGGAAAGAAAGCACAGCAATTTGCCGATGCTTTTCGGTGGCGAAAGGATTCCTAATCATGGCCGAAGTGGTTTATGCATTGTGTGGGCTAACTTCATTTCTTTGTGCTTGGATGTTGCTGCGAAGCTATCGGCGCACCCAATATCGCTTGCTGTTTTGGAGCGGCATCTGTTTCGTGGGCCTGACGGCTAATAACGTGCTGCTCTTTTTAGACCGAATCGTATTCCCCTCGGTTGATTTGGTGACTTGGCGGTTGATGATGGCGTTGCTGTCGCTGCTTATTTTGTTGTATGGCTTGATCATGGAAAACGAATGAGGCAATCATGAACCAGATGCTTGCAGGCGCCATCGCTGCGCTGTCGATCGTTGCGGGAATGGTGTTTCTGCGTTTTTGGCGCAGCACCCATGACCGGTTCTTTTTGTTTTTCGCGGCGGCATTTTGGATTGAAGGACTTGGCAGGATTCTTTTGAGCCTGGTGGATGAGCTGAATGAAAATTTGCCGGTTTATTATCTGCTTAGGCTTTTGGCGTATGGTTTAATCCTGTATGCCGTCATCGACAAAAATCGACCAGACAAAAGACAGCCTTAAGTTCTCAGCCTGCCTCATTAAAACGCCGTTTTTAACGCCGCTGAACATTTCAGCTGCCCGAAATTCGTGGTTTCCCAATAGAAAGTTAATATTCACCTTGTCTGACCGCGCGGCGCCTCGTATGCTTATTAATTAATATTGTTAACAATTGCATACATAAAGCATTTGTCATGGCCGCGGCCTCCTTAAAAGATGATCTGGAACTGAGCAAATTGTTGATCGAGGTCATTCCCCAGATCATGCGCTCGGTGCGCCGATTGGTGCGCGAGATTGAAGGTTCCACTCTCACGGTTCCGCAGTTTCGGGTGCTGGCCTACGTGGCTTTGCAGCCTTGCACTAATAAACAGTTAGCCGAATGGCAAGGAGTCAGTTTGCCCGCCATATCGCGCATGGTGGATGCCTTGGTTAGACGTAAACTTCTTACGCGCAGCCAGGATACAATTGACCGTCGTCAGGTCCAATTACAGCTAAGCAAGAAAGGAAAAAATGAGTTGGAGCGTTTGCGCAAATCTTTGCAGATCAGACTGGCCGGACATATTAAAATGCTAGAAGAATCTGATAAAAAAGTCTTCGCCGCCGGATTGACCGTGCTAAAGGAACTCTTTAGTGAAGTATAAATTTACAGCGTTCATGGCGGGTATTGCACTATTGGCGGCGAGGTTGAGCTGCGCCAGCGATGCGTTGACCTTGGACGAGTACTATGTCGCCGCGTTAAAACGCAGCGAGGTGGTGGCGATACAAAGCGAATTGATCGCGCAAGCGGAAGAGCATTATCGGCAAGCAAGATCCACGCTGCTTCCCACCGTCAGTGGTTTTGCTTCCTATACGTGGCAAGATCCCACGCCCGCTGGAGAGTTCAGTAATTCGGTTTCGCCTAATCGCCAATCCTTGGCCAAGATCATGGCAACGCAACCGTTGTTCCGCGGGTTCCGTGAATTCGCCGGATTGCGTCAAACCAAGGCGTTGCTCGGCGCGCAAAATGAAGACTACTTGAATGCGCGCATTCAGCTTTTTAAAGATGTGGCGCAGAATTTTTTTAACGTAGTCTCGATCGAGCGCGATCTGGGAAATCTGGAAGAAGAAATCAAGCAAAACGTGGACCGCGAGAGCGAGCTTAAAGACCGCGCGCGCATTGGCCGTTCGCGCGCCAGCGAAACACTCAATGTGCAAAGCACGATAAGCACCTTGCGCGCACAAGTAGAACAATTGCGCGGTCAACTCAAAACCGCGCGCGAGGTGTTGGCTTTTCTTAGCGGTCTTGAGTCAGGTACCGTTTTAAACGACAGTGAATCCTTGCCTACAGGCTTGGCGCCGATGGAAGATTATTTAGCGCGTTTGGATTTGCGGCCCGATCTTAAAGCGGCGCAGCGGCGTGTCACCGCCGCGCAAGAGAACGTGGCGGTGGCGCGCGGTGCGCATTTGCCTTCGCTTGATTTGAACGCCAACCGTTATTTGGAGCGCACGGGTAATCTTAAGGATGTTACCTGGGATGTGCAGATTGCCTTGACCGTTCCGATCTACTCGGGAAATTTGTTGCAGTCCAAGGTAAGCGAGGCGGTATCGCAGCGCACTCAAGCGGAGTTGAGCTTGAGCCAAATCAAGCGTCAAGCAGAACAAGAAATTCGCTCGCTCCACCAAAGTCTGGTTTTCGACCAGACTCAGTTAGAGGCCCTGGAAAAAGCCACCGAAGCTGCCAAGAAAAATTACGCCGCGCAGCAACGTGAATATCGCTTGGGTTTGGTGACGAATCTCGATGTGCTGCAAGCCTTGACCGCCTTCCAAGAAAACCTACGTGCTTTGGATCGCGCGCGTTACACGGCAAAGTTCGATTATATAAAATTACAGGCCGCCACCCTGGGCCGTCCCGCGATATTGGAAACTAAAACACCGTGAGCCTTCCCGAGATCGCCGTTCGCCGCCCGGTTTTCGCTTGGATGTTGATGGCGGGTTTGATTATTTTCGGCCTTATCGCCGGCTCGCGCATGGGCATCAGTCAATTGCCCGACGTTGATTTTCCCGTGGTATCGATTTCCATTACTTATAATGGGGCCGCGCCCGAGATTATCGAAACCAATGTCATCGATGTATTGGAAGATAGCGTGATGACAGTCGAGGGCGTGCGCAGCGTTTCCTCGACATCGAGCTTCGGTCAAGCGAGCATCTCCGTTGAGTTCGAACTGAGCCGCGATATTTCCCAAGCGCTGCAGGACGTGCAAAGCAAGGTCTCGGCGGCGCAGCGATTGTTGCCTAAAGATATCGACCCGCCTGTCATCAGCAAAACCAATCCGGAAGACCAGCCAATCATGTGGCTGACCTTGAGCAGCGACCGTCACAAGGCGCCCGAACTCATGAGGTACGTTAAGGACGTGCTCAAGGACAAATTTTCCACTCTCGGCGGTGTTGGCGAAATCCTGCTGGGTGGTTATGTCGATCCGAACCTACGTGTGTGGGTGTCAGGGCGCGAACTGGCCAAATATGAACTAGCTGTTACCGATGTTCTTAGCACGATTCAAAACGAGCATTCAGAATTGCCCGCGGGACAAATATCGAGTGGTAACAAAGAATACGACGTACGTACCTTGGGTGAAGTGAAATCTCCCGACGAATTCAGCAACTTGGTCATCAATCAGCGCGGCGGACAACCGATCTACACGCGCATTACATTGAACAAAGTTGCGACGATTGAAGATGGATTAGACGACATTCGCCGCATCTCGCGCGCCAACGGGAATCCAGCGGTTGGATTAGGCATACGCAAACAGCGCGGATCGAATGCCGTAGCAGTGGCGCATGCCGTGAAAGATCGGATGGCAGCGGTGAGCAAGGAGCTTCCAGAAGGAATGAAGTTGCGTGTTAATTTCGATACTACGCAGTTTATCGAAGATTCGGTAAACGAGTTTTACTTTACCTTGGTGTTGTCAGCGTTAATCACGTCCTTGGTTGTCTGGCTGTTTCTCGGAAGTTGGACGGCGACGTTGAATGTCATTTTGGCGATTCCCACGTCGATTATCGGTACTTTCATTGCCTTATATTTCTTCGGTTTCACGCTTAATACTTTCACGCTGTTGGGGCTGAGTCTCGCTATCGGCATCGTTGTCGACGACGCCATCATGGTTTTGGAAAACATCGTGCGGCATCGCGAGATGGGCGAAAGCCGCGTGGAAGCGGCGTTGAAAGGCACGCGCCAGATTACCTTCGCCGCCTTGGCCGCTACGCTAGCGGTGGTGGCGATTTTCTTGCCCGTAGCTTTCATGCGTGGCGTGATCGGCCATTTCTTTTTCCAGTTTGGCATTACCATGACCGTAGCGGTGATGTTATCGCTGCTCGAGGCGCTGACATTGACGCCGATGCGATCTTCGCAATTCGTCCAAGCTGGTACGCGCACGACCCGAGTCGGGCGCGCGGCGGATTTTGTGTTCCATAAGGTGGCGCTGCTTTATCGCCGCTGGCTCGAAGTCGGGCTGCGGCATCGCTGGAAAGTCATCATCGGTTCGCTGGTTTTTTTCGCGCTCTCCATCCTGTCCATCAATCTATTGAATAAGGAGTTCATGCCGTCTCAGGACCAGGGCACTTTTGTTATCCGCATGCAGACGCCAGTCGATTCTTCCATGGAATACACCAATTCGAAGTTTCTCGAAGCCGAGAAATTTTTCGCCTCGCGTCAAGAAGTGCAGCGATATTTCACGGCCGTCGGCGGTTTTGGCCGCGGTGGCGTGGTGAATTCGGGCATACTTTTTATTAGCATGAAACCTCGAGGACAACGCGGCATTGATGCGCAAGCCGGTCATGAATTGAGCCAACAGGAACTGATGGATGTGTCGCGCAAGGAGCTGAAAAAAATTGGCGACGTCAAGGTATCGATTCAAGATCTTTCATTACGTGGTTTTGCCGCGTCGCGCGGTTTTCCGGTGGAATTCTCGATTCAAGGCCCGGATTGGAAGACGCTCGCGGGCTATTCGCGCACCATCATCGATAAACTCAATGCCACTGGGCTGGTTAGTGATACCGACAGCGATTATTTGGAAGGCAAGCCCGAAATTCAGATTATCCCTGACCGTGTCAAGGCGGCGTTGCATGGCGTGAGTATTAATGGAATTTCCCAGACAGTGAACGCCACCGTCGGTGGTGTTGTCGCCGGCCAATATTCATCCAGCGGTCATCGTTACGATATCAAGGTTCGCTTGCAAGAACAGGAACGCGATCGAGCCGAACAAATCAAACATCTGTTTGTGCGCAACAATCGCGGAGAACTGATTCCCTTGTCGGATGTCGTCCAAATTCAAGAGCGCCCCAGCTTGGCGCAAATTAATCGTTACGACCGTGAGCGTGCCATTAAAATATTCGCCAATGTGGTAACGGGAAAATCGCAAGAGCAGGCATTAAAGACCGCTCAGGATATCGCCAAGGAAGTGCTTCCCAGCGGGTATCACGCGTTGTTTGTCGGTGGTTCGCAGTCCTTCAAGGAATCGTTTAACGATTTATGGTTCGCGCTTGTCTTGGGGCTGGTGGTTTCGTACATGGTGTTGGCCTCGCAGTTCAACAGCTTTATTCATCCGGTGACGGTGTTGATGGCCTTGCCGTTTAGTGTTTCAGGAGCTTTTTTGACGCTGCTTATTTCGCATCAGTCGCTGAATATTTATAGTTTCATCGGCCTTATTTTGTTGATGGGCATCGTCAAAAAGAATTCAATTTTGTTGGTGGATTTCACCAATCAAGTTCGCGCGCGCGGCGTCAACAACGTGCGTTCCGCCTTGTTAGAGGCTTGTCCGGTGCGTCTACGTCCTATTTTGATGACTTCATTCGCCACCGTCGCTGCCGCGCTGCCTTTAGCGCTAGCGCTGGGTCCGGGCGCGGAGACGCGCGTACCGATGGCTTTGGCGGTGATCGGCGGCGTAATTGTTTCGACGCTATTAACGCTGTTTGTCGTGCCTTGCGTCTATGAAGTTTTGTCGCGCTTCGAGCGCGGTCAAGGCGCGGATATCGCGCGCGAGAAAGAAGTAATCCGGGTTGTCAAAGAAGTGGCATAAGGCGCGCTTACCACCAAGCATACAACCAGCCGTTTTCCACCTTGGCTTCGAAATTTTTTAACGGTCGATTGCCTTTTTCCACGCATTCGCCGGATTTGATGTCGAATGCCCAATGATGTTTCGGGCAAGTAAGGCGAAAACCATCGAGAGCCAGGTGAGGAATGTTGGTGACTTGGTGCGGACAGCGGCTGTCGTAGATGCGGAATTTATCCTGAGTCCGGTAAACAAATAACTGACGCGTATCGCTGTCGCAATAGGTGATTTTTCCGTCGGGAAATTGATTAACCGGTTTGATCTCATGCCAGCGTTTTTCGGCGCCTAAATTTTCCAGGCGGAATTCAGGTATGTCCATATCGAGCAAGATGTCGATGGCCCAAACGATTTTGGCCAATCCTAATGCGGGAAAGGCGTGCAAAATGGCATCGAGTATCTCATTCGGCGTGGCGCCTGCGTCCATGGCGCGCGGCAAATATTGACGCAATCCTTTTTCGGTTTGCGTGGCGATTTTAGTGAGAACGGTAATGAGCATGCGGGTTTTCAGATCGAGCGATTTCCCGGTTTCTTTAAGAAACTTAAAGTAAGCCGTCATCGCATCCGGTCGTGTTTTGACTAAATAATCCAGGGCGTCACTCATTTCAGTTCTCTCCTGATCGACGATAGTTATTTAAAATTACCAAACAAGCTCGCTTGGGAAGCAGCTATATTAACTGCGGTAACCGCTAGGAAGAAGTGATTTGAAGCGGAGGCTTAAGCGCCGAGGGGAATATATTTAGTGGGCATAACACCGTGCTCGCCCGGGGGCAGCACTTTACGAATCTCTATTTCATGACCGATGTTTTCTGCCCCTTGATTCATTAGGTCGATCACTTTCACGGGGGAAAATGGAGTTTTATCGGGAGTCAGCACTAAAACCACCTTGGGCTTTAGGCGGCGTAGACGATTAACCGAGATAACCACGCCGATGCTGCCCGTATTAAGTTCTACCACGCTGCCGATCGGATAAATGCCCATGCATTGGATGAATTGCTCGACCAGCAAGGGTTGAAAATCCTTGCCACGCCAAGAATACATTTTTTTAAGTGCATCATGCGCCGACATGCCCATATGGTAAGAGCGGTCGGAGGTAATGGCGTCATAGCAATCGACGATTGCGCCGATGGAGCCGAAGAGTCCGATTTTTTCGCCCTTAACGCCCTTGGCATAGCCAGCGCCCGCATAGCGCTCGTGATGAAAGCGCGCCACGTCGATGGATGCGGAGGAGATGCCATGAGTTTGTTCCAGAATCTCGACGCCGCGTGGCACATGGCTTTTCATTAATTCAAATTCTTGTTCCGTGAGCCGTCCGGGTTTATTGATGATATCCAGCGGCACTTTCATCTTACCTATGTCGTGTAGCAAGGCGCCGATGCCCAGTAAATTTAATTCTTCGTCGGAAAGATCCAGATGGCGACCAAAAGCCAAGGCCAACACACAAACGCGCAGGCTGTGTAGCGCGGTGTATTCATCTTTATGTTTAAGTTGATTGAGACACATGAGCGCATCGGGATTGCGAATAACGCTATCCACCATGTCAGCGACAACTTTTTTGGCGGTGACGGTATCGATGCTGCGACCGAGGCGCACATCGTCCATGATGGTGTAAACGGTTTCCCGGGTTTCGGTGACCAGCGATTTCGCCTGGCTGATTTCTTCTTCCAGCGTGCTGGTGTCTTGGTAGCGCGGCGGACGGCGATGGCCTGGCGTGAACCGGTCGAGCACTTCCTTGAATTCAATTTTGCGCTGCTTAGGCGTTTCGGCGGGAAGGGCTGTCGGCGACGAGGCGGGCACGCCAGGCCGACTTTTAAGAATGTTATCTTGGCCTTGTTCGGTGTCGATATAAACGTATTGGCAGACTTGTTTGAGTTCTTCGATCTGCTCATCCGAGACGATTTCAAAGCCTTGAAACAAGAAGCTCGTTTCCAACCAGTTCCGATCTAGCTCGGACACATACATGCCCAAACGTAAATCTCGGATAGCAAGCTTCTTCTTCATAACTTTAAAAGCATAGCAGTAGGTCCGCTAAAAGCGGACCTTAAAAATCAAATGGACTTAGGCTTTCTTTTTATTTTCAAGTAGTTCGTAGATCATCGGCGTGAGAATAATTTCCATGGCAAAACCCATTTTTCCGCCAGGCACGACGATGGTACTGGGACGGGACATGAACGATCCCTGGATCATGTTGAGAAGGTAGGGGAAGTCGACTTTCTTGGGACGGCTAAAGTGAATCACGACCAGACTTTCATCCAGCGTGGGAATATCGCGCGCGATGAATGGATTGGAAGTATCCACCACGGGCACGCGCTGAAAATTAATATGCGTGCGTGAAAATTGCGGTGTGATGTAATGCACGTAGTCGTACATGCGCCGCAAAATAGTATCGACCACGGCTTCCGCGGAGTAGCCGCGCTCGGCGGTGTCACGGTGAATTTTTTGGATCCACTCGAGATTAACGATGGGCACGACGCCGACAAGTAAATCCACCCATTGGGCCGCGTCCACGTTGGCTTTGGCGTCGACGACGCCGCCGTGCAAGCCTTCGTAGAACATTAAATCGGTGCCGCCAGGAATATTTTCCCACGGCGTGAATTCACCGGCTTTTAAATGGGTGCTGAGGCGGCTGTTGTGTTCCGCGGCTTCGCTGTCGCTATGTAAGTAGTAACGCTTCTTGCCGACACCAGTTTCACCGTAGGTCTTGAAGAGCTTTTCGATTTCATCGAACAGATTGGCTTCGGCACCGAAATGACTGAAATTGCGGTTGCCGCTGGCCTCGGCTTTTTTCATCGCTTCGCGCATGTCGGCGCGATTGAAGCGGTGGAAACTGTCTCCCTCCACGATCACCGGCTGGATCTGAGCGCGGCGGAAAATATGTTCGAAGGCGCGCTTGACCGTGGTGGTGCCCGCGCCGCTCGAACCGGTGATGGCGATGATGGGGTGCTTCTTGGACATCGAAAATCTCTCCTCGGAATGCTAAAAGCCGCACATTCTACATCAGGCACGCAAACCGATACTACCGTGTGGACGTTGTGAGCTGAACCTCTTAAGGCGCCAAGCCCCGTAGCAACAGGGTTAAATTGGCGCCTGAAAGGGGTTTAGGAGCTCTAGATCGGAGCGTAACCAGGGTTGCCTGTCACGCCTTTGAGGTCAGGGGTGTAGGGACGGCCGACGTGCACGGTTTTCTTGGCGCGTAAGTATTCAGCGACCACATCCCATACCGGTTTGCCCGGTTCAATCGGTTGGATGCTGGCCCAACCGGCGACTTTATATTTTTTGTTGGCTTGCAGCGGCTTGCCCTTGACCACGACATTCTGAATGCGTTTACCGTGCTTTTGGGTGAGGTCTAGGGTGTATTGCAGCCCGCCCACGCGCACCATGTCGCCGCCTTGCTGATAATAAGGATCGGCGTGGAATAAGTTATCGGCAATGTCTTCCATGATGACTTTAATTTGATCGCCACCGATATTGTTCACCGTCGCCGTGGCATAAGTAATGGCTGTTTGATCCATCAGATGTTCCATTAAAATAGGATCACCCGGCAGCAAGGTAGTGCCCCAGCGGAATCCTGGAGAGAAGGCGATCTCCGCATTTTGCACCGCGAGCAAGGCGTCGATGATTAATTGATCGAAAGTGCCGTTGAAGTTGCCACGCCGATAAAGCAGGCTATCCGACACCGCTAATTTTTCCGCTAACTTGCTTTGGAACGGCGCGCGCGTTTTTTCGATAAACGCCGTCATCTCTTTGTCCGCGGGAAGTAAATTGGCAAACACGGGCAAGAGCTTATAGCGATAGTCGGTGACCTTGCCGCCTTTGACTTCGAGATCCAAGACCGACACATACTTGCCGTTGGAACCGGAATTCATCACCAAGGTTTTACCGGATTTATTGGTGACAAGCGTGGGAGCGGGCACGGCGTCGTGCGTATGCCCACCCAAGATGGCGTCGATGCCAGTGACGCGCGAAGCCATTTTAAGATCGACATCCATGCCGTTGTGCGACAGCACCACCACCACTTGCGCGCCCTTGGCACGCACTTGGCTCACCATTTTTTGCATGTTGTCGTCGTTGATGCCAAAGGTCCAATCCGGAATCATATAGCGTGGATTGGCGATGGGCGTGTACGGAAATGCTTGGCCGATAATGGCGACGGGCACTTTGTTGATTTCGCGAATCACATAAGGTTTGAAAATCAGTTCGCCCCAGGTCGCGTCATTGACGTTCTGAGCCAGGAATTCGATGTTGCTAGCTTTGAGATCTTTATCGACGATTTCTTTGACGCGCTCGGCGCCGTAAGTGAATTCCCAGTGACCGGTCATGATGTCGACGCCAAGTAATTTTTGTGCGTCCACCATGTCTTGGCCCTTGGTCCACAGCGCGGTGGCCGATCCTTGCCAAGTGTCGCCGCCATCGAGCAGCAGCGTGCGCCCTGGTCGGCTGGCGCGCAGATTTTTCACCAAGGTGGCGATGTGCGCGAAGCCGCCGATTTTTCCATAACGGCGCGCGGCTTCATCGAAGTTAAGATAAGTAAAGGCATGCGCTTCGATGGAACCGGGCGCGACATTAAAATGTTTCAACAGCGCTTCGCCGACCAGATGTGGCGGCCGTCCCTTGGCGCCACCCAGCCCGATATTAATGTTGGGTTCACGAAAGTAGGTGGGAATTAATTGCGCATGGCAGTCGGTTATGTGCAGCAAGCTGACGTTACCGAAGGGCGGCAAGTCATAAAGATCGGCTGAGTTTTTATCGGCCGCCATGGCTTGGCGGCTGACGAGGTCATCGCTTACCAGGCCGGCAGCGGCGCCCACGGCGAGCATTTGTAAGAATTCGCGTCGGGAAAGACTCATTTGAGCTCCAGGTCAGAGGAAATGGTGATTGAGAAAATATATCGACCAGAAATTGAACTGTGACTATGTAACAGACGAAAATCGGTTGTTTCTTATTCCTCGCAATTCTAATCTATCGCCTGGATTGACGCCAAAAGAAAACCCGGCAATACATCGCCGGGTTTTGGTTACAGCCAAATAAGTTTTTTAGTTACGCATGGCCGGCGCGGTTAAAGGCAAACCGCTGCTCATATAGGTTTCATAGAATTGAAGATTATTATAAGCCTCGCTTCCGTGCTTCATGGGTTTAGCGCGAATTTGCTGATTGCAGGTCATGTAGCGGAAATGGATGGTCTCCAACCGGCCCCATTCTAGACGTTGCGCGGGCCAGGCGGTGGTATGGCCCAAGGCGGCGCTCAAAGGCTGGTTGCCGCCCAAGTTTTTACCCGCTAAATCCATGTGACAATTGGCGCAAGCAAAGTTAAGTTGGCCGCGACGTTGCCACCAAAATTTCTTGCCGTCCTCGTAAGCCTTGACCGCGCCCGGAGCGGACATGTCTATTTTAAGACGTTGACCCGCGGACATGGAGTAAAAATAGGCGACCAATTGAGCAAAACGCACACGTGCTTCCAGGTCCTTATCGAGATCGACATAGGGCGATTCGCCGTTACGCTTTAAGCAGTCGTTCAAGTCCATTTCAGCCGTGCGGACTTTATTCGTGGCGGCATCCCAGTACGGATAACCTTGTGCAATGTTCTTGCCGCCATTTTTAAAGCAGCTCGAGAAGGTTTTGCCGTTCTTGAATGGAGTTTCCCAAGATTTTTTGCCCAAGGCCAATCCTAGTTCGTACGGAGGAAATTCATTGTAGAGCATCCATTGGTCGCGATAACTCTCTAGGCCGGGCAAAGCATACATGCCGTTGGAGTATTCATCGAAAGGCACGGTGGGAAATTTTTTCTTAAAATAATCTTGGAACTTCTTAAGATCAGAAGCGGGATCGGCCACGGCGGACGGCGCTATGCCCGCGGCCAAGCTTAGGATGCTTAAAAGGATGAGTATCTTTTTCATCTCGGTTTCTCCATTTGTAATTTTATATGCCAGACCGGAAGCGCCAGTGGTTATTAACCACCGATGGTATGTTCCTCGCTACCACTTTCTCCTTTGTTGTCGCTCCAAGTGACCTTGAGTTTATCGCCGGCTTTCGCGCCCTTGATCTTGACGCCAATCAATGGATCTTTGGCGACAGCCGTGCCTAAATCGACGGTGGCGACTTCCTTGCCATTCAAAAGAAAAACCATTTTTTGAATAAAGTGCGGCGGCACTTTTTCTTTGGTTTTAGGATCGACGCGCAATCCGGTTTCCATCGGATGGCTGACCAATACCAAGACATCCGTCACGCCGTCTTGGATTTTGGTTCGAATTTTGGTCTGTTTGTCTGTTGCCATATTTTATTCCTCAACAATTAATCGTTAAATACAAATTAACCCCCACAACCCCCCACCGTCACCTTCACCGTCTGCTTCGCGGTGTACAGCTTGCCCGCGGATTTGACCACGGCCATGACGTCGGAGGTTTGGGCCATTTTCATGCGCGCGGAG
>JACXTT010000167.1_pt1 | contig 103154 bp, 96 predicted proteins | sample 9270951 | NCBI WGS metagenome assembly JACXTT01 (sample SAMN15532306, study PRJNA645909) | rock metagenome | isolation source: weathered quartz diorite | place: Puerto Rico | collected 2017-06-21 | reverse complement strand
GAAGTTAACTGTTCTTGCATGATAGAAATAATGCTGGGCATTTAAATGATAACTGTACGATTTAAAGCGTGGTACATTGTTTTTATCCCTGTCGATCTGTGTATAAAGTATTTGCACCTCGTTTTGGGTAGGGTGATTCAATATTCCACTAAATAGCTCCGGGTGACTTTGTAAAAGTCCTTTTAAAAAAATGGTATCGGGTTGTTGGGCGAAGCAGGGAATAATACCGGTTGTGAGTAACAGAAGTGTAACATACAATTTCATTATTATAAATATACAGATTGTTACTTGTGGTTGTTAGTACTTAAAGTACTTTTGTCGATACTCCCGATTTTAATAACACTATATGGAAAAAAAGTACCTTAAATTTATTTTTGGATTCGGACTACTACAAACTTGTTTAATTATTACATCTGTGCAAGCACAGGATACTACACGTTTGCTAAATAACGTAGTGGTTACGGCTACCCGTTCACCTAAAAAACTATCTGATATTGGTAGAGTTGTTACGGTGATATCTGCCGAGCAAATCAATCGCTCCCAGGGAAAAACCTTACCGCAGTTACTAAATACCGTTCCTGGACTGACATTTTCCGGAGCTCAGAATGCCCCGGGTATTGCTACCTCTATTTTTCTACGCGGCGCATCTACGGGAAATACCCTGATATTGATTGACGGGTTTCCGGTAAACAACGCCTCTGCCATAGACGGTAGTTATGATCTGAATGCTTTTTCACTGGATATGATAGATCATATCGAGATTTTAAAGGGGAGCGGATCAACCCTGTATGGCTCTGACGCTGTAGCTGGTGTTATTAATATCATCACTAAAAAAGGAAAGGGGCAAGGACTTAAGGGGAGCCTGCAGCTAATGGGAGGCAGCTACAATACTTTCAAAGAGTCGGCTTCTTTAAATGGAACTGTAAACAAAACAGGGGTGGCTGTAAATATCTCTAATTCAGATTCCAGGGGTTTTGCTGCAGCTACGGATACAACAGGTAAAGGCAATTTTAAAAAAGATGGCTTTCATCAACGTTCGGCCAGTGTAAATATCAGCCAGGCGGTTTCAAAAAATTTTAGTCTGAACGGAAATCTCCAAACCAGTTATACATCCGGTAATTTACCATACGGGGCATTTACCGATGATCAGAATTACACCTATAATAATACATTTCTATTTGGTGGTTTAGGAGCAAAATTAATATTACCGAAAGGAACACTGAATTTCAATGTTTCGCAAAACACAGTTTGGAATAATTTTAAAAATCTACCTACCGACAATGATTCTACCCATCAGGTAACTAAAAACATAGGGCGCATTACTAATGCAGAAGTTGTTTTAAACCAGGAATTGGGTAAATATTTTGATATTACCAGTGGGGTAAGTTTTAAATATAGCAACACCACGCAATATAGTTTATATGAATCAACCGGTTATCACCCTGGAGCCAGCACCATTGCTGATAATTTAGCCCATAATAATATATTCAGCGCTTACACTTCTTTGTTTTTTAAGGATGATATTTTCCACATGGAATTGGGAGGTAGATATAACCATCATAGTACTTACGGCGATAATTTCACCTATACTATCAACCCCTCCTTGTTCCTGGCCGATCAGTTTAAAATTTTCGGTTCAATAGCATCAGCCTACAAATCGCCATCATTATATCAGTTATATTCTCAGTATGGTAATGTAAAATTGAAACCTGAAACCACTACCTCATATGAAGCTGGCTTTGACTGGGAGATTATCAAAGGCGCTTTGACATTTAATACCCAATTTTATAAACGGAATGCTAAGGATGTGATCTATTTCTTTACGGAATCGGTTTCTCCTTTTGCGTCTTTTTACCAGAACGGTCAGTTTCAGAAAGATAAAGGTTTTGAGAGTGAGTTAAATTATCATTCTGATAAACTTACAGCTTCGGCCTATTATGCTTATGTTACGGGTAAATTAACCGATGAAAAAGGTGTACAAACGGCCAATCTTTACCGCCGGCCAAAAAGCACATTCGGGTTGAATTTTAACTATCAGGTTATTGATGATTTTTCAGTTGGGGTGAATTATAAATATACCGGTAACCGAACAGATCAAAACTTTGCAACCTTTCCATCTACTGTAGTTACGCTGAAACATTATAACCTGGCCGACTTACACCTGGAACTGAAGGCCACCAGGAACCTGCGTGTATTCGGCGACCTAAATAACGTACTGGATCAAAAATATACCGATTGGCTGGGTTACAATACCATGGGTATCAACTTCATGCTGGGGGCTAAATACCAGTTTAATTAACGGCTTTTTATTTAATACATTTATAAGTAATTTTACTGCACAAATTTTGATCATGAACTCAAAAGATAATACTACACGCAACATCGTATTGATACTGATGATTGTTGTGGCAGCTGCTTTCAGGTTGCTGGCTTTTAAATATAAAGAACTAAGCAATTTTAACCCGGTAGGCGCCATTGCTATATTTGGCGGTGTGTATTTTGCCGATAAATGGAAAAGCTACGTTACTGTATTACTGGCCCTGTTTGGTACAGACATTATCCTGAATTACTTCTACTTCCATAAATTAACCTTATGGTATAGTGGCGCCGAGTGGACATACCTGGCCTTTATTTTAATGATCCTGGTAGGTAGTTTGATTAAAAAGGTGAACGTATGGAATGTGGTTTTAGCTTCAGTAGCTTCGGTATTGATACATTGGTTACTGACCGATTTACCTGGTACAATGTATCCGCACACTTTAGCCGGTTATCGTACATCCTTGGTAAATGCTATTCCGTTTGAATATAACATGATCTATGGTAATTTAGTGTTTGGTTTCATCTTATTTGGCGGTTTTGAACTGGCCAAAACCAAATACACCTTTTTACGCACCAAAAAACAACTGGCACTTTAAGCTAACTCAAGAATATAGAAAAGCGATTTGCCACCAGAGCAGGTCGCTTTTTTTATGGATATATAATTTCAGATACCTATGAAAAAACTGGTAGTATTAACAGGCGCTGGTATTAGCGCAGAGAGCGGTTTAAAGACCTTTAGAGACAGCGACGGACTGTGGGAGGGTTACAATATAGAAGATGTGGCTACACCGCAGGCATGGCAGCGTAATCCGGCCATGGTACAGCAATTTTATAACGAACGCCGCAAAACGGTACTGGAAGCCAAACCCAACGCCGCTCATTACGCGCTGGCACAGCTCGAAGAAAAATACCAGGTTACTATCATCACCCAAAACATTGATGATCTGCATGAGCGGGCTGGTTCAACCAACGTAATGCATCTGCATGGTATTATTACCCGTTCGCAGTCAAGTATCGATCCTGAGCTTACTTATCCCATTGATGGTTGGGAGATCAGAATGGATGAAGTATGCGAATTAGGTTCGCCGCTGCGCGCCCACGTGGTTTGGTTTGGGGAGGATGTACCCATGATTGGTCCAGCGGCGCACATTTGTGCCGATGCGGACATTTTTATACTTGTAGGTTCATCTTTGGCCGTATACCCGGCTGCCGGACTGATCAGTTATGTAAGACCGGAAATCCCAAGGTATATTATCGATCCTAAAATACCGGATGTAAGTGTGCGGGGCCAATTGATCAAAATACAGGAGAGGGCTACAGTGGGCGTTCCCGCATTAGTTGATCAGCTTCTGAAAGATCAGTAGTTCAAGAGGTAGGGCATGATCCCTGAACAGGCGGGGAGTTTTATTATAAAAAGTGGGTTTACATGGGTTTACATTTTTTATGGTTTAAATTGATGTATTTAATTGACAATCAAATAGTTAAACTGTATTCATTCTCAAAAAGTGGGTTTACATGTAAACCCACTTTTTGAGGCGAGAGAGCCTGTTCGGACTGTAACGACCCCTAAAATAATAACTTAGCTTGCCGGTCTTTTCTTTAATCACTAATTCACTAAATCAATAATTCAAAACTAATGCAAAAGTGTATATTCAATTGGAGCGGGGGGAAGGATAGCGCATTGGCCTTGTACTATTGCCTGCAGAACCCTGATCTGGAGATCAAATACCTGGTTACCACCATTAATGATGAGGTCGACAGGATATCCATGCATGGCGTGCGTACGGAGCTTCTGATCAAACAGGCAGAAAATATCGGCATTCCCCTATATCAGATCCGCCTGCCCGAGATGCCCGGTATGCAGGAGTACGATGAGGCGATGCGCCGACATCTGACACATTTTAAGAGCGAGGGTATTACGCATGCTATTTTTGGCGATATATTTTTAGAGGACCTGAAAGCTTATCGTGATGCCCGTTTGAGCGAGTTGGGAATGCAAGGGATATACCCCTTATGGAAACGTGACACCAGCGAACTGATCAACGAGTTTTTAAGCCTTGGTTTCGGCACTGTTATAGCCTGCACCCAGGAACGTTTGGAGCGCATAGTGGGGAAGGAGATCAGTCCCGAGCTGATTGATGCCTTACCCGACGATGTAGACGTTTGCGGTGAGAATGGCGAGTTCCATACCTTCACTTTTAAGGGCCCGATTTTTAAAAATGCTATACCCTACAAAACCGGAGTAAAGATTTTTAAGGAATACAAAGCCCCTCAAAATGCCGATGATTCCTGTGTTTCGCCAACCGATCAAAAACGTTCCGGATTTTGGTATTGTGACCTTATTTTGGCTTAACCTCCCATTTATTTGGCAAAAATGGTGGCAAAATTAAATTTTTTGAAATATTATAACTATTTACTTTACAATATATTAAATGTTAAATATAAAGTAATGGTGTAATTTATTGGCAATAAAAGATTGTTTTTAGCCTGAAAATAATCATTATTGCCAAATAAAATTCTGTTTTGAAATCTATTTAAAATTAAGTATCTGTATTTTAGATGGTTGTAATTAGTAATGGTAGTTATATATTAAGTAGACCAAATTAAAATAAATTTGGATTAGGTCTAATAAGTATATAGATTTGGCAAAATAAAATTTGCCCCCTTTTATGTCAGATATTCAATTCAAATCCATACTCGACATCGTTAAAGTTTTCCCAACTGAAAAATCATGTCATCAATATTTAGCCACCAGACGGTGGGATAGTGGAGTGATTGTTTGCCCTCATTGCGAACATGAGGAAGCTTATGTGTTTTCTGATGGTATTCGTTACAAATGCAAAAAGTGTAACTTGAAGTATATGGCTAAAACCAACACGTTTATGGATAGTAGTAAACTGCCTACTATCAAATGGATATTTGCCATGTACTTAGTGCTGCATAAGAAAGGGATTAGTAGCATTCAATTGGGGAAAGACCTACAGGTTACTCAAAAGACTGCATGGTTCATGCTTCAACGCATTAGGCTGGCTCTGGGCAACGAAAACCATGATGAACAATTAGAAGGTACAGTTGAGATAGATGAATCGTTTGTAGGAGGCAAAGCTCGCTTTAAACACAGGAATAAAAGACCTAAGTATAATCCCGGTCGTGAATTTCCCGATAAGGTGCCCGTATTAGGCATATTAAGGCGCAAATCAGTTAATGAGTTTGGAGAAACTATTCCGTCTTATGTTAGAGCTATGGCTGTTGAGAATGTACGTAGCTTAACGATTACCAAAACCGTAATCAAAAACATCAAAGAAGGTGCAAACATAATGGGTGATGGTTTTAATGGCTATCGCTTCTTACAAAAGAAATACAACTTTCAAAGTATAGATCACGGGAGAGGTTGGTATGTTGATGGCGATGTGCATACAAATACTATTGAAGGCTTTTGGTCACAGTTTAAGAAAGGAATCACATCTACTTATCATAAGATGACCAGAAAGCATTTGAATAAGTATGTACAAGAGTTTGCTTTCAAATACAACTACCGTCACTTATCTTTACAAGGCCAAATCGATACCATCATTAACAATATGGAGGTTCGAGTAAAATATAAGGAGCTAACAGCATGAGCGAAAAAGAAGCAATCATTTATTACAATGGGAATAACATAAACCTATTTTATGATGAACGAAATGATTATGTTAGCTTAACCGACTTAGCGAAAGCTTGGAAAGATGCAAGAGCGATTGCTACTTGGTTAAAGAATAAACAAACCATACAGTACTTGGGTGTTTGGGAAAAGCGCCATAACCCTAAATTTAATCTACACGGATTCGAGTATATTCTAAATTCAGTAAAAGAAAAGAATTTTTCTCTGTCTGTACAGTTGTGGATTGAAAAAACCAATGCTATTGGTATCTTTTCAAGATTGGGGACTACTGGTGGAACTTATGCCCATTCCGATATAGCAATCAGATTTACGGCTTGGTTAAGCCCGGAATTTGAAATGCATTTAGTTGATGAAATAAAAAGATTAAAAAATCTTGAACAGCAAAAAAATAACTTCCAACTACTTACTCATGATGAAGTTCTTTCATTGGTAAAGTTGAAAGAGATTTTCAAATATGTCGCACATCAGGCATTAATAGAAGATGCACACAAAGACGTATTTGCCGCTCAAAGTCATGCCCAAAATACAATTGCCGAATTTCATAAATATCGCAATGACATTTTGGATATTTCTCCCTCCGTTATAGATGATAGGATTAAAGAATATTGTTTAAAGCATAACATCGCTTTAAACAATAAAATCTTACATAAAACCAAAAGAGAAAAGATATTGATGTTAGATAGTTACGAAGCTGTTAAATTTGCGGTATGGGACTTCTTAAGCATCAATGACGAAGTAAATGCATTGAGTTTAGCCGATTTGGTTAGCAATATGATGAGAATTGAAAAAGGGGAACTTATCAGAAAAAATGAAGACGATCTCTTTAGACAAAAAGAGGATTTAGGAGAGTTCACAGACTTTGAAAAATTCGTTCAAAATATACCAAAAGTAAAAACAGCCCGAGAAGCATTGCAGTATCAGGCTATGAGCGATAAAAAGAAATTACCTGCCAACCCCATTATTAAAAAGATAGGAGAAAGCGGTAATACTATTCTTGATGAAGGATTTAGTAAGGCACTAAAAAACAAATAAATCATCGTTCATACCCACAATGCTTTCTATGGTATTTATGTGTTGCATCGTATAAGGATACCTTTTTTAAATCGGTACTACAATGACGTAATCCTTTACAATATTTGGTCTGATGGTATGCCTTTGAGTAATTTCCCATACACAGATAAACACTATCTGTCTTAAAATTAATAGTATATAGGGGAAGTAATAAAAATATAATTATTGCTTTCATTCGTTTGATTTTAATTTAGGATAGTTGCCTGAATTTAAAAATGATTCACCTATAAAGTAATAATGCAATCTCTTGTTATTTACAGACTTAGCAAATTTTATATAATATTCAGCCATCGTGCCTGGAATTACATCTTCCCATTCCCACGTTGATGAATCTGAATCAATAACTTTTCCATCTCTATATCGTACAGATGTAGAAGATTGATAACGATTCTTAACGGTATCAGCTTTTATCTTTTCTATTAATTTAAATATTGATGGTTTCTTATTTCTAATGGTTTTCTGATATATCATTACCCAAAAAGTAACTGCATTAGATGCTCCATACTTGATATTGTCATCTTGTTTTATATCGGTTGATATAGTATCTACAAACCATATAGATTTATCATCGGAAGTAGCCATGTACATCCACCTTCTATTTTGAGATTTACAATAATGTGCAGTAAGGCATAGAAACGCCATGCTAAGGAATAGGATTTTCATTATGTGAGAATTTAGGATAAAAAATAGCGTGACTGATATTATCTAAACGCCATCCAAGGCTTCTCACGGCCTAAACACACGCAAAGATACAGCCACGCCTTTACAGCGTACTTATACCTCAGATGTGTGCTTATTTTAATTGTGAGAATTTTGGATAGCACTCCGATGTTAAATACTTAATACTTTAATACACTACTAAAGTATAAAAAATCATTTGTTCCACTTGAAAATAAAAACAAAATAGGCAACTGTCAAACCGCCTATTATAGCAATCAATATAAATTTAAAATAATCACTCTTAGTTATGAACCTGACAACTTTTTGCGAGTTTTTAAACACGCCGTTACCCGCATGGGTATTAATTATTTGGGGAGCTTTTAACATGGCCTTTGGATTATATGTTAGACGCCCTAAAAAATGATCATCATTTAATAAATTGTGAATTAACTCTGAATTAGCCCTATCAAAAAGACTTAAAATACTACTGTCTTTTTCAGTTCTAATGGTGTTCTCCATCGAAGGGATAAACTTATACTTTCCCGGTTCATCATCCATTATTCTAATCGCATTGTATCTTTCAGTATTACAATCAATGATCCATTTACCATCTTTCAAAACAAATAGATGTACCACATCTTGAATAGCTGTAACTTCCAATAACGAAGCATCGAAGCTTTCATCTTTCCAGTTGGCATAACTAATTTGTTGAGTTTCGCCAGTTTTTCGGTTCTTAATTGTAATCATTGATTTAGGTTTTTAATCGATATAGCCAAATTAGATTTTATTTACATAAACATACTTAACAAACATCAAATGAATACTTTAAACAAGAAATTTAACAATCACAGAATATTATTCTGTTTAGGCCATTTTAGGCATTTTAGTGACCACGTTAACCCGTTTACATTAATAAATTAAATATCAACAAAGTATACTCAAATCACTAAATAAATTATTTATTTTTGGTCTGTATTGTATATAATTACCTTAGTAATTGTACCGATAATACGACTCTTTAAAGTCTTTTCGCATTTCGGTAAAGCGTGCGGCTACCGTTTTCAGAAACTCTTCGTCGAGCAATTCAAAAACACTGTTCACGCCATCGGTCAAATCCATTTCGGGTATTTTGTAACTCTGTTCCAGTGCTCCCTGCTCTATCTTCACAATAAACTTTTGGTTCATATTCAGGATAGATATTTTAAAATCGGGGTGTGGTAGTTCGGCAATAATTCTCATGGTTATTAATTAGTGAATTAGTGATTGATTGAATTAGTGAGTTGTTTGTTGAGTAATGATTTTTGGACCAAGGAGTAAGGATTTTTGAATAAAACACTTTTATGATTTTGACCTTTATCCTCAATTCTTAAATCCTTGTTCTTTGTTCCCTGAATCCTTGCTCTCAAAATCTTTGCTCCCTGAATCCTTGTTCTTTGTTCCAATGACCCTTGCTCCAAGATCCCCAAGCGGATCTTTTCCGTGGAGCGATCCAAAGCTTTCCAATGGTTTAAACCGGGCGAAGAGTTCTTCTTTGTACCAGTTTTCGCTACGGGTAAGTTTGATCACTTCGGCATGCTCGCGGCTTTTGTATGCAAAGTTTTTTACATCATCCAGGTTTTGCCAAATGGAAAACGTAGCCTGGCGGTAAACAGGTGCCTCGCCTATACCAAACGAAGTTATATAACCCGGCGCACCAGCCATCAGGTTAGCTACCTCATCCACATGCGACCAAAAGTTTTTCAATCGGCTTATCCTGATCGTAGCACGGGTAAGTACGGCTACCGGACCGGTATGCTCTTTTGCTTCAGGATTGCCAAAAGGTTCTTTACCATCCCATTTGCCATGGCTTTGCAGGGGTTCGCAAAGTACTGTCCAGCCCTCATGGCTCAATATTTTCCACCAGTTGGCGACAAAAGAACTGGCCTGGAAACGATCGAAATCTTCCCGGCTGTCCCAGCAAGCGAGCAGCCCCCATTGCTGCCAGTCGGGCTGAAGATCAAAAGTGCCATTATGGCCCGAACCTAGTAGCTTATAAAAGCTACAGCCTTTTTGCAACCACATGGGCAGGCGGTGTATAGCCATAGCCAGTAATGCAAAAGGGATAAAAAGTTTCCGGTATCTGACAATGGTAAGGCTAACGATCATGTTTTGCTAAATAAAACATTAATTGCAAAACCCCGGCCGAAAAACTTCTTAAACCTAAAATTTTAACAATTTTCTGATCAAAAACAGGATGAAACGATTCAATAATTATCCGTTTTGATAAAGTTTTAAAGTTATTGAACGGTTTTAACAAAATTTTGATGGTTTTGAAAACTTTAAAAAGATTTATCGGACTGATATCAAAGCTCGCCTTCTGCAGAAAGATAGGCTAAAAAATATGTCATTGCGAGCGGAGCGTGGCAATCTCGTAGCTGTTTTTCGTCGATAAGAACGCGAGGAGATTGCTTCGTCGTTCCTTCTCGCAATGACATATAAGGAATGTACAGTGCTGATATGACAAGTAGGTATCACTTATTAAATCACAACTCTATCTGGTATTAGCCTAAATATGATACCCGGTTGATGTACTTTCTGCTGTACATTGTTATTTTTGTATTATGGCAGAGGATTTAAACATAACCACATCAACCGATAAAACCGAACAATATACTACGCTTATTCCGCAGATAGAGGCCTTGTTGTATGGCGAGCCTGATTTGGTGGCTAACCTTGCTAATGTGGCCGCGGCTTTAAAGGAGCAATTTAAGTGGTTTTGGGTGGGATTTTACCTGGTTAAAAACAATGAGCTGGTTTTAGGTCCGTTCCAGGGCCCTGTGGCTTGCACCCGCATAGGTTTGGGTAAAGGTGTTTGCGGCGCGGCATGGCAACAGGCCAAAACGCTCGTGGTGCCCGATGTGGAAGCTTTTCCTGGGCACATTGCCTGCAGTTCGCTTTCACAATCAGAAATTGTAGTACCTGTGTTTCATGATGGGGAAGTGGTTGCTGTTTTGGATGTGGACAGTGAATTGCTGGATCAGTTTGATGAAACCGACGCTCAATATCTCGAACAAATTGTAAAGCTGCTGAACTTTGCATGAGCAGGATTTACCTGATAGCGGGCCTCGGTGCCGATACCCGGGTTTATAACAATATCGACCTGCATGATCACGAGGTGATTCCTGTTGATTGGATAGAACCTTATCCATCAGATACTTTAACTACTTATGCACAAAAGCTTATCTATCAATACAATATACTACCAAATTCTGTGCTGATAGGTAATTCTTTGGGTGGAATGATTGCTGTGGAGATAGCTAAGCAGATTCCTGTAAAAAAAGTGATCCTGATATCGAGTATCAAAACCAACACCGAAGCACCCGGGTATTTTAGCTTCTTCCGTGCTTTGCCTGTTTATAAAATTATCCCAGGAAAATGGTTCACTTCAATGGGCTTTATGATCAAGCCTTTATTCGGGCGCATGAGCGCCGAAGACGCCTGGTTGTTTAGCGATATGCTGAAAAATTCATCACCCACCTTTGTAAAATGGGCTATGGGAGCCGTATTGCATTGGAAAAACAGTGTTATCCCACCCAATCTTTTTCATATCACCAGCGATAAAGACCTGGTGTTCTCTTTTAAGCGTATTCCCGATGCTACTATTGTTAAAGGAGGTACCCATATCATGATATTTGATAAGGCTAAAGAGATCAATAAATTATTAAAAAACATCCTCAAAAAATGAAGTTGCCCGAAGCGTTTTACCTGGGTACCGATGTGGTGGCTATCAGCAAAAGTTTATTAGGTAAGTATTTGTTTACCTGTATAGATGGTGTAACTACAGGTGGTTATATTGTTGAAACAGAAGCTTATAATGGTATTGTAGATAAGGCGGCGCACTCTTATGGTAATCGGCTTACGCCACGTACCCAAACCATGTTTATGCAGGGTGGCATTGCTTATGTATACCTGTGTTATGGCATTCACGAAATGTTTAATATCGTAACTTCTACAGAAGGTCACCCTACCGCAATTCTGATCAGGGCGGTGCATCCGACGGAAGGTATCGAGGCGATGCAGGTGCGGCGAAATATGCCGGTGCTTAAACCAACCATCACTGCCGGTCCGGGTTCTGTGGCTAAAGCTCTGGGAATATCCCGAAACATTAATGCTCTCAGTTTGCAAAGCGACACCCTTTGGCTGGAAGATCGCGGACTGAATTTTACTGATGATCAGATAACGATAGGTCCGCGAATAGGGGTTGCTTATGCTGCAGAAGATGCTTTGTTGCCGTATCGCTTTTATGTGAAAGGCGATGTTTATGTGAGTAAGCCGAATAAGTGAGTGGTAGTTATCCTGAAAAGGATGTCATGCTGAGCTCTGTCGAATCATGATGGGTAGGCCTCTGCGCTCAACCCTTCGACGGAGCTCAGGGTGACAGGCCGCCGCCGTAAGTGAGTTATTTATCTACAATTTCTGGCTGTTCACTAAGCAATGAAGCTGGCTTTGGCGGATACTCAATCCCGGCTTCTTTGATCAATTCGTAGCCATATAGCATGATGTGCTCAATCAACGGTATCGCTTTCATGCCCTTGGCGGTGATGCGGTATTCAACCTTTGGTGGTACAACGGGGTAAACTGTGCGCTCTATCAATTCCTTACTTTCCAATTCGCGTAGCTGACTGGCTAGCATTTTATGGGTGATGTGGGGGATGTCTTTTTTTAGTTCACCATAGCGCAGTACTTTGTATTGTAATCGCCAAAGGATAGGCATTTTCCAGGTTCCGCCTATATGATTCAGCGCGAATTCCATCGGTGTATAATATAATTTCTTATCGTGAAAAAACTCTGGCATGAGCTAATGTTCTTAAAATCAGTATACTTTCTATTTTGTGCGTATGCTACATAAAAGTGCATATCATACAGCAAAGCTATTTTGACTTCAAATTTGCAGAAAAAACAAGTGAATGTTATGGATTACAATAAAATTTCAAAGGAAGCAACTATCGGTTATTTGTATAAATCGCACACAAGCATCAGGCAGTCGGAAACCGACAATCATCTGATCGCGCTTGCGGAACTACGGGTTTCGCAGATCAATGGATGCGCTTTTTGCTGTAAATTTCATGCCAATGAACTCCGTGAATTTGGATTTGAGCAAAGCCTTATAGATCAATTGCCGGGGTGGCGATTATCATCAGACTTTAATACCAGGCAAAAACTGGTACTGCAATGGGCAGAGGCGGTTACGCTGATGCAAAAAGATCCGCAGCTGTACAGAACGGAACTGGAAGCTCAATTTTCAGAAAAGGAGATCGTGGATATAACCACCAGTATATCACTCATGAACGCACTTAACCGCCTGCGCATAACGCTTGGGCATTAAAATTATTGAATTATTGAATTATTGATTTAGTGAATTAGTGATTGGGGAAAGGTGTTATGCTGAGTATAGTCGATCGTTGAATTAAGACTTACGAAGTTTTTAAAACTTCGTAAGTTTCTGGTGATTGGAAAGAAAATAGATCGGGAGCTCTTTTAATTTTAAACATAACAAAATTCACTAATTCATTAAATCAATAATTCAATAATTATCTTTGGCTCGATGAATTATCAGAATAGTTTAGCGTTTGCTTTGGAGCAGGACGCGCTTGATCCGTTAAAAAATTTCAGGAGCCGTTTTTTGATCCCGCAGCATCAGGGGGCCGACGCGGTTTATTTATGCGGCAATTCTTTGGGCCTGCAACCGGTTTCGGCAGGGAAATATATAGCCGACCAACTGGCTATCTGGCAGAACCTCGCTGTTGAGGGTTGGTTCCAGGGTGATGATCCCTGGCTTGATTATCATAAACAGCTTTTACCCTCGATAGCCAGGATTGTTGGCGCGAACGAAAGTGAAGTTACGGTTATGAACTCACTTACAGTAAATCTTCATTTACTGATGGTAAGTTTCTATAAACCAAATCATAAGCGATTTAAAATAATCATGGAAGGCGGGGCTTTTCCCTCAGATCAGTATGCGATGGAAAGTCAGGTTCGGTTTCATGGCTTTGATCCCAAGGAGGCTATTGTCGAGATATTTCCACGTGAAGGTGAGCTTACATTGCGTACCGAAGATATCCTCCAAACTATCCATAAACATGCCGATGAGCTGGCTCTGGTTATGTTCGCCGGTATCAATTATTATACTGGCCAGTTGTTTGATATGGAAGCCATTGCCGCTGCGGCGCATAAAGCAGGCGCTTATGTCGGTTTTGATCTGGCGCATGCTGCTGGTAATGTTCCGTTAAAATTGCACGACTGGGATGCTGATTTTGCCTGCTGGTGCTCGTACAAGTATATGAACTCAGGTCCGGGTGGTATCAGTGGTGTTTTTGTGCACGAAAAGCATTTTAATAATCCCGAATTAGATCGCTTTGCCGGTTGGTGGGGCTATCGCGAAGACAAGCGTTTTTTAATGGCTCCGGGCTTTGATGCGGCCAAAGGCGCCAATGGTTGGCAGGTAAGTACCAGTCCGATATTGCTCCTGACTTTATTTAAAGCCTCTATGGCTATCTTTGACCATGCGGGTGGTATTGATATCCTGCGAGAGAAAAGCGTGGCTTTAACGGGCTATATGGAGTTTTTGATCAATGAGTTGAATAAGGAGCAGGGAGAGGAGGTGTTTAAGGTCATTACGCCAACGGATCCGCAGCAGAGAGGTTGCCAGTTATCGGTAGTTTGCAAGCGGAATGCCAGAGCTATTTTCCAATACCTGGCAGATAACGGTGTAATAGGCGACTGGCGCGAACCCGATGTGATCAGACTAAGCCCTGTGCCGCTTTACAACACATTCCAGGATGTGTATCAGGCTGTGCAGCAAATGGCTGCGGCGATAAAGCATTAACTGCTGAACAAGAAATTTTTTGAATTTTTACTTAACAGAAAATGGTTTACTATAACCCCAAAGAGTGGTTTTCTTTTATTTTCAGGATCAATAAGGCTGATACTTTACGGGAGCTTTTTCCGCTGATGCTGGCCGTGGGGGCCTATGCAGGCGTGGTTACTTATCTGTTGATAGATTTTTGGCATCTGCCTGATACCAGCGTGCTGCGGAAAGTGAATTTTATTCATCAAACCATAGGCTTTGTGTTTTCGTTATTGCTGGCCTTTCGAATCAATTCGGCGTATGACCGCTGGTGGGAAGGGCGCAAGATATGGGGGAGTCTGGTAAACAGCAGTCGCAATCTGGCCATTAAGCTGAAGCACCTGGTTGGTGAAAATGATGCGGCGTTTTTTAACTACGCCATACCACTTTTCGCGCGATCGCTTCGGGATCATTTAAGAGATAAATATGTACCCGAGGAATCTGAATTTATAACCATTGATTCGGGTAAGCATGTACCCAATCAAGTAGCCTCGGCTATTATCGAAAATGTGTACAGGCTCAATAAAAGCGGTGTAATTAACCCGGAGCAATTATTTAGCATAACTACAGAAATAACTTCATTTACAGATATTTGTGGTGGTTGCGAGCGTATCAAAAAAACACCTATTCCTTTTTCTTATAATGTGTTTATTAAGAAGTTTATCTTCACTTATATTATGACGCTGCCCTTTACCTGGGCCTTTGATTTGAAGTATTTTATTATCCCCGTGATTGCTTTTGTACTGTTTGTTTTTGCCAGTATTGAAATATTGGCCGAGGAGATTGAAGATCCATTTGGCTATGATGCCAACGACCTGCCCTTAGATAGTATCTGCGATAATATCAGGAAGCATGTGGGAGAGATATTGGCTTAGTAGGGTATGTTCAAAATAGCTTACGATCCTATATACGCGCACCCATTGCCCGAAGGGCACCGCTTTCCGATGTTGAAGTATGAGCTCATCCCGGCGCAATTGCTGCATGAGGGGGTGATTAGCAGGGATAACCTGTTTTCGCCTGATGTGCTGTCTGAGGATATTATTCTGCAAACCCACGATGAAAGTTACTGGTGCCAACTACGCGATTTGACCTTGTCTGAAAAAGAGCAGCGTCGTATTGGTTTCCCTTTGTCGGCCCGGTTGGTAGAGCGCGAGATCAGGATAGCCAAGGGTACTGTAGATGGCTGCAGGTTTGCTTTTGATAATCGAATCGCTTTTAATGTAGCCGGTGGCACACATCATGCAGGTAGTAAATGGGGTGAGGGTTTTTGTCTGCTGAATGATCAGGCTATTGCTGCTAACTGGTTATTAAATAATGGATTATCTCAATCTATCTTAATTGTTGATTTAGATGTGCATCAGGGTAATGGCACTGCCCAGATATTTGAAAACGACTCCCGGGTGTTTACTTTTTCGATGCACGGAGCCAATAATTTTCCTTATCGTAAGGAAACATCCGATCTGGATATCCCGCTGGCTGATGGTGTTGAAGATGAAGAATACCTGAGCATTCTGTATGGTACTTTACCCAGTTTGATCCAACAACAAAAGCCCGATTTTATATTTTACCTATCAGGTGTTGATATCCTGGCGACCGACAAGCTCGGCAAACTGGCACTGAGCAAAGAAGCCTGCAAAGCCCGCGACAAATTTGTATTTGAACAATGCATTGCCAATAATCTGCCCGTGCAGGTTAGTATGGGCGGTGGTTATTCGCCCCAGATTAAAGATATTGTAGAGGCGCATGGCAATACTTTTAAAGTGGCGGCTGACTTGTATTTTTGATGTTTGAAAATGCTTGTCATGCTGAACGGAGTGAAGTATCTATTATGAAGCTTTTCAATCGCAGAGTAGATCCTTCGTTCCTCAGGATGACAAAATAGGGGCTTTTTAATCCTTCGCCAATATCGGAATAGTATTATCACGCCGGTGCTTTTTGCTGATGATATTAAAGCGAAGAAATAGCAATACCGAAGCCGTTGCCAGGCCTAAAGTTAAACCATACCAAACTCCATTAACTCCCAGATTAAGCTTAATACCCAATAAATAACCTGCCGGTAAACCTACTACCCAATACGCCAAAAACGTAAAAATGGTAGGGATGTTTACATCGCCCATGCCGCGGAGTATGCCCAGGCCAACTACCTGCGCACCATCAAATAACTGAAAGAATGCAGCTATGATAAGTAACTGTGCTGCAATATCAATAACGGCCTGATCGGAAGTTATTATCCATGGTAGCAGATGCCTGCCGAAGGTAAATATCAGTGCGGTGGTAGCCATAAAGGCCAGCACAATGTGATAATTGGATATGGCCGACATCCGGAGGTTTTGATGGTGACCTGCGCCAAAATAATTGCCTGATTTAATGGCTGCTCCCGCAGATATACCGCTGGCCATCATGTAAGTCATGGCTGCTAAACTGATAGCAACCTGGTGCGCGGCCTGCTGATCGAGGCCGATAACGCCTACCAAAATAGCTGCCCCACCAAAGGCGCTTACCTCAAAGGTATACTGCAAAGCCACCGGAGCGCCAATCTTCATGATCTGTATTCCCCGGATACGGTCGATGTTTCTGATAGCAAAGCTTTTCAGGTACTCCTTAAATATAGGCGATCTTAAAACATAGATGGCCATCACTATCGCCATCACGCAACGATCTATCAGGGTACTATAGCCAACACCTTTAATGCCCATAGGGTGAACACCGAACAGGCCTTTTACAAAAATCACCCCAAGGCATATATTGAGCAAATTACCCCATATAGATATAAGCATAGCCTGCTTGGTAAAACCCAGACCCTCGGCAAATTGCTTAAAGGTGGCAAATACCAGTAGCGGAATGAGCGATAAACTGAGCAGAAATAAATAAGGTTTGGCCTCGGCTACCACTTGCGGTGATTGATCTAAATGACCGATGAGCAGCATCGTTCCAAAATAGATTGCGGCAAATAATAGTATACCGCTAATCATATTTAAGAATAAACTATTAGAAAGCAGCAATCCGCATTCTTTAAAATTTTTACGGCCGTTATTTTGTGCGATGAGTGGTGTTAAGCCATAGGAGATACCCATGCCGATAACCAGCGGGGTCATGAAAAGGCTGTTTACTAACGACACGGCAGCCAGGGAAACGGTACCCGCAAAATGGCCCACAATAATAGAATCGGACATTTGAACCAGCGTATGTCCTAGTTGTGATATCACTACGGGAATAGCTAGTTTAAGGCTCTCGCCATAATAAGGTTTGTATTTCAGGAAAGTGCTTTTCATTATTTTAGGTATACAGGAGAGCAGAAAGCTTAAGGCAGAGAGCCTAAAGCTGCATTGCTGGTTATTAGCAAATTTACTATAATTTTTTTAGCTACCGCGTCAGCCCTGGCAATAGTTTATGGTATTAATAGCTTTCTGCCTTCGGCTTTCCGCTTTAAACTACTCAGCTTACGGTATAAAATTCTTCTTTTTCGGTGGTATTGATGCGGATAAGGCCCGATAATATCAGATCAACCAGGATACGCTGTGCCCGTCGTCGGCCAATCTTTAATAACTCGGCACACTCCTTAATGGTGATGCGGGTGTGTAACTCCAAATATTGCAGCAGCGACTTTTCATTTTCGGAATATTCAATCAATACACCCTCATCACTTGACGATCGTTTAAGCACTTCGAGCACAATTTTACTGGCCAGCACGCTTTTATCCTTTACCCTTACGTATGCCCACCATTTGCCGTCTTCGGCCAGGGCGTAGTGTGGTTTCAGGTCACTGGCAGGGGTATCAACAACCAATACCAGCTTGTCGTCTACATAAACCTCATCAAATATGGGTTCCAAAGCAGGGCGCGCAAAAAAGTGCGCTGCTTTGGTGATCATATAGCGCTCTTCGTCTTCAGATTTTACACCTTTAATAGTACCATCATCGGCAACGCCTATTAATAGTTTGCCGCCTTTGTTGTTGGCAAAGGCTACCATGGTACGGGCAATTTTTTCGCAGCTGGTAATTGTTTTTTTAAAGTCGAGTGTTACACCTTCGCCCTCAAATATCAATTTTTTGATATGGTTCATGTTAGCGCTGTTATCCTATCTGTTAAACTGATTACTGAGGTTTAATATAGGGAGTAAATATTTCCATCCACCTTTCCGGACGGCTTATTTCTGTAAATCCAAACTGATTGTACAGGCCATGAGCATCGGCGGTGGCTAATGACCATCTCCTTAATCCCTGCAGATCGGGGTGTTTAACAATAGTTTGCACCAGCCATTTGGACAGGCCTTTTTGACGGAAATCGGGCAAAATAAATACATCGCACAGGTAAGCAAAAGTAGCATTATCAGTAACAACGCGTGCAAAACCAGCTTGAACGTCTTGCTGGTACACACCAAAGCACATAGAGTTAACAATGCCTTTTTCCAGCGTTTCGCGCTGAATGCCCTGTGCCCAGTATGAGTCGTCGTTCAGGTAATTATATATCAGATCAATGTTTAATAAGCTTTTATCGGTTGATATCAGGAAGCCTTTTTTAATAAAGACCTCGTCGTTCATATAAGTAGCCATTACAATAGAATTATAAATTAGTACCTGTAAAATTTAAATTACGCAAATACACCTCAATCGTTACTGATACGCACATTTCGCCATCTTTATTATAAATCTCGATGGGATGGTGTACCATGTATTTGCCTTCCGTGTTTAGTATCATTTCGGCATGTTCAATCTCGGCATCGGTTAAAGTGATGCTAAAATAGAGATTTGACGAGCCTGGTTTTAAATAATGTATGGTTGATGATTTTGACCATACCTTTAATTTGTACCCTTTTTGAATAAGCAATTGGTGAAACAATACCGGGTAAAACGGGTCGGCGGCCGAAAAAATGGTGCCTCCGAATATAGCATTGTTATAATTTTTATTCAGGATACTCTTAACAATTTTTACCTGAACTCCTTTAAAGCCTTTATCAAATTTCACCACCCAGATACGTTGAAATAAAAGGGGAGGGTAGAAACGCATCGCCCACTTTAACATTCGTTCAGATACTACCATAGCCCTTAAATATCTGAAATTTATAAGAAATTAATAGCATTTGTTATGTAAAATTAGCGGTTTTGATAGTCCCTGGATGTTTGATGGAAATTTTAACTTAAACAATATTGTTGCTGTATGGTTAATAATGGGTACTAAATAAAACAGGCAATTCATTAAAATACAGATAACTATGAAAAAGCAAATTTTAAGTCTGGCGCTTGTCGCGACCATGGTAGGTGCCATAGCAGCAGGTTGCAGTTCCGAGAAAAAAGCCGGAGGATCTGACAGCACCAGCACCGACACCTCAAAAATGGCAAGTCCTGCGGCAAAAACCGATACGGCCGCAAAGCCCGACACCGCTAAAAAGGATACGGCTACAAAACCTGTTCACTAAAACAGATTTATAAATAATCCCCGGACAAGTAATTTGCCCGGGGATTATTTATTAAAATGCGCTTTTGATCACGCCACCGTCGGCCCTTAGTAAAGCGCCATTGGTTGCTGATGATAGCGGACTGGCTATATAGGTAACCAGGTTGGCTATTTCGTCGGTTTCTGTAAAACGCTGAATGATGGATGTACCACGCATGCTCTGGAAAAATTCTTTTTCCATCTGGCCGGCGGTCAACTTTTTTTCAGCGGCAAGTTTGTCAATAAAGCCACCTACGCCTTCAGAACGGGTTGGGCCGGGTAAAACGGAATTTACGGTTACGTGAGTGCCCTTGGTTAATTCGGCAAGGCCACGGGCTATAGCTACCTGCGCGGTTTTGGTCATGCCGTAATGAATCATTTCCTCGGGTATTTGTATAGCCGATTCGCTGGATATAAAAATAATGCGCCCCCAGTTTTTTTTCAGCATTTGATCAAAATAGGCCCTGGAGAATCTTACACCACTCAGCACATTCACCTCGTAAAACTTTAGCCAGTCCTCGTCTGTAATATCCTTAAATGCTTTAGGTTCAAAAATAGCCACGTTGTTGATCAGGATGTCAACTTCGGGTAGGCTGCTGATAATTCGGTCGATATCGCTCTTGCTGGCCATATCGCCGCTTAAGCCATGAATATCGTTATTACCGGTTTCTTTTTTAATCTGGTCTACCGCGGCTTTAACACGCTCGTCGGTCCGGCCGTTCACATATACTTTTACGCCTTCGGCAGCTAATGATTTAGCTATGGCATACCCAATACCGGCGGTTGAACCGGTTACTAAGGCCACTTTGTTTTTGAGTTGAAGATCCATGTTTTTTCTATAGTTGAATTAAGAAATTAAAAGTACCCAATGTTTCGCTGGCATATATCATTACAAATAAAAGATGGAATGGTGCTGACAAAATGGAAATTTAAAACTGTGACAATACAATTATAATGGATAATACCAATAGGTATATTTTTACTTTCGTAAATGATCCTTTGGTAAAGTGTTCCTGAGGTTTTAAGAAGAGCTTGTTAGTCAAATAACAAGGGTGTTTTGATAGAGAGGGGGAGGGTTCTATTGCTATAGAACCGCTCCCCTTTATTTGTTCAGGCTGTTATTAAATTAATGGATAGCAAACGTTTGTGTGAAAAAATATAACCGGAATAAGAGCCATTTACCCTCCAGGATGATATCTTCATACTATCATGAAAAAGATATGGATATTGATGATGGCCTGTGCGGCATTTTGCCAGACCCGGGCCCAGGATTATAGCCCGGTTCAGCAACTGATAGGCAGGGAGTTTTCTTTTTTAAAGGGAAAAGTGCAATTCCGGAAGATTGCCAAAAAGGATAAGGGGGATGTGTTCCGGCTTTATCAGCATGGCGGTTCGCTGGTTATCGAGGCCAATACGACATCTGCCGCTGCCTATGCGGTAAATTATTACCTGAAAAATTACGGTCATATGTCGCTTTCTCATTATGGCGACAACATAAACTCTACAGCAAAGCTGCTGGTTGTAACCGATACCATCAGCGTGAATACACCTTTTCAAATCAGGTACGCTTTAAATTACTGCACTTATAATTATACCTATAGCTTTTATAATTGGAAAGACTGGGAGCGTGAACTGGATTGGATGGCCCTCAACGGCGTAAACACCATGCTGGCTCCTATAGGCACCGAAAAAGTGTGGCAAAAAATGCTGGCCAGTTTGGGTTATACCGATAGTGAGATTCGCGCCTATATCCCGGGCCCGGGCTTTAATGCCTGGTGGCTGATGGGCAATATGGAGGGTTGGGGAGGCCCGGTGAGTGATGGGATGATCAATAAATGGGTATTTCTGCAGCAGAAAATATTAAAGCGGATGAAAGAATTGGGTATTCAACCCGTGTTACAGGCATTCACTGGACTGGTGCCCGATAATCTGGCTGTTAAATATCCCAAAGCCAAAATTGTACGGCAAGGTAAATGGGCGGGTGGCTTTCAACGTCCGGCGTTTTTGGCTCCTTCTGATAGTTTGTTTACTAAAATGGCCCGTCAGTATTATACCGAAATGAAGGCTTTGTATGGTAGTGATATCCACTATTTTGGCGGCGATTTGTTTCATGAAGGCGGCAAGGCGACGGGTATTGATGTTCCGGTTGCGGCGGGCGATATACAAAGGATCATGCAACAGTATTACCCTAACAGCACCTGGGTGCTGCAGGGCTGGCAGGATAACCCTCGCAAAGAGCTGTTAGCGGGGCTCAAAAAAGAAAATGTGCTGATACTGGATTTAAAAGGAGAGGAGTTTAACGAATGGGAAAGCAGAAACGCCTTTGAAGGTACGCCCTATGTATGGGGTTCGGTGAACGATTGGGGCGGTAAGATCACCATGATCGGCGATCTGAAACGATTGGTGAACGAACCGCACCGGGCATATGCATCAGCCCAAGGTAAATGGATGAGCGGTATAGGCGTTATCCCTGAATCCATCACCGCCAATCCGGTTGCTTTTGATCTGGCCCTGCAAACAGCCTGGTCTGAACCTGGAACTGATATGGATAAGGTGATCAAAAATTATATCAGTTATCGCTACGGGGCTTACAATAAAGATGTTGATGAAGGCTGGAAACTATTGCTTGGATCTTTATATGGCGTAACGGACTCCAAAGGAGCCGAAGCTATATTTTGTGCCCGGCCCTCTGAAAATGTAACCAATACCTCAACCTGGGGATCTGATTCGATACAATACGACGCTCAAAAACCGGTGCAGGCATTAATGCTTTTTCGGAGAGCAGCTACGCAATTTCAAAATTCCGCCACTTATAAAATTGATATGGTAGATCTGGCCAGACAGGTAATGTCAAACCAGGGCAGGATAGTTTATACCAATTGTATGAAGGCGTATAAAGCGAAAGATGTTAAAGCTTATCAAAAATGGAGAGATCTGTTCCTACAGATGATCCGTCTGCAAAATGAATTATTAAATACCGAACCAGCTTTTATGCTGGGGCCATGGCTGGAGCAAGCTAAGGCCTATGGCATTACCCAAGAGGATAAAAAACTTTGCGAATGGAATGCTCGTGCTCAAATAACCTATTGGGGCCCCGACTATAATCCTCAAACCGATTTGCACGAATATGCCAATAAAGAGTGGGGCGGCATGCTGGATAGTTTCTACTTTCCTCGTTGGGAGATGTTTTTTAAGGAATTGGACAATCGTTTAAAAGGTAAGCCGGCAGCTACCGTAGATTATTTTACTTTCGAAAAAAACTGGGCACGGCAGCAAAATAGCTTTCCAATTAAAGGATCCGAAAATTTTTTAACGGAGATTGATCGGGTGATAAAATTGATTAGCCAATAATAAGCTGTTTATCGGCGAAGAAGGGGGCTTTATATGCATAAAGCCCCCTTTTATGTATTCAAACTATTATAATATAGTTTGTTTTTTATGATTAACAAACGTTTGTGTGCTATTTTTGGCCGATAATGATGTATCGTTGATTTATGTTGTTTAGATGATGGTTATTAACCTGTTATTTTGAATGTATATTGAATTGAAGTAGATTATTCAAGATTAATTTAATAAGACCAAACCTGCTTTCCCATGCAGTTAAATGATTTAACACAAACGTTTGTGTTACAAAAACAAATGTTTCCCGAACATTTAATATTTATCTTGTTTTTGTAAGCCAATAAATAGTTGAATATTAATTCGTTGTGTCGTAATCTGAAAATGTTGTTTTGTTTTCGGCTACGTTGCTTTTGTTAAGTGTCATCGCTTAATTTCTGGTGATTTACGATCTGTATTTTGGGTATCTATTGGTTTGTAGAATAGTTCTTTTCTATGAATAACATATATTAAATATTAACAAACCAATTAAATTACCAAAATCACTATGAAAATGATGTTAAACAAACTCGCAACAATTGTATTGTTATGCGGGGCTGCATTTGTATGCTCCTGTAAAAAAGACCTGGTGAACACTTCGGCCAACGGTGCGAACAAATCAAACCTGCAGACCAAAGTAGTCAGCGGCGATTACACCTCAGAAAACGCCTACAGTCTCAATGTGGTCTATTTTGTACCTTCAGACCGCACTGCCATTACTGATTATCAAACCCGTTTAAGCAAATTATTACGCTGGGGTCAGGAGTTTTACAGGTCAAATATGATCCGTAACGGGTACAATTCAACATTTGGCTTATTTGTAAAAACAGCCGATACTTCGTCTGTTCGTATCATCGTTATCAATGGGCAAAGTCCGGCAAGCTCTTATACCTACAGTAATAAAGGAACGGTTGAGCAGGAAATCAACAGTTATTTTACGGCTAACCCAAGTTTGAAGGCAAGTGATCATTATCTGGTTATTATGCCTGTGCCCGATATTAATGCAGCCGATGTGCCTTTTTATGGAACCGGCAGATTCTGCTACGCGCTGGATTATGCCAAATTTGATATCCAGTATATGGGGCAGGCCACCACCGATGGCAACCTGCTCACCAAATGGTTTGGCGGTATGATGCATGAGCTTGGCCACGGTTTAAATTTGCCACACTCGCACGAAACTAATACCGAGCATGCCACTTTGGGTACTAATTTAATGGGTTCGGGAAATTATACGCTCGGTTCGGCGCCAACATTTATAAACCGTGCAGGTAGTGCCATACTGAATAATTGCCAGGTGTTTTCTAAAACGGTAAAAACATTTTATAATACATCATCTGCATCACTTACCTCTTTGAATGGAAGCGTAAGCGGCGGCAATTTTATAGTTTCAGGAACTTTTACTACTACAGATGCTATAACCGCGGTTAATGTTTACCAGGATCCGGGACCAACTTATGGCGAGCCAAACAATAATTATGATGCTGTGGCCTGGTCCGTTAATCCAACAGGAAATTCATTTACGGTGACTATGCCCATTTCGGAGCTTCAAAAGACTACGGGTGACTATGAATTATTTGTATCATTAATTATGAGTAACGGAAACCGGGCTACGGTTGGTTATTTGTATACTTTCAGCAATAATGTACCGGTGATCGGTTTTAACTTTGACCAGACAACCTCACTGACTGATGGTATCTATGAATTAAAAGCCGCTTGCGCACCTGGTCGTAACCTGGATGTAACCGGCAGCGGAACAGCTGATGGTACCAACGTGGCTGTTTATACTGATGGGAATACCAGTAACCAACGCTGGCAGATAACCAGCCTGGGTAACGGATATTACAAACTTGCTCCGCAACATACTACCGGCAAAGTGCTTGATGTTGCAGGTGGCAGCGGTGCATCAGGAGCCAATGTAGATATTTCTACGGATAACGGTTCCAATGCGCAGAAATGGAAAATTGTGAGTGTTGGCTCGGGTTATTATAAACTACAGCCAGCTTGCGCACCAACGCTATGCCTGGATGTTACCAGTGGAACCGATGCCAATAACAATGTGGAGATCTATACAGATAATGGGGGAGGCGCCCAACAGTGGAGATTTGAAAAGATAAATTAACCCCGTTGCTTAATATTGCGAAAAAAGGCGTACCTTACTATCAGGATACGCCTTTTTTGTATTTTAAAAGGAGTAATGTTTTGCCCCCTGCAGAAAAGCAAGTTAAACCAAATGAATCTAATACTGTCCTACTACAAAAATATCCTCTAAGATGAAAAAAGTAATTTTTGCAGCAGCTTTACTCATAAACTGCTTTGTATTCAAAATAGCCAGTGCTCAAATTAGTGTTAATTTGGGTATAAATATTGGTAGTCAGCCAGAATGGGGGCCTGTAGGTTACGATCATGCCGAATACTATTATATGCCTGATATTGATGCCTATTACTCAGTTCCAACACACCAGTACATTTATTATCAGAATAATGCCTGGATACGCACAGTATCCTTACCCGTAAGATATCGGAATTACGATGTGTACAGGGGCTATAAAGTGGTGATCAATGACCGGGATCCATGGTTGAGGAACGATGTTTACAGAACCAGGTATGCCAATTATCGTGGCAGGAGAGATCAGGTGATCATTCGTGATAGTAGGGAAGAGAAGTACCGTGACCACTGGGATAATGGTAAACACAAAGGCTGGTATAAAAAAGATAAAGGTTGGAAAAAAGACCATGGTGATGATGATCGAGACCATGATAAACACCATGGACATGATGATTAATAATTAGGAGTGAAAAATCTTTAACAAAAAAGCCTGAAATATAACTTCAGGCTTTTTTGTTGAAACTGATAAAGATATCATAGGGCTTTCGTCTGCATAACGAAAGCCTTTTTTGTATACAGGTTTTTAATTTAGGATACTCTTCTCAAGAGCAGGATATTACTTTTTATTATAGATTAGGTTGGGTTTTCATAAGAGCTGTATATATTATAATACCTATAAGTAATAATGGTTATTGTGAATTCTACACCTTACCAAGCAATCTCTTGCATCAAAAACGCCCCTGTTTAAATAATTTAAATGAATTTATTTTTATTTATGTCAATAAAATTTCTTCACGGGAAAGTAAAGTTCATTATTTATTAATCTAAAAGAAATGTAAAATTACTTGTTGTTATATAAAAATATCATACATTGCGCTTATTATTTACCTAATAAAACGTTTTATTAAGTTATTATAAGATAATATATTCTAATTTATTTGTTTATGGAGCTAAAAATGAGCCATATGGAATTTTATTGCCTAATAAATAATTAATAAAAATTTATACAAACCAAATATTAACCACTTTCTAACTTAAAAACATGTCCAACAACGTCACTTTTACAAAAGGTAGTGGCATTCGCCTCTACACCCCCGAAAATGAAGAGTACATAGATGGGGCTTCAGGAACATTTAACCTCTCGCTGGGCTATAGTCACCCCGAACTGGTGGAGGTATTGAAACAACAGGTTGAAAATCTGATCCATGTATCATCGGCATTTACCGCCGAATTGGCGCAGGAAGTGCTTGACCGTATTTTGGATGAAGCGCCAGAGCATATTACCGATGGCTGGATGCGCGATATTATCGGCTCAACAGCTAATGAGGGGGCAGTGAAGATTGCCAATAAATTTAATGGTAAAAACGAGGTAGTTAGTTTATCGCTATCGCATCACGGTCAAACATTGTATACTACCAATATTTCAGGAAATGCGTTCAGGCGGAAGTCTTTTTCCAATACTATTTCAACCAAAAATGCCATTGTGCCTGCACCATATTGCTACCGCTGCCCGTTTTCGGCCAAAGGCCCCGGTCAATGCGGTTATTTATGCGCCGAAGCTATTTATGATTATGTAGAATACGGCAGCTCTGGCAATGTATCGGCCATGGTAATGGAACCTATACTGGGTAATGGGGGCAATATCATACCTCCGGATGGCTATTTTGAAAAAGTACGACAAATATGCGATGAACTGGATATCACTCTCATTGCAGATGAAGTGCAGACAGGTATCGGTCGTACAGGGCATATGTTTGCCAGTGAGCATTATGACATTAAGCCCGATATCATTACGCTGGCCAAAGGCCTGGGCGGTATTGGTATCCCGGCAGCGGCCATTCTATATAAACCGGAGTATGCGGTATTGGAAAAATTCGAACACTCTTATACCTCGGGTGGTAATCTCTTGTCGCTCACGGCATCACAAAAAACCATGGAAGTGGTATCCCGGGAAGGTTTCCTGGAAAATGTCCGTAGTACTGGTGTCGTACTGGGCGAATTACTAAACAAGCTTAAAGAAAACTACCCACGTATTATAGGCGATGTACGTGGTATTGGTTATATGTGGGGATTGGAGATCATCGATAAAGATGGCGCTCCTGATCCGGCTTTAACCAACAAGATCATTGATGTTGCTTTTGAAGATCATAGCCTCATTTTAAGAAGCTCTCGTTACGGCTTTGGTAATGTAGTTAAAGTGCGCCCTGCACTGACCGCTACTGTTGATGATATTGAAGAGATCTATTCCCGTTTAAATAAACTTTTTAGCCAGATATAAGACATGAAAGCAATTGTGTATAGCGGAGCCTGGGATATTGATATTCAGGACAAAGCAGAACCGGAAATTACCTTACCGGATGAGGTGATCGTGGAAATTAAAGCGACAGGTATTTGTGGTACAGACCTCAGCATTATCTCGGGCGAATACAACGCAAAACCCAGCGTGATCATCGGGCATGAATCGGCCGGTATTATTGTAGCCAAAGGGAGCGGGGTTGATAACTGCATTGAGGGACAGCGTGTGATCATCGACCCAACTTATTTTTGTGGTTATTGCGAAAACTGCCGCAGAGGACAGCGCAATCACTGCCTGCATAAATCAAGTACCGAAGCCGGTGTATCTATAGATGGTACGTTTACCAAGTACTTTAAAACCACCAAACATTTCATCTATCCGCTTAATGACAACATCCCGTTTGAGCAGGGTGCCATGTCTGAACCGCTGAGTTGTGTACTCACCGCGGTAAAAAAACTGGCGGTAAATCCCTTTATGCGTACGGCCATATTAGGTGGCGGCCCGATCGGTTTATTATTTTATATGGCGCTTACCCAACACGGCATACAGGAAGGTGTGATCTATGAAGCGTCGCGTCAAAGGATCAAACTGATAGAGGAGAACAACGTATTATCCAAACATTGGAAAATTGAACCGGCGTTTATTCCGCAAAAAAATCAGTACGACCTTATCATTGATACAACCGGTTCTTTACTGGAAAAATCCATGCAAGCTATTGCTGATGGTGGTAAAATATCCATGATGGGTTTGCGTAATAATCAGCAAACCATTAACCCGAGGGAAATAGCCGACCGCAGTATTTCTATTATCGGTTCCATTGACTCTATGGATACCTTCAAACACGCGGTTGATATGATCAACGGTGGCAGGATGGGCCTTGAAAAGATCATCACCAATGATTATAACCTGGACGATTTTAAGCTGGCTATTGAGCATTTAGGTGTTAATGTTGGCATGCGTGAACGCAGTAACAATATTTCGAGCCTAAAATCAGTGATTACTATCTAATTCATACGTTATTAAAAATCAACTCATGAAATACATTATTTTTGATATCGACGGAACTTTAACCGATACGACAGAGGTTGACGACCGTTGTTTTACCCGGGCCCTGGAAGATGTTTTTGGGTTCAAGGGCTTTGAAACCAATTATGGTCATTATGTAAATACCACCGATTCGGGTATTATTGATCAGTTATTCCAGGAGCAGCATCAACGCACTTATACCGAAGCAGAACGGGAGAGTTTTATCAGTCATTTTTGTAACTTGTTAAAAGCGGCTTACACACAGGAAAAACATTGCATGAAAGAAATACCCAAAGCAGCTCAGATCTTCCATACGCTTTGCGGACGGGATGGGGTAAGTATTGGCCTGGCTACCGGCGGCTGGCGCGAGTCGGCTTTATTTAAACTCCGCTGTGCCGGTATTAATCTGGAAGGCTGCGTTGCTGCTTCTTTTGCACAGGATGCCAAAGCCAGGCGCGATATTATTGGCAACACCATCAGGCAGATGAATGAACAGCATAACATAGAAGTGCCCAAGAACGATATTGTTTATGTAGGCGATGGCCGCTGGGATTATGAAGCTACCAAACAACTGGGTATCCGTTTTATTGGCATCAACAATAAAAAACTGGCTGAGATCAGTGATATTGTAAAACTGGATGATTATGAAGATATTCATCAGCATCTCTGGAACCAGGCTGTGCCTGCTTAATAAAAATTGATCATACCTGTCTGGAATAACCTATATTCCGGACAGGTAATTTTACTACCGCCCCCGGGCTTTTAAATAAATGTATGTTATCATCACCCGTATCTACCTCATCTATTGATATCAAGCGCTCGCATCGCATTGCTACCTGTATATTTTTCTTTATCTGTGGTTTAACCTATTCCAGCTGGACCTGCCGCATCCATGACCTGAAAGCATTTTTTAGCCTGAACAATGCCGAGCTGGGAAGCGTACTATTCGCTTTGCCCATAGGTTTGCTCACCAGTTTGCCTATTTCGGGCTGGATGGTTACCAAATATAAAAGCCGCCGGGTGTTGATAGCCGCGGGGATACTTTTTCCGCTGATTTTATGTATGATTGGCTTGATAACCCATATCTGGCAGTTGGTTATCGTACTGTTTTGCTTTGGCTTTTTGAATAATGTTTTTGAGGTAGCCATGAATACCCAGGCGGTGGGGATTGAGTCGTTATACGGCCGGTCTATCATGGCGTCTTTTCATGGTTTGTGGAGTTTGGCCGGCTTTAGTGGCGTTGCTATAGGCACGCTTGCTATCAATCTGCAATGGCCACTTTGGATGCATTATGTGATCATTGGTGTATTATGCTGGATCATGGTTATGATATCCTATAAAAATTTGTTGCCCGAAGACGAAGCTTCAGAATCACAACCGTTGTTTGCCAAGCCCGATTATAATATCCTGAAGCTGGGCTTCATCGCTTTCGCAAGCCTGATAACAGAAGGAACGATGTTCGACTGGAGCGGTGTTTACTTTCAGAAAGTGGTAACCGTACCCGAAACACTCACTACGGTGGGTAGTATAGCCTTTATGGCCACTATGGCGGCTGGCAGATTTACTGCAGATACCCTGGTAACAAAATATGGTGTTAGCAAAATTCTGCAGTGCAGTGGTGTTATCAGTACATCGGGTTTGTTGCTGGCGGTTATATTTCCTAATATCTATACGGCAACCATAGGCTTTTTAATGGTAGGAGTAGGGGTGTCATCGGTAGTGCCTTTGGTGCTGGCTATTGCAGGTAAATCAAAAACGCTGGCACCCGGAATTGCTATTGCGGCAGTGTCGACAGTTGGTTTCCTGGGTTTTCTGATAGGGCCGCCATTGATTGGTTTTATTGCACAGGCAACAAGTCTGCGCTGGTCTTTTACATTGATTGCGTTATTGGGTTTGGGTACAAGTTTTATGGCCTCTCAAATCAAAAAAATGATATGATGCTTACTACCGTACATTGCCGGATAGGACTTTCGTACAAACTATTGTAAAACTTCACTTCATCTGCCGAACCCATTGGCTACGCCATGCCGCTGCCTCGAAAGCATCGGCAAAATACTGTGTTTCGTGTATCACCTTGCCATTACGGAACTCCATAATACTTATGGTGTATGCCGATTGTCCCTGGTAGATGATAGTGTATTCTGTGACCCAAAGGTGGCCTTGACCGAGAATGCGCTTAACCTGGAAGCCTGAAGGTTTACCCGGGTGATGGCTTCGCAGTGCCTGCAAATTATTTCGTCCGATAATCCGCTCACCCGATTGTGGATAGTCACAGATGGCATCGTCGTCATAAATATCATGTTCGGCGTTTGCATCGCCAGCTGCCGATGCCTGCCAGTGCGCATTTAGCGCTTCAAGTATTTGCTCATCTTTCATGATTACTCATATTATTGAATTTGTTCGTCTAAGTTACGTTTGGGGATGAAACCCGGTACACCTGTACTCACTACTTGATTGAGTCTTTGTCTGGTCTTAATACCGTTGATCTCATCAAAGGCATCATCCGGCAGGGGAGAGATATCAAAGTTCTCTTTCGCGCGGGCTGTAGTTTTGGGTGTGGTAAGTATAGCTGTACCGCGTTGCAGCGCCCAGGCCAATAATACCTGAGCCGGTGTTTTTCCAATTCGTGCAGCAATGGCCAAAATAACCGGATCTTCCAGCAATCCCGGCCGCATTCCGTGACCTAATGGCGCAAAAGCTAAAAACACAATTCCTTTTTCCCGGCAAAATTCCAAAAGTTCTGTTTCCGGCAGATAGGGATGCGATTCCACCTGCACTACGGCTGGTTTGATTCTCGCCGCTTCGTATAGTGGGATCAGGTCTTTCAAGGTAATATCTGACAGCCCGATGGCCCGGCATTTGCCGCTATCTACCAAACGCTCCATTGCTCTCCAGGTGTCGAGCAAAGTTACTTCCGGATCATAAATAACATTGCCATTTTGATCCCGTGGGTCCTGATCATCCCCCGGCTGAAATGCAAACGGTGTGTGGATAAGATAGAGATCCAGGTAATCAAGTTGGAGCCTTTTCAAACTCGCTTCGAATGCCGGTTCTACGCGCTCGGGCCGGTGATTGGTGTTCCATAACTTAGTGGTCACAAAGATGTCTTCGCGGGTTATGTTTCCAGCAGCGAGCCCTGTCTGTAGCGCTTCGCCAACCTCGCTTTCATTCAGATATCGTTCCGCAGAATCAAAGTGTCTGAATCCGGCTTCCAGCGCATCTCTGGTAGCGCTTATAGTCAAAGCTTTATCTGGAATCAAGGTACCAAAGCCTAGCCAGGGCATATGAATGGGATTGTTTGTTGTTTTCATTTCTATGTTTTTAGATTATACAACAAAGTACGTCAGAAAACTTCACGCGGCTGTGTGACCTATATCACATTTGAACAAAAGCGGGATTTATATTAAAGTGGTCCTGTGATATAAGTAATTCGGCCCGCTGATGAAACCTATGCCGGGTGGATTTGTAAGAACTTTGTCTTATTAAATCTTCAGCAGATGGAAAAGAAAAGAGTAGTATTGGTTACAGGGGCTTCGTCCGGCATCGGTGAGGCGACAGCCTTGTTGTTAGCCAATAGCGGATATATAGTATACGGTGCCGCACGCAGGGTCGAAAAAATGAAACACCTTGAATTGGTGGGCATTCACATTTTACCGATGGATATTTCCAATGACGATTCGATAGTGCTTGCGGTAAACGAGATCATCACGAAGGAAGGTGCGATTGATATCCTCATTAACAACGCCGGCTTTGGTTCTTTCGGCGCTGTGGAGGATGTCGCGATGAAAGATGCGCGCTATCAAATCGAAGTAAATGTGATTGGTCTTGCCAGGTTAAGCCAGTTGGTTTTACCTTACATGCGGAAACAACACTACGGAAAAATCATTAACGTTACTTCTATCGGCGGCAAAATGGCCACACCGATGGGCGGATGGTACCATGCCAGTAAATTTGCCATAGAGGGATTAAGCGATAGTCTGCGTATGGAAGTGAAGCAATTTGGTGTAGATGTTATCCTTATTGAGCCCGGAGGGGTAAAAACAGAATGGGGAACCATCGCGGCCAATCATGTTAGCGAAATTTCGGGTAATACTGCCTATAAAAAAATGGCAGATAAAGCCAAAGAGATGGATGCGGCACAGGAAACATATTCGGAGCCTATTGAAATTGCCAGGGTCATCAAAAAGGCGATGGAAGTTTCAAAACCTAAAGCACGATATTCCGCGGGTCGTTTATCGGGTTTAATCCTCTTTTTAAAAAGGTGGTTAAGCGACGCAGCTTTTGACAAATTTACCATGCGGCGTTTTAAATAATTGCCGATATTTAACTTAATCCATGGAGCAAACTGAGCGTCAATACAATATCATTATGTCTACCTGTCCGGCGGTAGGGCATCGGGGAGGGGAAGACCTCGTACCTGAACATGCCCTGGCTTACCGGATCAGCGGGATATCGCACACCTTCATAGGCGACGATAGGTATGTTTCGGGACCCGGCTCTATAGCACTGGCCCGGCGCAATACCTTATTAAAGACGATCAAATACCCGGAGCGCGACAGTCCGCCGTTTCGATCTATAGCTATTTTTCTTGACCAGGCCATTTTGAAAAAGATCAGTGTAGAAGAAAATATTATAGCCGATAATATCTATAATGGAGAGCCGGCCCTGGATTTGAGCCATAGCCAGTTTTTGAAAGGATATTTCGAATCTTTAATTCCATTCTTCAACACAGGCGCCACATTAACGCCCGGTTTGGCGGAACTAAAGACCCGTGAGGCCGTCACATTATTACTTCAGCATAACCCGGGCTTGAAAAATATGCTTTTTGATTTCCGTGAACCGGGGAAGATCGACCTGGAGGCATTTATGCACAAAAATTACGTTTATCATATTCCGCTTGTCCAATTTGCCCGGCTTTCTGGACGAAGTATGACCACATTTAAACGGGATTTCAAAAAAGTTTTTGACGGCACGCCAGAGCAATGGATCAGGAATAAAAGACTAGAGCGCGCGCATTTTTTAATTGCAGAACGAAAGCAATCTCCTGTATCGGTATTCGCTGAAGTTGGCTTTGAAAGTCTTTCCCATTTTTCCATCGCCTTCAAAAATCACTATGGCTATAACCCATCAATATTGACTTCGGGTTAAGCTTGATGTGGATTGTTCCAAACAAATTGTTCCTTTTTAAAAGTATAGATTTTTGATAAAATATGCTATATCGAACTCCAAAGAGTATTTTTATACTTTATGTGTCTAAAACAAATTATTCCTTGATTGATGTTTTTGTTCAACCACAATTAAAGAATCGCTTTAATAATATCCTTCACGTACTCTAATTGTTAAGCCAAATACAGTATATTTTTTTCCAATTTTTGGGATCTTGGATTGTGAATTTTATTAGGATGAAATAGCATAAAATTGAGAAGGAGGAATGCTTTTAGTAAAGACATTTTGTCTTTACCTGCTTGCAAATCAATGATATGACAGGCTGGCATAATTATGAGTTTGGTACGGCTGTTGACAATGCCAAATCAGCCCTGTTAACCAAAGGCATAAACTAACTATGAAGGTAGATGTACAATACAATGATTTTATCGGCACCGCTGCTGCTGACATTTCGGATTTTTTAGGTTCAAAGCATGGTGACGACTTGGAAAGTTTTGGAAAATATTTTAAAATTGACGAATCAAGATTTGAGGTAGTTGGTATTTCCGTTTACGGCACGGATGAATTTTATATTAGCCTAGTTTGTGTTGACAAACAGAAAAGCACGGCTGAAAAAGAGCACATCGTTAATATGTCTGTAGAAGTTGAAAACCCCCAAGAGATATTGGACTTTCTCTTTAAACGGTTGCAAATCGTTTTGCATGCCAGGTTTGATGAAAAATATAAAAATCTGGGTTATGATGAAGAAGTAAGATATGATGATTTTCACCAATCTGGATTAAATGATGAGGGTGAGTAAAACAACGGTTGACCTGTTATTAAATCATATTTCACAATGAATATACTTTTACTTGCCTCTTCGCGGGATTGGTTCGACTATCTCCGGGATAGTGTTACCATAATAGGATATTTGGCAACTGTTGGCACTTTCCTATATTTGTTTAGAAGAGATAATGACAAACAGAAACAGATAGATTCCTTAGCAAAGCTTGCGGTGCTTTCTGAAGAACAATTGGTTTTAAGCGTACGGCCCGATCTCTATAAAAATGGGGCAAGTGTTCGACCCGTCGATGGCGCAATTTCCATAGATCTTTTAAATAGGGGAGAAAATGCTAGATTAGTTAAGTTTAATACGACTTCGCCAGATATTACGCTGCTTGACAATAGTTTACCATGGGTGCTTGAAAAAGATAGCGAACGTTTAATTCTTGCCAAGTCAAACGGAAAAAATCCGAATGATTGCGAATATGTAATTGAGGTGGTTTACGAAGACAAACTTAATAATCAATACAAAATTAACATCAATGGTAAAGGTGCTCATGTCAATTTTGATCAGGCAGTGTTGTCAAAGCATAGGCATTCAGAATAAATCAATCGGATGAAATTAAAAAGCCATAATGTGGATGGGACTCTTTGAGTATAAGGTGACATTTAAAGAATGACATTTATTTTGTCTCCAAATCGGTTTTGTCCCAGGTACTTTACTAAAATTTAAATTTATTTCAAACGTGGAATAATTTGTTTTATTAATCTGGGATAACTTGTAAAGTACCAATCCATCTGGATTGGTACTTTACAAGGCCGAGGCTAAGATCTTAGCCGCCTTAAAATCTTCTTTTACATTTTTCACATAATTAACATTATGTTAAGTAATAGAATTAAAAAGAGAGGCTTTTATTAAAGCCCCTCTTTCATTTAATATCTTATTGACCGTTTAATGCGTCAATTTTCTTTTTAGTTGCTTCTGCATTAACGTTATCTTTTTTACCTAAGTAATAAGTTCTAAGATTTGTTAAGGCATCAACAGATTTTGGATTCAGATCAGCTGCTTTTACCAGATATGGTTTTGCTAAATCAAATTGCGCGTTAGCTTTAGCTATAGCGGCATCATATTCTTTTTGTTTGTTGGCCGGTAATTTATTTGCAGCGTTGTACGCATCAATTGCCGGGTTAAGGATTACATAGCCCAGGTTTAAGTTAGCTTCAAAATAGTTTGGATCAATTTCCAGGGCTTTTTTGTACATCTCGGCAGCTTTATCATAATTTTCAACTTTTTGCTGTTGCAAAGTGTTTTTAGCTGCTGCGTCTTTAGCTTTAGCTTGTTCTTTAATAATAGCTTCGGCGGTTTGTGAGTAAGTTAAACCTGCGTAGTAGTACAAAGTTTTGTTTTTAGGATCAGCAGTTAAAGCGGCTTGTATTTTTTGAATTACTTCTTTTTCTTTTCCTGTTTGCAGGCTTATTTCGATCTCTCTTTTGCGCAAATCGGTATTTGAAGGATATTTGGTTATACCCTCGCTAACAGATTTAAGCGCGTTGGTAGTATCCTTATTGGCCAAATAAAGTGACGACAGATCCATATAAACACCCGCATTTTTGGAGTATTTAGTGGTAACCAGCTTGTTATAGTTGGTGATGGCTGCCGGATAATTTTTGGCGTTTGCCGCTGCTAAACCTGTATAGTAAATAGCATTGGTATCCTCTGGTAAAACGGTACGATAGTAATCAAATGAATGGTAAGCCTGGTCATATTTTTGAGCACCATATTCAGCAACACCTTTGGTTAACTGGTATTGGGCCAGATTTAAATAAGCGTTATCAATCACTTGTTTGTTTTCGCCTTTGGTATCCAGTTCTTTGGCTTTTTTTAATGATTCATCTGCAGTTGTAAATAAAGGCAATGAAGTAGCCGCAACAGTATCCTGAACAGCTAATGCAGCGTAAATAGCTCCTTTTAAAGCAAAGGTTTGTGGTAAAGCTGATGTTTTTTCGTTAGCAGCTGCTTTGTCAATGGATGTTTTGGCTGTTGCAAGGCTTTTGGTAGCCACGGCTAAGGTAGCTTTTGCTCCTCTTAGTCCTTCGTAGTTGTCATATTCACTTTTTGCAGTGCTCAATTCACCTTTTTGTGCAAACGTTGTTGCTGAAACTAAGCCTAACAGGCCTGCCATCAAAAGTTTGATTTTCATAGTTTATTTTAGTTGGTTAACTGTTTTAGTTTACTGTTTATTTTATCTAGTTGATCTTTATTACCGGTTTTAGCATAAACCAGTTGCAGTGCTTTTAAGCCCTGTACATTATTAGGGGATATTTCGTTAGCTTTTTCAAGCCATTGTACAGCGCGACCTATGTCCTGATCTTCGGTCCCTCCTTTTGCGTTGGCGCTTTGTTTTAAATAAAGCAAACCCAAATTAAATACAGGATCATAAGCAGATCCATTTAATTCAATTGTACGCAGATAAAGTGATTCAGCTTTGTCAAATTTATTTAAATGATCGTAACAATTAGCCGCTACAAATGCAATATCGGCGTTATTTGCATTAATGTCAAGCAGTGGGCCTATTAATGGCTCCAGGGCCTTATAATTTTTCTGATTATTATAAATGTTGGCTTCGTCAAGTAACAGGAAACGATCATTCGGCAACACCTTCCTCCCCTTTTGAAGTATCTCTAAAGCTTTGGATGTATCTCCCAGCGATTTATAGATGCTGGAAGCTGTTTCTATATATTCAGCCCTGTTGCTGTCAACGGCTAATAACCTGCTGTAGTACTTGGCTGCATCTACCAGGTTACCGGCCTTATTGTTTGAATAAGCGATGTAATCATTAATCTGCTTAAAATTTGGGGCATATTTGCGTGCATTGTCAAATGCTTCCCTGGCTTTGGTAAAATCTGAATTATTGGTAAATTCAAAACCCTTACGGATGTACACATTGGCTAAACAGCGTTTACTGTAATCAATCTCTGGTTGAAATTTGTACTCCTTTTTATTAGCCGACAGTCTGTCAACCAAAGTTGAGGTTTCGGGTAACAATTTATCAGGCTGACCCAATTTATTGAGCGAATCGATATACAGAATGCTCGAGTTAACCAGTGCGCGGTAAGTGTTTTTCTCCAGATCGGCCGTGTCTGATTTGGTAATGATCAGGCTGTCGGCCGATTTTTTGGCCGCTGCCAGGTATTTCAGATCATTTTTCTGCTTGTAGTAAGCCAGATTATTAACCACAACCTTTAGCGCTTCGCTTTGGGCAAAGGCAAAGGTTGTAGTCATTGATGATATTATAACCGTCAGGATAATTTTACGGTAACCCATATTGTTTATTCAGTAGTTTCTGTTGCTGATTCGTCGCTGTCATTTGCTGCTTCATCACCCTCACCGGCATCACTTACGGCATTTTCATCCAGTTCCGCTGTTTCTTCATCCTCGTCATGCTCAATTTTTGCAACGGAAGCTATTTCGTCATTACCTTTCAAAGTAATTAACCTAACGCCCTGCGTGGCACGGCCCATGGTTCTCAACTCGCTAATGGCGATACGTATAATAATGCCCGATTTGTTGATGATCATCAGGTCTTCTTTATCAGTAACACCTTTTATGGCCACAAGGTTTCCGGTTTTTTCGGTAATATTTAAAGTTTTTACACCTTTACCACCGCGGTTGGTTACCCGGTAATCATCAATATCGGTACGTTTGCCGTAACCTTTTTCTGATACTACCAGAACGGTCGTCTCGGCATCGTCAATACTGATCATACCCACTACTTCGTCATTGTCGCTATCCAGTGATATACCACGAACACCGGTTGCGGTACGCCCCATCGGTCTAACAGTCGACTCATTAAAGCGGATAGCCCTGCCCGATTTTAGTGCCATAACTATTTCGCTGCTGCCTGTGGTTAAGGTTGCTTCCAGTAACGAATCGCCTTCGTTAATGTTGATGGCGTTGATGCCATTGGCACGCGGACGTGAGTAAGCCTCAAGTGATGTTTTTTTGATGGTACCTTTGCGGGTACACATGATAATGAAGTTGTTCTCCAGGTAGTTCTGATCCTTAAGGCTGATGAGTTTAATATAAGCCTTGATGTTGTCTTCCTTAGGAATATTGATGATATTCTGGATAGCGCGACCCTTGGAGGTACGCGTGCCTTCCGGAATTTCAAATACCCGGAGCCAGTAGCACTGTCCCGATTCGGTAAAGAACAGCATATAATTGTGGTTCGATGCCACCAGCAGATGCTCAATAAAGTCTTCATCGCGGCTGTTGCTGCCGAGGGAGCCTTTGCCACCCCTGCCCTGACGATGATATTCTGTTAAAGGTGTACGTTTGATATAACCTTCGCGCGATATGGTGATTACCACATCTTCATCCTCAATAAAGTCTTCGGTTTGCATTTCGGCTGATGAGTGAACTATTTCTGTTCTGCGCTCATCACCGTATTTATCTTTTATTTCAATCAGCTCGTCCTTAATGATCTGCATCCGCAGGCCTTCGTCATTTAAAATTGAATTTAAATATTCAATCAGCTTCATTAACTCCGCGTACTCATCTTTGATCTTATCACGTTCAAGTCCGGTTAACCGGCGAAGCGTCATATCCAATATGGCACGTGCCTGTATGTCGGTTAAACCAAACTGGCTCATCAAGCCTTCACGGGCTTCATCTGGCGTTTGTGAGGCGCGTATCAGGCGAATTACTTCATCCAGGTGATCAAGCGCTATCAGTAAACCTTCTAATATATGGGCGCGTTTTTCTGCTTCGGAAAGTTCAAATTTGGTACGGCGTACAATAACCTCGTGCCTGTGCTCCACAAAATGGTGAATCAGATCTTTCAGGTTCAGCATCATTGGCCGGCCATTTACCAGCGCGATGTTGTTTACGCTGAAAGATGTTTGCAGCGCAGTATATTTAAACAGGTTATTCAATACAATAGCGGCATTGGCTTCCCGTTTAATTTCATAAACTATACGGATACCTTCGCGGCTTGATTCATCGCGGATAGCGGATATGCCTTCCAGCTTCTTATCGTTCACCAGGTCGGCGGTACGCTCAATCATGAGGGCCTTGTTTACCTGGTAAGGAACTTCGGTCACTACAATACGTTCGCGGTCGCTGCCATGGGTCTCAATTTCGGCCCTGGCGCGGATCACTACCCTGCCCCGGCCTGTTTCCAGCGCTTCGCGGGGGCCTTCAAAACCATAGATGATACCACCTGTAGGAAAATCCGGACCTTTTACATATTTCATCAGTTCGGCAACCTCTATCTGGCGGTTATCGATCAACGCTATGGTTGCATCAATCACTTCCGACAAATTATGAGGCGCCATATTGGTAGCCATACCTACCGCGATACCAGAGGCACCGTTAACCAGCAGGTTAGGAAATTTACATGGTAATACGGTTGGTTCCTGTTCCGACTCGTCAAAGTTGGGCTGGAAATCGATCGTATCCTTATTAATGTCGGCTACCATCTCTTCGGCCAGCTTTTTCAGGCGGGCCTCGGTATAACGCATAGCCGCGGGTTCGTCACCATCCATCGAACCATAGTTACCCTGGCCATCAACCAGCAGGTAACGCAGGTTCCAGTCCTGGGCCATACGCACCATGGTATCGTAAACGGATTTATCACCGTGAGGGTGATATTTACCCATTACGTCGCCCACAATACGGGCCGATTTTTTATAAGGCTTGTTGTTATTTAAGCCCATATCAAACATGCCGTATAAAACACGTCTATGTACAGGTTTTAATCCGTCGCGTACATCGGGTAATGCTCTGGAAACGATCACCGACATTGAATAATCAATGTAAGCCGATCGCATTTCTTCGTCAATATTTATCGAAATTATTCTGTCTTCCTTGCTTGAATTATCGTTTTCTGTTCCTTCAGCCATTTTTATTAATTTGTGGAATCTTCTCTATAATTGCGCGTTAAAAAGTGTTTTTTAAGCGACCTGCGAAGTTAAGAAAATAGTTGGTTATTGTGCCATTTTTTTGGCTCAATTGGTTCATTAGTTCACTGGTTCATTAGTTCATTGGGCTTTCCGATGACAATAGGTAAACTATTCACTAATGAACTAATGAACCAGTGAACTAATGAACTTTTACCCAATGATCTTCGATCTTGTTGCCGTTGGGTAAGGTGGCCTGTAATTTAAGGGTGTCATTACTCACTGTGTAGATGTATTTTACGGTTTTGCCCAACAGTTTTGATGGTTGATTACAGTAGGTTTGCGTTTCCAAGCAGGTATCTGACTGTAGCTTATAATCGCCTTTTTCGTAAATAAAAGTTTTTTGTCCCTTTTCAATTACTTTGGCCTGATAGTGCAAATCATCATACGTGCGCCGCAGTGTATAGCTGGTAGATACGCTATCAACCTTACCGTTAAATAAGCCTCCCCTATACTCCCAAATACCATTCAATGGGCTTTTACTCTTCGCAAAGCCACATAGCAGCGCAACCAGTAATAAAGGGAAGATCGTTTTTTTCATCGTATTTATTTTTTAGTATCAAGTAGCTAGTATCAAGTATCAAGATTTTTCTTCTTCGATACCGTTTCTGAGTGTCGTGATACTTGATACTAGCTACTTGATACTAATTCTCAGACCCAGTTAATTCCTTTTTTTAGTAAGGATAATGTTCTTTCCTCTTCGCTGCCGGCTGTAGGTTGATAATTATAGAGCCATTTGGCTGTTGGCGGTAGGCTCATGAGTATAGATTCGATACGGCCATTGGTTTCCAGGCCAAATTTAGTGCCTGCATCATACACCAGATTAAATTCGGTATAACGGCTGCGGCGCTGGTATTGCCAAAGCTGCTGCTCTTCGGTAAACGCACTGTGCCGGTTACGTTCCACCAGTTCGGTATAGGTAGGGATGAATGATCGGCCCAGGGCTTTTGAAAACTCAAAAATGCTGTCCCATGATAATTCATCATTGGCGGTTAAGCGATCATAGAATATGCCGCCTATGCCCCGGGTTTCGTTACGGTGTTTGATATAAAAATAATCATCGGCCCAAAGCTTAAACCGATGATAAAAATCATGATAATAAGTATCGCACACTGCTTTGATATTACCGTGAAAGTATCGGGCATCAGCATCAATAATGTAATGCGGTGTAAGATCGATACCGCCGCCAAACCATCTTTTTGGCTGCTGATCGCTGCCGGCGGGTGTTGGCATTTCAAAATACCGGATATTCATATGGATGATAGGCACCAAAGGGTGGTTCGGGTGAATCACGATAGATACACCGGTGGCAAAAAAATCGTCCGACTCAACCTGTAGGGCCTTTTGCATATTTTCGGGCAGTTTACCATGAACGGCCGAAAAATTCACGCCCCCTTTTTCAAATATATTGCCGTTTTGGATGATGCGCGTACGGCCCCCGCCGCCGCCGTCACGTTCCCATACTTCTTCTTCAAACCGGGCTTTGCCGTCGGTTAATTCCAGCGCCGCGCATATCTCGTCCTGTATTTGCTGGTAATCGGTGGCTATTTGTTCTTTACTTATCACGGGGATTAATTATTGATTTAGTGAATTATTGAATTGCAATAATGGTAAAATTAGTAAACTATTGGTTATAGTGAATTATTGAATTACCGATTTGTTGAACTGCAAAATTCAAGCTGTCCAATCACTAATTCACTAAATCACTAATTCAATAATTAACTGATCTCTGCATAATCCAGGTCCTTGCCAAAAGTTTCCTTTAGCTGACTTAAAGAAAGCAGGGAGATCAGCGTTAATATACCCATCATAATGTAACCGCTGGTGATCATTCCGTTATGTTTTACCAATGCATCAAATGCCCAGTTGATAGGGATTAAAGAGCCCCGCACAAAGTTAGGAACCGTTGTGGTTACTGTTGATCGTATATTGGTACCAAACTGCTCGGCGGCTATGGTAACAAACGTTGCCCAATAACCAACGGTACAGCCCATAAAAAAGCTCAGCCAGATAAATTGCGACGATGTAATGCCTTTACAACTCAGATAAGCAGTAACGCTCACTAAGGATAACACCAGAAATACAGCCATCGTTAGCTTTCTTGATTTGGTAATCTGGGCCAGTAAACCGGCAAACAAGTCGCCAACTGCTATACCTACATAGCTGTATAAAATACCAGAACCCGCGGTTAATACCTCTTTTGAACCTAATGCCGCTCCAAACTCTTTGGCCTGGGTTATGAGTATACCTACAACATACCAAAGCGGGGCACCAATTAAAATACAGTACAAATATTTTCTGAACCTTTTGCCGTTGTTAAACAGCATCAATAAATTTCCTTTAGATACTTCACTCTGGGCTACGTTTTTGTACATGCCCGATTCAAACGTACCCAAACGTAACAATAATAATACAATGCCTAAGCCACCACCAACAAAGTAAGCATTGCGCCAGCCGTATTTGGCAACTGTGGCAGCGGCTACGGCTCCAAAAAGACCAATTACGGCAACCATCATGGTGCCATAACCACGTTTTTCTTTACTCAGGGTTTCGGTTACCAGGGTAATGCCCGCGCCTAATTCGCCTGCAAGACCAATGCCTGCTATTAAACGTACTATAGCATAGGTATTGATATCATGTACCAGTCCGTTGGCAAAATTGGCGATAGAATACAACAGTATCGATCCGAATAAAACTTTTATCCGCCCGAATTTGTCGCCGATAACACCCCAGATAATACCACCCAGGAGCAAACCAAACATTTGCATATTGATGATATAAACCCCCTGCGGCCGTATATCAGCCTCGGAAATACCTATTCCACGCAAGCTATCAATCCTTACGATGGAAAATAGAACCAGGTCATAAATATCAACGAAATAGCCAAGTGAGGCAACAAGAACCAGGAAAATCATATTCCGGGTAGCCCTGGCAGTGGTAGTTGTAGTAGATGTCATAAGTTTTATATAGGCATTTGAACGGCTAAAGTAGCAGAATTATATAAAATCAAAAATTTAAACACAAAAAAACCCCTGTGTATGCAGAGGTCTTTTTTTAAGAATTTTGGTTAAACTATGCTTTTTTTACGTTTACAGCCTGTAGTCCTTTTCTGCCTTCTTCCACTTCGTAAGTTACGTCGTCATTATCTTTAATGGCGTTTACGCCGCCTTGTACATCTTTAAAGTGGACAAAAAGATCTTTACCATCCTCGGTAACGATGAAGCCATAACCTTTTTGTGTGTTAAACCATTTTACTTTTCCAGTTTTCATAATTATAATTATCGTATTAAAAAAAAATTCGTATATAAGATTAATAACTAAAGCCAAACTGAAAATAAAACGGTTTTAATAATCAGAAGGAATAGATAAACCCATCTTTACCAAATATATAAAATTATTGATAAACCAAATAAAATTATTTATTTGGTTGTGGGGTTATCCTTAAATAGGGTTTTATAGCTTTATAACCCTTTGGAAATTTGGCCGGGATATCTTCTGTTTTTATAGCAGGGACCACTACCACGTCTTCTCCGTCCTTCCAATCTGCTGGTGTTGCTACTCCATAATTGGCTGTTAATTGTAAGGAATCAATCACCCGCAAAATTTCCTGGAAATTACGGCCTGTTGATGCTGGGTAAGTAATAATGAGCTTAACCGCTTTGTCCGGACCGATAATGAATAACGACCTTACCGTGGCGTTAACAGAAGCATTCGGGTGGATCATATCATAAGCTTCGGAAATTTTGCGATCCTCGTCGGCAATAATCGGGAAGTTTACTTCTACACCTTGTGTTTCGTTGATATCCCCTATCCAACCGTTATGTGATTCTACCGAGTCAACACTCAGTGCCAATACTTTTACATTACGTTTGCTGAATTCGTCCTTCAAAGCGGCTGTTTTACCCAATTCGGTAGTACAAACCGGGGTATAATCGCCGGGATGCGAAAAAAGCACGCCCCAGCTGTCGCCAAGATATTCGTAAAAATCAATTTCACCTGCTGATGTTTTTGCCTGAAAATTTGGGGCTTTATCGCCTAATCGTAAACTCATGATTATGTTGTTTTATTTATAAAGAATAAATGACTACTAAGTTACTATACATTGTTTGATAAATCAAAATGTAAAAAGTGTAAACTGGTGAAAATTTACAGAATAATGTGATGAGCCGAGTTTTGTCCTGTTTTTGAAGAGGTACATTTTAGGTATATGCAATTTACCCTGTCATCGCTATGCCCACATCCCCTCTCCGCCTGCAGCACTGGATACAAAATCCCCTTTACATTGTAAAATTTTAAGCGTTGATTGTAAGCTTATATCCTTTGCCGCGTATAACTACAATATTGATATTGGGATCAAATTCCAGTTTTTTTCTGAGTTTTGATATGAACATATCCAGACTACGCCCCACAATAACACCTTCATCTTCCCATATCTCTTTTTGCAGCCGGCTTCGCTCTATAGGCTCGTTAGGCGACAACGCGAAAATGCGCAATACACGGGTTTCCGTTCCGGTTAAGTCTATCGTTTTTCCATTGATGATGAGCTTGCGATTTTCCGGGTCGAACAGAGCCGAGCCTAAAGTGAACGTGCCGGTATCTTGACCTTTAGGTAAGGTTCTTCGTGGCTTAACAGATCTCAAAAAAATAAAACCAATAAATGCTAAAAATGGCAGGCTGCCCAGGAGATATCCGTTCTTTACTGTAATTATGCCTGCCGGTTTAAACTTAATGTTGATCATGTAACATCCTCTGGGCTGCATTCTTCCGAGGCATGCCACTATATCATCTTTTTTATTTTTGGAGATAGCGTATCCATAGGCTACACTGGAGTTGCCGCAGTTCAGAACATTAACAATATAATCACCTGCGAGCGGGTCTTTGGTCAGCACACGCCGGGTAGTATTCACCAGGGAGTCTGGTTGAAAAGTCAGATCATTTTCAAATCTGATCTGGTATTCATTTTCTGCGATCTTTTTTACCGGAAGCACCCTTGATTTATTGTCGCCCGATTGTAAGAGCAGTTCATGCCCGATCCTGCGGAGCAAAATCTCTCTTCTTGCCATATCAAAATCGTTACTGCCGGTGATACTGAAAGCCACGCAGATTACAGAGATAAACGCCAGTGGTATCAGTGCGAGTAGATACTTGCGTTTCCCGGAGAGGAGATTTTGGCTAAGGTGCATAGTGTCAATATTTTATTTACAAAGTTTACAATTTTATTTACAATCCAAATTCCTCCAGCCGAAAAACATCAAAGTAGATTTGCTAAATCAAATTAAAAGGATATGAAATCATCATGAGCCAAAGGTTCACAAACCAGAACGAGTAAAAACAGCTCATGATAGCTTCATATTCTTTAAAAAACAATTTACTCTAATGAAAATTAAAAAAATGAAAAGATTATTTGTATTTGTTCCGGCTACCCTGGTGGTATTATTTCTACTAAATTCTTTTGTACTGAAAGAAAAGAAAGCGGTGAAAAAAGCGATAGAAAAAACTAAATCAGCGCCTGTAGCTATCGTTTTGAGGTCTGCCGATGGCGGACAAACATGGCAGGACATTAGCGAAGGGTTGCCCGAAAATTTGCGGAGAGCAGGTGTTTGGAGTCATGGTTTATTTGCAAACGACCGTGGGCTCTATTTACGTGCCGGCAATGGGGTTTATCACAATGAACCCAATTCCACAACTTCTTTTTGGACAAAAGAAGTTGTGCCTGATGGGCAGCGTGAGATTGCCCCTGCCAGGAATGGAATATTTGCATATAATTTCAGAGGTCAATTTTTACAAAAGATAAACGGAAAAAGTGATTGGTTGCCCATGTACACCAGTTTTCAGGAGCAAGCCGTACGCATTAACAAAACGGTAGATTGGATGTACAAGAATTATAAAGAGAAACAAGTATGCAGCGTTTTTGAAACTACGGGGGGCACAGTTTTCATCGGCTCCAATAACGCCCTTTTTAAATCCACTAACAGTGGCAAAACCTGGAAATATGTGCATGTTAGCGGTTGGGTAATGAAGATGGTAGAGTTAAACGGTGTACTCCTGGCTGCCAGCACACAGGGAATATTAAGATCGACCGATGATGGTGAAAACTGGGATCGTGTGATTAGTGAAGGAGGTGCCGGCATCGCTGTAGAACGTATAGATGGTGGGTTTGCTGCTATAGTAAAAAACACCATAACCCAAACAAACAGCATACACATTTCACTGGATAGCGGAAAAACCTGGAATGCAATAGGTGAAGAACTTCAGCCTTCCTGGAGTAGTTTATTAATGAAAAAAATAGGTCTACTTCAATCTCCATTAAATATTTCATCCATCAAACAAGTGGGTAAATATTTAATATGTGGTCGCTCAGATGGTATATTCCGGTCAGCGGACATGGGCAAAACATGGGAAAAGCTGTTACTTCCTGCTATAGAAAATCATGGCTTCAATTTATCTGTTTCGGGCAACGTGATTTATGCCATACCCAATAAAGGATGCTGAAAAATGCCAGATTTAGAAATAATGTGTGATGTCGGCCCCGCAAGATAAGTTGAAATATACGGGTGGTTAATTGCAAAGGCCATAAATATTTTGTATATTTATATATAACAAACAACGGCCCTGCTTACTTTGAAAAACGTAAGCAGGGCCGTTTGGTTAAAGGAATAAAATAGACCAAAAACCGATAGTTTTGTATTTAGTTATTTGAATATCAGTAATTTGCTACTTTTTAAACTTTTCAAAATCCATCAAAAATTTGTTAAAAAGTGTTAAAATCAATGGTTTTGAATAAGTTTTCAGCAGTTTTTGATCTGTTTTTGCCCCATTTTCGATCGGAAAAGTGTTAAAATTGGGGTTTAAAAAGTCTGGTTCCCCTACTCTGTTGTTTGAATTTTATAATCGGGTTTCAAAATTAAAATCAATTATTAATTCGGCTGGATTTACGCTTTGAAATTTTGCCTCAACATTACGCGGCAAATATTGTTGAACCTATTGACTAAGCACAAAACTGAATGAGCAGACACACCTATGATACCGGAATAATTGGAAATTGTGCCTTTTTGGCCCATATTAATAAAAATACCAATGTCGACTGGCTTTGCTGGCCCAAGTTCGACAGTACGTTTATCTTTGGCGGATTACTGGATAAAATCAAAGGCGGCGAGTTTTCCATCCGCCCGGAAGGTGAATATACTTCGGTACAGCACTACCTGGAAAATACCAATGTGCTGATAACCGAGATAAGTCCTAAAAGTGGTGGTAAATACCGTATAACTGATTTTGCGCCCAGGTTTTATCAGCATCAACGCTACTACAAACCTCTGATGCTGATCAGGAAAATTGAAGCCATAGAGGGCTCACCAAGGGTAATTGTGAAGTGTGAGCCGGTATCGGAATATGGCGCGGTAAAACTAACGGTGAACCGGGGAAGTAACCACATACAATACCTTGGTGGTGAAGAAAATATACGGCTTACTACCAATATACCCATCAGTTATGTATTTGATGAGCAGGCTTTTGTATTGAATGAAACTAAATACCTGGCCTTAACTTATGGTGAACCGCTGGAGGCTGCACTGATATCCACTGCCGACCGATTTTTGGCAGAAACTGTTCAATACTGGCGCACGTGGATCAAGCACTCCTCTATCGCTACGTATTATCAGCCCTTTGTGATTCGCTCAGGCTTGGCGTTGAAAATACACCAGTTTGAGGATACAGGAGCCATTATAGCGGCAAGTACCACCAGTTTACCCGAATCGCCGGGAAGTGGCCGTAACTGGGATTATAGGTATTGCTGGCTGCGCGATACTTATTATGTGATCACGGCGCTGAATCATATTGGGCATTTTGAGGAAATGGAGAAGTATTTTAGCTATGTTACGGATATTTCTTTTTCTGAAGATGAACGCTATCAACCGCTTTATGGCATAACCGGTAAAAGAAACCTTGTGGAGGAGATCCTGACCGATTTGGAGGGTTATATGGGTAATCAACCCGTACGTATTGGTAACCAGGCTTATGAGCATATCCAGAATGATATTTACGGACAGGTAATGATTTCCCTGCTCCCGCTGTACACTGATCATCGTTTTGTTTTCTCGGAACGAAAAGACTCTGTACGCTGGATAGAGTCGCTACTGAATAAGATCGACCGTACCATTGATGAAAAGGATGCCGGGATCTGGGAGTTCCGAAATATGGCTAACATTCACTGTTACAGCAATCTGTTTCAATGGGCCGGAGCATCCGCTGCCGAGAAAATGGCTCGCACTATCGATAATAAAGAGCTCATTGATAAGGCTATCGAATTGAAAGAGCGGGCCGCTGCGCATATCGAAAGTTGCTATGATCCAGTGAGAAAAGTGTATACCAATTCGGCCGGTAGTTCCAATCTGGATGCCAGTACGCTGCAACTGATCATGATGAATTATCTTGACCCTGAATCGCAAAAGGCAAAAGATCACTTACTTGCACTGGAAAAAGAGTTAAGGACGCCTAATGGATTATTTTACAGGTATTTATATACTGATGATTTTGGAAAGCCTAAAACCACTTTCCTGATATGCGCCTTTTGGTATGTAGAAGCGTTGGCAAGTGTTGGCCGCCTGGATGACGCGCAGCGGGAGTTTGCCAATCTGCTGCAATATTCCAATCATCTGCTATTGTTTAGTGAGGATGTTGATGAGCAGGACGGCAGTCAATGGGGTAATTTCCCGCAGGCTTACAGCCACGTTGGCTTGATGAATGCCGCTTATCGCATAGCTATCAAGCTGGATAGGCCGGTATTTTTATAATTATTGATTTAACGAATTATTGAATTAGCCATGTAAGTTTTCAATCACTAATTCAATAATTCACTAAATCAAGAATTAATTAACCTCAACTGTAGTATGTTGAGTAAAGCTGGTGAGTAATTTACGTACCTCTGTTGGGTTGCGGAGATAAAATTTAGCGGCTGATAAATTGCTGCCTACCTTAATGGTAATAGCGGTTTCGGGCAGGGCTTTAAATATATCTTCGTCGGTGTAGTCGTCGCCAAAGGCAATAATAAAGTCGTAGTCCTTACCCTCTGTCAGGCTTAAAGCGGCTTTACCTTTGTTGATATCCATGTTTTTTACTTCCAGTACCTTATCGCCGGCTAACAGTTGTAAGCCTTTATCACTGGCCAGGTATTTCAGGTTATTCATTAATTCGCTTGCTCTAAGCTCGCCTAAGCCATTTTGTGCCTTGCGGTAGTGCCAAACCAGTGAATAGGTTTTTTCTTCAATAAAGGAGCCCGGAGTGCGGTCTACATAAGTTTCCAGGATAGGATAAATATCGTGCTTCCATTGATCGCTCAGACCCGATATTTTATGCCAGTGAGTTTCCGGTCTTTTAAACCAGGAACCATGTTCGGCAATCAGGTATATGTCCAAATGTTTAAACCAGGCATCCAGGTTTTCATGCTTGCGGCCGCTAATCAATACCACCTGGTTGGCCGGGTCTTCAGAAAGCTTGTTAATGATGTTATATAGCTCTTCGTCGGGGCTAGCCTGATCAATGTTCGATTTAAAGCTTACCAAAGTACCATCATAATCTAAAAAGATGATCCTTTTCTTTGTTTTTATATACCGGTTGATGATAGATTGTTCTGTAGCAAAACTTACGTGCCGGGCCTGCATGGAGCGTTGCATGAGCTTAACCTCTTTTAAACGATCAAAGAAAATTTTGACCCAATGAGAAATGTTAAATTTGGACACCAGCTGCCGCATGGGTACCATTCGTTTTTGCTGCTCTTCCAGCGGCATACTAAGGGCTTCTAATATCGCCCTGCAAACTTCGCCAGTGTTATTGGGGTTCACGATAATAGCATCAATTAGTTCTTTAGATGAACCAGCCATTTCACTTAATATCAATACACCATCGTTATTTGTCCTGCTGGCTACATATTCTTTACTTACCAGGTTCATACCATCGCGCATGGGAGTTACCAGGCATACGTCGGCAGTATGATATAGGGCGGATAGTGTTTCAATCGGGAACGATCTGTAATAATAATGAATTGGTGTCCAATCCATGGTGCGGTATATGGAGTTGATATTACCTACCCTTTTATCAATTTCTTCGCGCAAATGAGCGTATTGCGGAACGGTATCTCTTGAAGGTACCACAATCATGTAGAAGGTTATTTTTTCAATACACTCGGGGCAAAGTTCCAGCATTAACTCAAAAGCCTGTAGTCGCTGTAATATACCTTTACTGTAGTCCAGGCGATCGATAGAAAGGATGAGTTTGGTGTCTTTGAAATTATTTTTAATCAGTTCAATCTGTTCTTTGACATCATCCTGCAGTGGCAAAGTAGCATACTTTTGCTCGTCTATTCCCATTGGAAATGATTCTACCACAATAGAACGTTCATCCATGGTAATGATGTTTGATGAAGTATTCACGGGTAAAATACGGGAAGTTGCCCCTAAAAAGTGTCTTACATCATCAAAAGTGTGAAAGCCGATGAGGTCGGCACCGAGCATGCCTTCCAGTAATTCAGATCGCCAGGGTATCAATCGGAACATTTCGTGCGAAGGAAATGGAATATGCAGGAAAAAGCCAATAGAAACATCTGGTAGTTCGCTCCTTACCAAGGCGGGTAAAAGTAATAACTGGTAATCATGGATCCAGATGATGTCACCAGGTTCGGCAACACTTAAGATGATATCTCTAAATTTTTGATTTACAGTTCGATAATAATCCCAGTTGGATTGTTTGTAATTAGCGTAAGTGGAAGCATAATAATGAAAAACTGGCCATAAAACCTCGTTCGAGAATCCTTCATAATATTGATTGATCTCTTCCTGATCAAGGAAAACGGGGATAAGACTTAGCTCTTTTAACTGATGGGAAACGTGGTTTTTATCCTGCTGCTCGGTGATTTCGATACCGGGCCAGCCTATCCATACATTATTATCTTGTTTATATATTGAACCTAACCCGGTTGCTAAACCCCCTTCACTTGACGATAAAACATACTCGTCATCTGCTTTTGAAATTTTGATAGGTAACCGGTTGGATACAATGATGGTCTTGGGCATATCTGCGAATTATATTAATAAACTGTACAGATTAATAAAGCCAGAAAGCCCTGATTTGTTTGCTTAATAGTTACAATGAATGATAAGATAACAGGTTTGTGACATAAAAAAAGCCATCCTGAAGTATCAGGATGGCTTTTTATGAAAACTATTTAGAATTATCTTACTTGTTGGAAAAACTCCAGGTTAGCTTGTTGAGTGATTCTTACCAATACTTCATGGTTGTCGTTTTTAAGATCAACAAAGTATGAAGTTGGATCGATGTTGTCGTTCAGGTCGGTATTAGCCTGGTAAACAATAACCTCACCTATTTCGTAACCTTTGTAATCTTTAGCAATTTGTTTTAAAGTTTTAGCAGGGATAGCTTTAGCGTCAACACGTTGAGTTACACCTAAAAACTCACCATTCAGGTTATAGAAAGCAGTTTTCTTAACACCATCGATAGTGAAGGTAGCTTTCTGGCAATTTTTAGTTACAGTCCAGTTTACATCTTTTGCATCAGCAAAATCAACTGTGAAACCGTGTAAAGCGATGTAAGAAACATTTGTTCCACCATCTACTACTTTTTTTACGCCGTCAGCGGCAAATACATTAACGCTTAATAAAGCGGCAATTGCTGTTGTTAAAAATATCTTTTTCATGTTCGTTTAAATTTTAAATCCATAACAAAAGTATGCTAAGATTAGTAATGTCACAAATAAAATTTAACTTTTATGAATATTTTATAATTATATGACTTTTAAGATGAAAAATTTAAATTTTTATAACTTACTTAGTGTATAATTTACAATATGTAAATTTAAAAATGCATAAAAAAATCGGTTTGGGATTAGCTAAACCGATTTTTCAAATTACTTTAACCTCAATTTAACCATTATCCGCGAAACCTGGATACAAAGTCATGCCTCCATCCATAAAAATGGTAGTGCCGGTGATGTAATCTGCGTCATCAGATGCCAGCCAGGCGGCCAGTTTACCAATGTCTTCGGGCTGGCCTATACGGTTATATGGTATTAGGGTAAGTAGTTTATCTAATGCCTCGGGTGTATCCCAGGCCGCTTTATTAATAGGTGTTTGTATAGCGCCGGGGCCGATGCCTACCACCCTTATTTTATGCGGGGCCAGTTCCTGGGCTATACTTTTCATAAACATGCTGATACCACCTTTGCTCGCTGCGTAATTTACGTGTCCGCCCCAGGGGATTACTTCATGTACGCTACTCATGCAAATGATCTTGCCGGCTGCACGGCTCCGGTCTTCAACCACTCCCCTGCGTATGAACTCTTTGGCTGCCTCACGTGAGCATAAAAATTGCCCGGTAAGGTTAATACTTATTACCGTGTTCCAGTCATCCAGGGTCATATCTACAAATTTTGAATCCTTTTGTAAACCGGCATTGTTTACCAAAATATCAATGGTGCCATATTGCGCGAACATCTGTGCAAACATTTCCTTTACTTCGGCTTCGTGACTTACATCGGCCTGCACGGCAAATGCTTCACCGCCTGCTGCTTTTATTTCAGCCACCGTGGCTTCAGCGGCATCGTGATTGTGAGCATAGTTAATAACCAGTTTTGCACCTGCGCCGGCCAATGCTAAAGCCACGCCTTTACCAATACCGCTATCGGCGCCCGTAACCAGGGCCGCTTGTCCTTTTAATGATGGGTTCATTGATTCATAGATTTAATGGTTTCAATATAACCAATGTATTTTACCTCAGAAGGTTTTAAAATATTAAAAATGTGTAAACAAAAAGAGACGCATGTGATGCGTCTCTACAATAGAAAGAATATGTTGGTAATGATAGTTACAATGCCTTTATATAATCTAAAAACATATAAAGTGCTTTCTTTTTTCCGTCGGTAAGATCAAAGTCAATTTTGTGCATCAGGTAATCCTGGATGTCAAAATCCTCGCGCATAGGTAGTTCTTCAAAAAGTTCTGCACGATGGTCAAGACCATATTTCAGGGCGGCGTTAAACTCTTCCATAAAATCTTGTGGAATAGGCTTATTAGCTATCCAGCCTGCAAACATAAATGGTAAGCCGGTGAAGTTTTGCCATTCTTCGGCAAGATCGTAGGCATATTTATATTTCTCCTTTTTGCCAAAAGTACGGTCGCCAATTTGTACAAAGGCGGTATTGGCTTCTGTCGATTCGCTGTAGTCGGCAGCATCTTTAATTAATTCAGGTGTTACCTTCCAATAGTTTTTTAATAAAACTCTGGCCAGGTTATTGGATGAACGCGATTGCGGATCGAGCTGCAGAGATTTAATGTTCTTAACATCACAATTACTGAAAATAAATACCGAATTTACAGCGCCAACAGCACCAATACAGTATTCGGATACTATTTCCCAATGTGGCAAATTCAGGGTGGCTGCTACCGGGATCAGCCCGATGTCAACCACATCATCAATTAGTTTTTGAGCACAGTCTGATGGCATATCCAGGCTCAATTCAATTTTATCTAATATTCCACTATGTTGAATGCCGTATATAAAGGGTTTGGTGTTAGTGTAGCTTACAGCTGATATTCTTATTTTATTCACAGAAACGCTCTCTTTCAGGATTGTTTTAAATGTTCGGAATTATTAAAATCGACGATCTCAAATTTATCGCCGTCATATATTACTTTGTACAGAACCAGGTTCTGGTGCGGAAAGGTATCCATTTCGGTAAGGGGTTTTCTGCTTAGGATGCAAAGCAACAAACGCATAGCCCGGCCGTGCATACATATCAATACGGTTTTTTCCTCGGGATGGCTCATGATTACATTAAGCGCTTCGCGCTCGCGTATTTCTACCTCATTCGGACTTTCACCACCTTCAAATTTGCTGTCTAGGCGGCCATCTAGCCAGTCGCGCATAATTTGTAAAAAAGCGGCTTTGTTTTGCGCAGTTGCAGGTTGCCCCTCATGTATTCCCCAGGCCAGTTCGTCTAAACCTGATAATTTCTGATACGGTATACCCAAATCGATAAAAGGCTGAATACTTTGCTGGGTACGCTTTAATGCCGATATGTATATTTTATCAAAAGGTACACTTTTGTAAGCTTCATAAAATTGAGACGCTTGTGTGCGGCCTTCGTCATTTAAATCGGTATCCATTCCCCGGCCCTGTACAACGCCTAGTCTATTAAGCTCTGTTTGGCCGTGGCGAACTATATATAAGGTTTTTTGTATCATTCAGTTTTAAGCTGAAAGCTAAACCCGAAGGCCTAAAGCTTTATCGCTTGTTTTATATTGCTTTCGGCTTTTAGCCTTCTGCTTTAAGCTTTTTATCTAGTTAATTACCGGCAACTTGTAATACTGCGGTTTGGGTTCAGTTTCCGGGAATTCAAAATTAGTAAAATCGGTTACCACATTATATAAAGTGTCGCGCTCAATAGGCTGCCGTCCTACATTTTTGATCAGCTCAACCAATTGTTTGGTGCTCATGCCCGGGTGCTGTTCTTCAGCACCAGCCATAGAGTATATTTTGGTAGTATCATCCAGTGTGCCATCAATATCATCAACCCCAAAGTTTAGGGACAATTGTGCTGTAGTACGACTGATCATGGCCCAATAAGCCTTAATATGATCAAAATTATCCAGATATATGCGAGCTACTGCATAATTACGAAGATCCTCAACAACAGTTGATTCCGGTACGTGCGACATCTGGTTATCCTGGTTGCGGAATTTTAACGGGATAAATGTTTGGAAACCTCCTGTTTTATCTTGTAACTGGCGCAGGCGCTCCATATGATCAACCCGATGCCAGAATTTTTCGATATGGCCATATAACATGGTAGCGTTGGAGCGGCCACCTAGTTTGTGCCATTCTTCATGAATAGCCAGCCATTGATCGCCGGTACATTTATCTTTAGATATCAGGTCACGTACTTCAGGATGGAAAATTTCGGCACCACCACCGGGTATCGATTGTAAGCCAGCCTCTTGCATCAGGCGCATGCCCGTAGCGTAGTCAATTTTGGCCTTTTTAAATATATAATGATACTCAACCGGGGTTAATGCCTTGATATGCAGTTCCGGGCGATGGGCGCGGATACGACTAAAAAGTTCCTGGTAAAAAGGTACATCGTACTGTGGTAAAACACCGCCAACAATATGTACTTCGGTTACCGGTTCGCCGTCATATTTGGTCACCATGTTGAACATCTCGTCCATGGTGTACTCCCAACCTTCTGATTTTTGTTTCAGCAGGCGTGAGTATGAGCAAAATTTGCAGTCATAAACACACAAATTAGTAGGCTCAATATGAAAATTACGGTTGAAATAGGTTTTATGCCCGTGCCGTTTTTCGCGGATGTAATTGGCCAAAACGCCCAGATAACCCAGGTCGCCCTGCTCGTACAAGATTACGCCTTCATCAAAGGTGATGCGTTCGCTGTTAAGAACTTTTTCGGCAATGTGCTTTAAATCAGCGGATAGATCCGGATTTTGTAATAATAACTGTAAATTACCTTCAGCTTCCATGGAAAAAAACTTTGCGCAAATGTACTAAAAAGCATAAAACTATGCTTTATGAGATAATTCATTACAAAGTGGATGGAAGTAAATGACACTAAAATTGCATAGAGGTTATTGCGCCTATGGTTATACCATTAAAACAATCATCCTGACAACCATTTGGAACATAGCCGCAGTTGGATATCATGCCGTTGTTTTTTGCTTCAAAATAAATGCTGTTGGATTTCTTATCAGCCTTAAGCCAAACGGTTTTAGCCTTTTGATAAACAGCATCTAAAGTAAGTGATTCATCTGTGTCGTTAGAATGTGTATTGATATGGCCAGCGTCTTCGTGCCATTGATTTATGGTATCTTTTTGACTGGTGCCGTTTCGCCTAAGTTGCGTCGAAATAAAATCCCGTGAAACAATTTTACCATTAATTACACTGATTTTAGTCTCCGATCCATAACCGAAAACAGATCCGGAGCTAGTGGTATATTGATATGAATTTTGTACGTTGCTTTTGAAGCTTAACCAGATGTTATAGCTTTTATTAAAGTCGCTTTCATTGGCAATGTTATCTTTTTTGCAGCCAGCCATTGAAATTAAAATAATGATAGCGGATAAGTAAAGTGTTTTCATGATGCAGGTTTTTAAATATTACGGAAAAATTATTTCCTCCGCTACACCTTATAAAAATAATCTTATTTAATTTGGCCAAATGAAGTTTGAAACTATAGCTATCCATGCGGGGAATAAAAAGGACGAATCGTCAAAAGCTGTAATACAGCCTATTATATTATCTACCACTTTTGAACGTGGTATTGATGGTGATTTCCCGGGCGGGCATATTTATAGCCGGTCATCCAATCCTAACCGCTGGTCGTTAGAAAATGTACTGGCTAAGCTGGAGAATGGTGTGGATGCAGCTTCTTTTTCATCAGGTAATGCTGCGGGCATGTCGATTTTCCAGTCGCTGCCCGCGGGTACGCACATTATAGCGCCCGATGATATGTATCATGGCTTACGTAACCAGCTTAAAAATCTGTTTGCCGGCATTTTAAGTTTTGATTTTATTGATGTAAATGATACTGATGTGCTGCAACAGTATATTAAGCCCGAAACAGGTTTGATTTGGCTGGAAACGCCATCAAATCCACTGCTTAAAATAACTGATATCAAAAAGGTAGTGGCTATTGCCAAAGCCAAAGGTATCAGAGTGGTTTGTGATAATACCTTTGCTACTCCGATATGCCAGCAGCCGCTTTCATTAGGAGCAGATATCGTGATGCACTCAGCAACTAAATATTTTGGCGGCCATAGCGACCTGATGGGTGGCGCATTAATCACCGCTGAAAAAAGCGAATGGTGGCAAAAAATACGCCAGGTTCAGGAAATGGGCGGCGCTATCCCCTCTCCAACTGATTGCTATTATCTTGCCCGCAGCATTAAAACATTGCCCTATCGGATTAAAGGCCATGTACAAAACGCTCAACTGCTGGCTGAGTTTTTAGAGCAGCATCCTCGGGTTGAACGTGTGCTATACCCAGGTTTACCATCGCATCCGCAACATGACATTGCTAAAGAACAAATGCTGGCTTTTGGTGGTATGTTATCCTTTATTGTTAAGGGTGATGAAAACGATACGCATAACATCATCAATAAACTCAGCTTATTTACTCGTGCCACCAGTTTGGGAGGAGTTGAAAGCCTGATAGAGCACCGGGCAACTGTGGAAGGGCCTGATACCAAGACTCCACGTAATTTGCTTAGGGTATCTGTAGGACTAGAGCATATCGATGACTTGATAGCCGATCTAAAGCAAGCACTTAGTTAGGATAAAGGTAATGGGCGAAAGGTAAAAGGCTTTTTTTATCGTCATTTATACAAAACTTTTCACCCTTAACCTTTCGCCTTTTGCCTCAAAGAAAAATTTAATTTGGTTTTTTAATTTATATCACCCTATATTTGCAACAATATTTGGTAGCGATACCATTGATCAATTCTCCGCGATAGTTCGGGTTTTGATTTATAAAGAAGCGGCGAGAGATCAGGCTCAATGACCCGCTGGCAACCCTCCAAAATTGGAGAAGGTGCCAATTCCTGTCCCGGAAAATAACCCCGGGGAATATAAATTTATAACCATGAAAAGTTTAATTAAATTTAGTCAGCACCACATTTTTAATACCTCAAACGGTAACATACAATCTATTTGCTTAAATATCAGCAATATGTGTATGTGTTGCTGCTGATCGACTTAACACGTCCTCTTTTTCCGATCCCGAAAAACAAACGTGTTGCAACAACTGGTAAAGATCATTTACCGGCAAGTTAAAAATCCATCAAATCGTCAAAAAATTAATTAAACACATTTCAATCTTACAACTATGTCTGCCAACAATTTAAAATTCGAAACCCTTCAATTACACGCCGGCCAGGAAGCCGATCCAACCACTGGTTCACGCGCTGTACCACTTTATCAAACCACCTCATACGTATTTAAAAACGCGGAGCATGGTGCTAATCTTTTCGCGCTTAAGGAGTTTGGTAATATCTATACCCGCTTAATGAACCCCACTACCGATGTTTTTGAAAAACGGGTAGCGGCTTTAGAAGGCGGTGTCGCAGCTTTGGCTACAGCATCGGGGCAGGCGGCACAATTCATTGCTTTAAACAATATATTACAGGCTGGTGATAACTTTGTGACTTCTCCTTTCCTGTACGGCGGAACCTATAATCAGTTTAAAGTAGCTTTTAAGCGTTTAGGTATCGATGTTCGTTTTGCAAAAGATGATACTGCTGAAAATCTAGAAGCTTTAATCGACAATAAAACCAAAGCCATTTACCTGGAAACAGTAGGCAACCCGGGTTTTGCCATTGCTGATTTTGAAAAGGTAGCAGCATTGGCTAAAAAACATGACCTGCCCCTAATTGTAGATAATACATTTGGCGCCGCAGGTTATTTATTCCGCCCATTGGAGCATGGTGCACATATCGTGGTAGAATCAACTACCAAATGGATCGGTGGACACGGAACCAGCATTGGAGGTGTTATAGTTGATGGAGGTAATTACAACTGGGGTAACGGTAAATATCCACAGTTTACAGAACCATCTGAAGGTTACCACGGGTTGGTATTTGCCGATGTATTTGGTATTGACGGCCCATTTGGTAACATCCAGTTTATTATACGTGCCCGTGTTGAAGGTCTGCGTGATTTCGGCCCTTCACAGTCGCCGTTTAATGCCTGGTTGAATATTCAGGGTTTAGAAACTTTGTCATTACGGGTACAACGCCATGTAGATAATGCGCTGGAACTAGCTAAATGGCTGGAACAACATCCGCAGGTAGCTAAAGTTAGTTATCCGGGTCTACAATCGTCACCGTACCATGCGTTGGCAAAAAAATATTTAAAAAATGGTTTTGGAGCAGTGTTGTCATTCGAGATTAAGGGCGATAAACAACAGGCAAGTCATTTTATTGACAGCCTGCAACTGGTAAGTCATCTGGCCAATTTGGGTGATGCCAAAACGCTGATCATTCAACCATCGGCTACAACGCATCAGCAGCTTTCTGACGAAGAACAGTTATCTGCTGGTGTTACACCAACATCATTAAGGGTATCAGTAGGCATTGAACATATTGATGATATCAAAGCCGATTTTGAACAGGCGTTTGCCAAAATAGAGCAGCTTGCTGCAGAGTTAGTATAGTTTTTTTAAGTGATATAGTAAAGTTATAAGGGATGGTTTTAAGTCTGAACCAAAGACTTGAAACCACCCGAATAACAAAACAAAAGGATGAATACAGAAATATTTAAGTACACAGAAGCATTTGAATTCGAATCGGGCCAGGAAATACAGGATCTGGAAATTGGTTTTCATACCTATGGCAGGCTGAATAAGGCGAAAGACAACGTGATCTGGATCTGTCATGCCCTTACCGCCAATGCCGATGTATTTGACTGGTGGAAAGGTTTGGTAGGTACCGGGTTCCTTTTTAATCCCGAAGAACATTTTATTGTGTGTGCGAATATCCTGGGTTCGCCTTATGGTACAAGCAATCCACTAAGTGTAAACCCGGTAAGTGGGCAGCCTTATTATCAAGCGTTTCCGCAATTTACTATTAGGGATATCGTAAAAGCACATCAGTTACTTGCTGATCATTTACAAATCAATAATATACATATTTTGATAGGTGGTTCACTTGGCGGTCAACAGGCAGTTGAGTGGGCTATTATAGAACCTGAACGGATCAAAAACCTGATCCTGATAGCTACAAATGCGCGTCACTCGCCATGGGGCATCGCGTTTAATGAGTCGCAGCGTTTGGCTATTACTACCGATCGTACTTTTTATGCCAATACACCAGATGGTGGCCAAAAAGGGCTTAAAGCGGCCAGAAGTATAGCTCTGCTCTCCTACCGTGGATATAAAACTTATTCCATAACCCAGCAGGAAGAAAGCGATGATAAAACAGATGACTACCGTGCATCTACCTATCAAAGCTACCAGGGGCAAAAACTAGTGAACCGGTTTAACGCCTACAGTTACTGGTATTTGACCAAAACTATGGATTCACATAACGTGGGTCGTGGTCGTCATGGGGTTGAAAAAGCCTTAAGTCAGATCAAAGCCCGTACTCTGGTTATTGGGATTCATTCTGATGTATTATTCCCGATTGAGGAGCAACAATACCTGTTCCAGCATATCCCGAAATCAGCTTTTGCTGAATTGGATTCGTTTTATGGGCATGATGGATTTTTAATTGAAACAGAAGCATTAACAAATATTATCACATCGTTTTTTAAAACCGATGTAAAAGGAAAAATTATAGAATTACAACGTACAGCGTAATGAGTAAAAAGTTAAATATCGGATTATTTGGGTTTGGAGTTGTTGGGCAAGGACTTTATGATATCGTTAAAACCAAAAATTTAAACATTGAAATTGTGAAATTTGCCATCAAGGATCCGCATAAAGAGCGCTCCCTGCCAGCACATTTATTTACTACAGACCGGGACGAACTATTAAACAATCCTGAGATCAATACTATTGTGGAGTTGATCAATGATACAGAAGCCGCTTTTGAAATTGTATCAAGAGCATTAAGTTCGGGTAAAAATGTGGTTTCGGCCAGCAAGAAAATGATCGCGCTTCATCTGGAAGAACTGATCGAGTTGCAGCATAAACATGGTACTTCTTTATTATATGAAGGTGCAGTTTGTGGTAGTATTCCGATTATTCGTAACCTGGAAGAATATTATGATAACGAATTACTGCACTCTATAAGCGGTATTTTTAACGGATCATCAAACTATATACTTTCCAAAGGCTTTATTGAGGGCCTGGATTATAACAGCGCCCTAAAACAGGCACAAGACCTTGGCTTCGCAGAAACTGATCCAACCAGTGACGTGGGTGGTTTTGATGCCAAATACAAGCTGGTAATAGCTGCTGCGCATGCTTACGGTGTAATTGTGCAGCCAGATGAGGTATTTAACTTCGGCATACAAAACCTGGGCGCACAGGATTTGCAATATGCCCGCGAAAAAAACCTGAAAATAAAACTGGTTCCTGTAGCCAAAGAATTGGACGAGCGAAATGTAGCCCTATTTGTATTGCCTAAATTTGTAAACGAAACAGAGTTTTTATACAATGTAGAATACGAATACAACGGCGTAACCGTACAGGCAGCATTTGCTGATCAACAATTCTTTTTTGGTAAAGGCGCAGGTGGCCATCCTACCGGATCGGCTGTATTGTCTGATATCGCGGCCTTGCGTTATAACTACCAGTATGAATATAAAAAGGCTAAAGAAAAGACCGACCTTAACTTTACCAACAACATTGAATTGAACATTTACCTGAGATATGATGATGAAAGCCTGGTGGAAGCGCTAAACTTTAAGCATATACAGGAGCGTTACTACTCGGGCAGCTATAAGTTTGTTATCGGAAAGGTTAACCTTCAAAATCTGATCGATAATCAGGATTTGATTTCAGATAGCAAAGCTTTTGTAGCCTTTGCTGATCAGTTAACCGGAGTGACTTTAGCATCAACAAAAACATTTGCAGCTGAAGCTGTATAAAAATGATATAAAACAAAGGGGAATTGTGCATGCGATAACGTGATGTACACTCCCTTTTAAAATAATAATTTATAAAAAAGGTGGCATGCTGAGCTCCCTCGAAGCATAGTGGGCAGGGCTCTGCGCTCGACCCTTCGACAGCGCTCAGGGTGACAGTCCTTTTTTGGGATTTTTTTATAAGCTATTCTCCCTTTAGAGGATTATAAGGAGCTCTTAATCCAGATAATAATGCCTTATCCTGTTTAAGCCCTCATCAATTTCATATACCCATGGCGTAGCTGTAGGTATTTCAAGATTACTTACCTCTTCATCACTCAAATGGTCAATGTATTTGATTAAGGAACGCAGACTATTTCCGTGGGCCACCACCACTACCTTTTGATTACGCCGCATAGCTTTTACAATACGCTCATTCCAAAAAGGTAAAACACGGTCCATGGTTTCACTGAGGTTTTCGGTTAGTGGCAGTTCCCGCTCAGTGAGTCCTTTATACCGGAGATCGTGCCCCGGGTAACGGGGATCCTCTTTGGTAATAGCAGGTGGATACTCATTAGGATCGCGGCGCCATTTATGGACCTGATCCGGTCCGTATTGAGCAATAGCTTCATCTTTATTCATCCCCTGTAGAGCACCATAAAAGTGCTCGTTTAATCGCCATGATTTTTCAACCGGTATCCAAAGGTGGTCTAATTCCTCTAAAATAAAATGCAGGGTTTTAATGGATCGTTTAAGAAAAGATGTAAAGCCAACATCAAAATTATAGCCATTTTTTTTGAGAATGTTGCCTGCATTTCGGGCCTGTATATATCCATTTTCCGAAAGGTCGACATCTTCCCAGCCGGTAAAGCGATTTTCCAAATTCCAGGCGCTTTCGCCGTGGCGTATCAATACTAATTTTTGCATAGGTAAATACTTAACGTAAAAGTATGTCTTGAGTTGTAAAAATTTGCTTAATATTTATAAATCAGTTAGATTGCAGTGAACCAATTAAAAAATCTAACCTATTATGATTCCTACAACACCTGTAACTGTTAAAGATGGCATTGCCAACCCGGCTCCTCTGGGCCTTTGCGCCTTTGGTATGACCACCGTATTATTAAACATTCACAATGCTGGTTTTTTTGAAATGAACACTATGATACTGGCTATGGGTATATTTTATGGCGGATTGGCACAGGTAATAGCTGGTGTAATTGAAGCCAAAAAGAATAATACTTTTGGTTTAACCGCTTTTACCTCTTATGGATTCTTTTGGCTGTCGTTAGTAGGTTTAATAGTGATGCCTAAATTAGGTTGGGGCACAGCACCATCAGAAGGTGCCATGTGTGCCTATTTAAGCATTTGGGGAATATTCACGCTATTATTGTTTTTTGGAACCTTGAAACTAAATCGCGCATTACAGTTTGTATTTGCTTCGTTAACCATATTATTCTTTCTGCTGGTTGCCGGTGATGCTACTGGTAATAGTAGTATAAAGCACCTGGCTGGATATGAAGGTATAATTTGTGGTGCATCGGCTATATATACCGGTATTGCCAATGTGTTGAATGAGGTGTACGGCAAAGTAGTATTACCAGTTGGCCCTGTTAATGTTTAATTTAAAAGCTAAAAATAATTCTGCTAAATTGCGCAGGTGAAAGATTTTAAAAAATATTACAGCATACCGGCCACCCCCGAAGAGATTTATATGGCCTTAACCAATCCTATCACCATAGAATTATGGACGGGTGAAGCAGCCGAAATGTCAACCGAGCCAGACTCTGAATTTTCCATGTGGGATGGTAGTATTACTGGAAAAAACCTGGAGTTTGAACTAAACAAAAAAATTGTGCAGCAATGGTATTTTGAAGGCGAATCTGATAATTCCATCGTGACCATTAAACTACATCCTGATAAAAAGGGATCATCTGTTGAGTTACGACATACCAACATTCCTGATAACGATTTTGATGATATGGTTGATGGCTGGAACAATAGTTATTTTGGCGGCCTGATTGATTTTTTTGAAGGAGAATAAAAGTTTTGACGATAAGCTTTGGATAAAAAAGGTTGATCAGAATATGTCATAAAACAACAAAGCCGCTCATTTGAGCGGCTTTGTTGTTTTAGAAATTGTGTCTAAACTGAAATTCAACTATTAATATAGTGTGAATTCAACTCTGCGGTTTGCCTGACGGCCTGCAGCTGTTTTGTTAGATGCAATTGGTTGTGATTGACCATAACCTGTAGCCTCAATACGTGATGCATTAGCACCTTTGCTTACTAAGTAAGATTTGATTGATTCTGCACGGTCTTTTGATAATCTCATGTTCAGATCTTTAGAACCTGTGTTATCAGTATGGCCTGCTAATTTTAAGCTGAAATTTTTCTCGATCAGTAAGTTAGCAACTCTGTCTAAGCTTGGTAATGAGTGCTCACGGATGGTTGATTTACCTAAATCAAATTCCAGATTTTTGATCGCATCCTTAACCACTTTTCTGTCTTCTTCAGTTACAACAATAACCGGTTTAGCTAATGGGCAACCAGAACCATCTACTTTAGTACCAGAAGGTGTATTTGGACATTTATCATTAATATCCAGTACTCCATCGCCATCACTATCAGTTGTTAATTTGGCAAGGTTAGCATTAGTAGTGTTCAAATCATTTCTTAACTGGTCGTTTTTAGCTTTTTCTGCATCAATTTCTTGTTGTAATGCAGTTTTGGTTTGTTGATTTTCCCATAAGTATTCCTTACGCATTGATGATACAGGGTTGTGTGTTGCCATTTGAGGTTTTTTACGGCTACCCAAAGCAAATTCTAAACCTATGTGTGCATAAGAAAATCTGTCATTAGTTGATCCATAATTGTAACCGTCAAAATTGTCAGATTGTACAAAGTTAACCTGGTAACCTAAGTCAAGGTTTACACCTGGGGCAATATCAAATTTCAAACCAAGACCCAATGGGATGTAGATTTCGTTAATAGAAGCCTTGCCATCGGTTCTGAAGTTAGTTTCCTGACCACCAGGAGTAGTGATCTTTGGCGTATAATTCATTGTACCAGCACCAACGGTTAAATACGGTTGGATAAATGGTTTGTCATGACGCCAGTTAATGTTAGCCAGGGTAATGTTGGCGCTCAAACCAGCAGACCAGTTAATGTTGGTAGTGAATGAACTATAAACCGTACCATTCGCACTTGTCTGGCTGTTGTTACCTTTTACTTTACCGCGCAAGAAATCTGCTTGTAAACCTAATGAAGGTAAAAACTGGTATTTGATATATGCACCATACCCAAGTTGTTCGGTAGGATTTTTAAAATCCTGTCTTCCGTTAGTACCAAAAATAGTGTAAGGGGTTAACATGCCTCCGTGAACACCCACAGACCATGTGCGGAAATTATTGCCGCCTGAAAAAGGCTTTACGTAATCATAGCTTGATGCTGTTGTGTCAGGTGACTGGGCAAATAATTTACCACCTACCATAAGTGCTGTTAGCAGCAGCGTGGTTTTTTTTAAATTTGATTTCATATCGTTGTGTTTAATTAGCGGTTTACTGTTCAATAAACCATATCCCCCTTAGGCAACATTAATGCCAGCAGGTTTTTTCTACAACATATGTTTAGGATAAAATTTAGCTATAGTTTTAAAATTAAGTGTTAAAATTTAAGTATAAATAGCTGATAGAACCTGTTTTAAGCAATGATAAGGAGCAAGAAAGAAACCCGTGTTTTAACGGGTAACAATTACAATTTCCTGAATTTTTGTACCAAATAGTTAATGAGTTAAAAACAGTACAGTCTGTATTAAAAAACTTATTTTTGTATATATTAATCTATACAATAGTTAATTATAAGGGTATTGTTCATAACAAGGTGAAAATGTTGAAGATGAAATTTGGATGAAATTTCGTCTGTATGGGGATTTTTAACTATTATTTAAAATTTAAAACCAATATATATAATATGTATTATTATATGCAATATATATGGTTAGGCCATCACAGCAATCGTGTCAAATATTTTCTCCCCTAATTGGCTATCACCCGCTAGTATAGAATTTTGTATTCCAATTTCAGGTGTAATGGCCTTAGTGAAAAGTTTCCAGGCAATATCTGGCTTGATGATTACTTTGCTATCAGCAACTTTGTTATTTTTAGTGACAAAGCCCCACTTATCCCTACCTTTTTGAAGATACCAGTTGCCACCGGCTTCACTTTCTATGGCTATTTCAATTAAAGTGTTATCTGGTGCCTGCACATTGCGATAAGTATGTGGTAAAGCATACATAAAAGTGGCTATGCACGGATAAAAGAGTTCACGGTGCATAATACCCGGTTTGTTTACCGCATAGCGTATTTGTTGTTGATGGTGCCATTTTTCGGTGTACTCCCTGGCTATATGGAACCAATTGGCAGATTGCTCCTCTCCTGCCCAGGCCACCGCGTATTTAGCAACGCCAAATGGGTCTAACAAGGCTAATTCGCCTGTGAATTGTGCTCCTGTTGTTTCAAGTAGCTGTATGAGCAGATCGGGGCTTACCTGTTTCATAGCCTTTACCCAGATCGCATTCTGCTCATTCAGAAAATCAACCAGATCCCGGTAACTATTGATCATTGGCGGTGTATCTCCGGTGAATGATTGTCGCGAGGAGATAGTACGCACATTGCCATGCAAAAGATGAGCGGCGATATCTTTTACCGTCCAAAGTTTGGCTACAGTAGGCTTGTTCCAATCATCGGGCGACAAAGATTTAAGTAATTCAATAAGCAGTTGATCCAGTACCGGAAAAAGATGTATGGTTGGTATAGGTACAGGGTTCATAATTGATAAGTTTATAGTTGATGATTCATAGTTCATAGCAGTTGCATCCTGAGTCCATGAACCATCAACTATGAACTATCAACTAAGCAGGATGTACAAAAACTTTTGACTTAATCTCGGCGCCTGCCTTACCTAAGGTGGCGGCTACAGAGCAATATTTAGTTAACGACAGTTCAACGGCGCGGGCGGCCTTATCCTCGTCAATATCACCGTATAAATGAAATTCAATTTCAATATCCTCCCATAATGAGGGCTCTTTGCCTGCCTCACGTTCGCCGTTAACCACCATTTTATAATCCTTTACTTCCTGGCGTTGTTTTTTCAGGATGCTGATCACATCAATGGCCGAACAGCCTGCCAATCCCATTAAAAGTATCTGCATAGGGCGAACACCAAAGTTATCACCACCGCTCTCAGGGCTGCTATCCATTTTTACGGTATGACCGTAGGCATCAACCGCTTCAAACCCGAAATCACCATGTACACGTTTAAGTTCTATTTTATTAGGCATATTGAATATATTGTAAGGCTAAGTTAGGTATTTACGCCCGCTTAATAAAGTACTTCGGAGATGCTTTGTATGGTTTTTTATAAAAATGATCTTAAGTTGATGTTTGCCTGTCTTTTACGGGTATTACTAATTTTAAACCCGACCATGTTTCGTCTATTGCGCAAATTTTTATATCAACCAGCCCGCTTTTAAGAGCGGTACCCCTCACCAGGTCTTCGGTTACATCGGTTATTACTTTTGATGCCTTTTTTGGCCAGGAAACCCATATCATACCATCTGGTTTTATCTGTCCTTTCAGCAACGGTAATCTGATCAGCAACTCATCTTTATTCAAAGTAAAAAAGTGTATAAAATCTTTTTGCAGAACCGGTGTATCATCAAAATATAGCTCTGGGGGCAGGTCGGTAAACAAGCCCATGTAATAATCGGGGGCATTGATCAGTTTAATCCTGAATCCTGGTTTGATGCCCAGTTTTTTTGCCAGTGGTGTTCCTGAATATCCTGTCATGATATCATTTGATTTAGGTGCGGTTTTAACATTTCGCGTAATTACTGCTTAGTTTATTTACGGTCAAAAACTTTTTAAACCTTTAATTTTAACACTTTTCTGCTCAAAAACAGATGAAAACTGGTCGAAAATCACTCAAAAAACATCGATTTTAACACTTTTTAACAAATTTTAACGCGATTTTAAGCGGTTTTTAAAACTTTAAAAAGTATTAATTTATTGATTGTCAAATAACTAAATCAAAAACAGTCGATTTTTGCCCTGTTTTCCTCCTTAACAAAGCAGCCCGGTTTTCCTTTTTAATCAGAAAAACCGGGCTGCTTTATTACCTATAAAGATACGAAAAATTTACCCGAATTTATAAATGTTCCGTTATGACGTGATCTGTTTTAGGTGATGCTTTAAATGCTCCAGATAATCGTTGGCCAGCCAGGTTACCGTTTGCAGGTTGGGTTCCAGCTTGCTGTTGTCGCAGCGGACGTCTACCCTGTCTAACGGATAGTTTTTTAGTACGCTGATGATCTGTTTGTTCAATAAAGTCCACAGATCTGTCAGGTCTTTAATATCAGCACTCTGGTAAGCTTGTGCTGTTACCCAGGCATCCTGCTCATAGGTGAGCCTGAAGTTTTCTTCGTAAGTGCAGCGTATAAATCGCTGCAGGTTAATCTGCGCGCTATCGATCAAATGACCCAGAATTTCTTTCTTTGACCACTTGCCGGATGCCGGCCTGGTTTCCCAGTCAATTGCCTGCGATTTTATATCCTGAAACTCATTCAGGATAGTGTTTAATTCTTCTACAACGTGGTTCATTTTGTTTTAATTAAATAGTATTTAAAGATTGTTATTTCATATTAAATAACAAAACCATTAACTTCAAAGCCTTAAACATAGCTGATGGTCCTTAATTATATCTGGATAGCCTTTTTTTTGATAGCCTTTGTGGTTGCCTTTATCAAACTAGTGTTTTTTGGTGATGCAGAAGCATTTAAGTTATTGGTTGATGGTATATTCAGCTCGTCCAAATCATCGGTAATGGACATCGCTTTGCCTCTGGTTGGTGCAATGGCTTTTTGGCTGGGCATACTCAATATTGGTGAAAAAGCAGGTGCTATTAATTTTCTTTCGCGCATTGTAGGGCCATTCTTCAGCCGGCTTTTCCCCGAGGTTCCGCGCGATCATCCCGCTACCGGTCAAATGCTCATGAACTTTTCGGCCAATTTACTAGGACTTGATAATGCCGCCACCCCACTAGGTTTAAAAGCTATGGGCAGCCTGCAGGAGTTAAACCCGGATAAAGAGTCGGCCTCTAATGCCCAGATCATGTTCCTGGTGCTGCACACCTCAGGTTTGCAATTATTACCGGTTACCATTATAGCCCAGCGGGCCATATTAAATGCGGCCAACCCTACCGATGTATTTATCCCTTGTATTATTGCCACTTATGTAGCCACTGTGGTTGGTTTGCTTGTAGTGGCTGTTAAACAGAAAATAAACCTGCTTGATAGGGTAATTATTGCCTGGCTTGGTGGTTTAACCGTTTTTATAACCTTGTTGGTTTGGTGCTTTACGCATTACTTAACTAAAGGGCAAATTAGTGCGGTATCCAACATCGGCAGCAATTTTTTGCTGTTTACTATACCCGTAATGTTTATTCTGGGCGGTCTGATTAAAAAGGTCAATGTGTTTGATGCTTTTATTGAGGGCGCCAAAAGTGGATTTGAAACTTCGGTAAAAATAATACCTTACCTGGTAGCCATGCTGGTAGGTATCAGCGTTTTTAGAAGCTGTGGCGCGCTGGATTATATGAACGACGGTTTGCGCTGGGTATGTACGCAATTTAACTTAAACACACGTTTTGTAGATGCCATGCCCGTGGCTTATATGAAACCCCTGAGCGGATCGGGTTCCAAAGCCATGATGATCAATACCATGCAAACTTTTGGCGTGGATAGCTTTGCGGGGCGGTTAGGCTGCATATTCAACGGTTCGGCAGACACCACTTTCTATATAGTAGCGCTGTACTTTGGTTCTGTAGGTATTAAAAGATCTCGGTATGCCATCCCCGCAGGCCTCATAGCCGATTTTGCCGGTATCATTGCAGCTATATTGGTGGCCTACTTGTTTTTTGGTTAACAATTTTATTTTTAGCGATTTATAAAATTTTCTAACAGATTAATTTCTCATCATATTCTTATCTTTTTTTGTAACTAACAGGCAAAATATTCCGTATAAGAGTGCGAATTCGGCAATCATAGTAACCTGCATTATGATTGCTGCAATTGGTTGATAATTGTTTTACCCCCAAATTCACCTTATCGGACGGTGAGTTAAGAAGCATTTGATCATTGTGAAACCAATTTTTAATGAACATAAAGTATACTAAAAAATCATTTTTTTTAGCACTTCTCTGTCTACTTGTGTCATCAGCTGCAGCTCAATCTATTAACGTTGGTAATGTTGATGCGGGACCTTATGGTCCGGGTTCAACCATTACCATACCTATAAAGTTGAGCAATACTTCTGGCTGTTTTGCTGTCAATAATGTATTTAATCTTTATCTGTCAGATGCTAACGGCAATTTTGGTGCTCAACAACTAATAGGCACCATCAGCGGTTTTTATGCCACGTTTGTGAATGGTATTATCCCTGCCGGAACACCATCCGGAACGGGATATAAATTACAAGTAGTCTCCACCGCGCCAGCTATCACCAGCGCTGCATCATCAGCATTTAGCATTAATAACTCGGCAGGAGTAGTTGCTGCGGTAAGTTCCCAGATCATTAATCCGCAATATCCGGAAGTATTCGGTACGTGTAATGGCACACCGAATACCACCACCAGATATACTTTTTTAAATCAGTCCACCTCCGGAGCATCAGTTACCGCTTCCTTTTTTAATGACCTGGCACAAACAGCCGAAGGTGGCACGGTTACCGTTTCGCCCAGTGCCGCTTTTGATGCCCAGGCGGCAAACTATACGGTAATGGTTAAAGCGGTAAATGGCGGTATTGTGGGTACAAAATCCTATTTGCTGATGAACAACGTAGCCAATAGCGGACTTGGCGCAACGGGTATCACCTCTGTATGTCTTTCAAACGGCAGCGGGGAGCTCACCTTTAATGCCGATATCACCTCACCCCAAACCGGATTGCAGAATAATTACCCGGGACATACCTATAAAGTAACCTGGGGCGATGGCGCCAGCAGTACCTTTACACTTTGTGAGATCATAGCACAAGGCGGTAAACTTGTGCATACTTACAACGCATCATCGTGTGGCAGTATTTTTAATAATATCAAAAACGTTTTTGGGGTCGATCTGCAGCTTACCAGTGTTTACTGCGGCGATATTGGTACCCCGGCAACCAAGTATGCTCAGGTGCTTGCACCACCTGTAAATAAATTTTCAAATGTTGATGCAGGTTGCGTAAATGTACCTGTAACATTTGCCAATACCTCGTATCCCGGGCAGTCGGCCAGCACCACTACCACCTCGGCCAGTTGTGTTAATACCGATGCAAAATATTCGTGGTATGTTGATGATATATTACAAGTTCAAAATTATGGGGCTACCCAACCTTTTGTTTACACTTTTACCACAACAGGTGTGCACACTGTAAAACTGGTTTTGCAAAATACGGCAGGTATTTGCGGAGCCGCAGATGTTATCAGGACTATCTGTATTCAAAACCCACCAAAACCGATATTTAATTTTCCGGTGAAAGCCGGTTGCGGGCCATTAACTTTAATACCCGACAATACATCGGTAATTGATGCCAATTGCGATAACACCAATAATTACCAGTGGATAACCGCAGGTCCGGCGGCGGTTACTTATGCAGATAATACTACCGCTAATAGTCAGCAACCGCACATGGTTTTTGGTACGGCAGGTGTTTATCGTGTTAACCTTATTATTAATACCAAAAGCTGCGGGCCGGTTTTGGGTACCGAACAAAGCATTACGGTTGATGCCGCGCCAACGGCCCAATTATCGGCAGATGCATCTGTGTGCGGTATTAACCAAACGCTTAATTTTAATACTGATGCGGGTATTACCCATACGGTTTTAGGCGGTATAGGCGAACTTAAACCAGATTCGTACACCTGGACAGTAAGTGGTGGAACGTTTGATTTTGCAGGTGGCACAACTGCCAATTCCCAGTATCCGCAGATAGTATTTCATGACGCCGCGACTTATACGGTTAGTGTGGCGGTAAAAAACGGATGCGGCGCGCCGGCTACCGCTACACAGCATCTTACTTTCCAGGTATCCCCAACTATCAGTGCCGGTAATCCTTTTACGGTTTGCGCCGGATCAGATATCAACCTTACAGGAACCGTTCCAAGCGGTTCTGTAACCGGGCAACAATGGACGGGTGGTACAGGCACTTTTAGTAACCCTAATGCATTGGTTACTACCTATACCCCATCTGCTGCTGATAGAGCAGCGGGCAAAGTTACTTTTTCATTAACAGGTACCACCTCATTAACGCCGCCTTGCGATAAGGTGGTTAGCACGGTTACCATTACTATTCAACCACAAACGGTTATTACCAGTGCTCCTGTTATTAATAATCAATGTTCAGGAACAGCACTTAATTATCATATACTCTCTACACCCAGCGGTAATTATAACTGGACAATTGATCCCACTAAAACATCGCCATCGGTTACCGGTTATGCAAGCGGAAGCGGTACAGTTATCAATGATGTGCTCACCAATAGCGACCCATCAAATTTTGCTATAGTGACTTACATAGTACAGGCTATTGGTGGCAACTGTAACGGCGATCCTTTTACCTTAACTGTTCATGTTTTACCGGCACATCTTACAGCTGGCTTTACGGCCAGTGTAGCCGAAGGCTGCGGAGCTTTAACCGTTCAGTTTACCAATACATCAGTACCGCTCAGCGGGAGCTTTACCTGGGATTTTGGCGATGGCAATACCTCAACCGAAGTTAGCCCTTCACATCAATTTACACCGGGTACTGATGGCAAGGATAAAATTTATACAGTAAATTTGCAGTTACTCAACTCCTGTGGCAATAACATAAATGCTACACCCGTACAGATCACGGTGCATCCGGCAGCGCCGGTTGCGCTTATTCTTCCAAGTCCGCTAAGTGGTTGTTCGCCATTTACGGTGACCGTTCAAAATGCGTCGCCGGGTAATAATAAAAACTACACTTATCACTTATATGACCCAGCCACGCAGCAGGATGTCCTGCCTGCAATAACGCATACAGATAAAACCCCGGCAGTTTTTACTGTCACTTCATCGTTAGCCAAATTGTACAAGTTATATATGGTAGCCGAAGACATTTGCGGTAACACCACAAAAAGTATAGAATGGCCCATTTCGGTATCGCCGCCTGATTTTGTGGCAAAAACCTTTGTGACTGATAATAACAATACAGGCTGCGTTCCTTTCGCTACCAGTTTTGTAAACGCCTCAACCGGTGGCGATACGTTTACTTATAATATATATGACCCCGCTGGTAATGTTACCCACATAACTGCAGGTGGTTTAGGCAGCACGCTCCCTTATACTTTTAGCCAGGCAGGTGTTTTCCATGTTTCTATAACAGCTACCAATAGCTGTTCGTCTATCGAGTCGGATAAGGTAACTGTAACCGTAAATCCGCTGCCATTACCCGCTTTCTCTGCCAATGTTACCACAGGTTGTAAAACGCTGTTAGTCAATTTTACTAACGGAACGCAAGCACCGGATGGTAATTCAAACGCAAGTTCATACCAGTACGATTGGGATTTTGGCGATGGCAGTGCGCACGCATTTGAGCAAAATCCAGCTCCGCATTTGTACCGGTTCAGTAATACACCGTATACCGTTACGCTGATGGTGACCAACCCGGTAACCGGATGTACTGCCACTGCTGTTAAAAATAGTTATATCACCGTAAATCCCCCACCCTTTACCGCCTTTGGAGTGAAACCGGATACCACCATCAGTATACCCAATTACAGGTTTTCATTTGTTGATCAGACCACCAATGGCCCCGAGAGATGGCTTTGGTATTTTGGCGACGGGCAAACCTCCAGCAATCGAAACCCTACACATACCTACGCCGATACGGGTACCTATACGGTAACATTAACAACTTACCGGGGCGACTGCGATAGTGTTATTGTGCACAAAGTTCACATTACGGGTATTCCTGGTCAGCTTTACTTGCCAAATGCCTTTATGCCAACCAGCGGTTCAACGGAGCTCCAAAAATTTATAGCCAAAGGTTCCGGCATCAAAAAATGGCATCTGCAGGTATTTAATAATTACGGGCAACTGATGTGGGAAACCGATAAACTAACCGATCCGAAAGGTACGCCGGTAGACGGTGATGGCTGGGATGGAACATTCAGAGGGGCGCCTGTACAGCAGGGTGTTTATATATGGCAGGCTTCGGCAACATTTATAAACGGCACAGAATGGAAAGGCATGAGCTATAATAACTCCCTCCCCAAACGCACGGGTACTATAAATTTAATACGATAGCAGATGCGCAATCCCTTAAAAAAAGCTATTCTATTTTTCGCAGCGCTGCTAACAGGCCTGGTAACCTTTGCCCAGGATCATATGTATTCGCAGTTTTTTAATTCGCCGGTTTATCTTAACCCGGCATTGAACGGTCAGTTCCCCGGCGATCTGCGTATGAACCTCATTTACCGTAACCAGTATACATCGGTACCGGGTGGTTTTAATTACCTTACCGCCTCGATCGACTATAATATTCCCCGGTTTGGTGGTGGCGTAGGCTTATTGTTTACCCGTGGCAGCGAAGGTGCTGCCGGCCTTATTAAAAATAATATAGCAGGTATTTATTCTTACAGTGTAGGTTCAGATGATTTTGTATTATCGTTTGGTTTACAGGCGGGTATTACCAATCGTTCTGTCAATTATAGTAAGCTGATATTCAGCGATCAGATCGATCCGCAATTTGGCTATATACCCGGCGCTCCTACCGCAGCAGAACCACCGCTTTTTGACAACCGATACTATTTTGATGCCGGTGCGGGTATCAACCTGGTGGTGGGCGATTTTAATATCGGGGGCGCTTTACAACATATTAACCGGCCTAATGAGTCATTTACCGGTATTCCGGCCAAATTACCCATGAGGGGCACGGCGCATGCCAGTTACCGGCTTGACCTGAACCCCTATGCCAACCTGGATGAAGACGAAAAATCATTCCTGATCCCTTCCGTTATCTTATACAAACAAGCCAGTGCACAATCTATCAATGCCGGCATGCAGTTTAAGCGGAGAAGTATTAACGCTGGCCTGTGGTATCGCACCGGCGGATCGGCAGGGCCAAGCGCCGTAGTACTCTCGCTGATATTCGACATATTCATCCACCACGACGGCGGCGAAAAGCTGCGTTTAGGTGTAAGTCATGATGCTCCTTTCGGTGGGTTAAATTACAGCAACACCAGCGGATCATCAGAGGGAAGTATCGGGTATGAAACTACGCTCCCATCCCGCTCGGATGCCTACCGTAAATTTGAGGGATCACGGCGTTGTTATGATTTTTATTGAGCAGGTATTCATTTTAATCATGTGGTCCATTTTTGGCGTAATTGCAGGCTAACTATACTGGCTTTTAGTATCTTTATCGCCAAAATCTTTCTTTGGGTTTAGCAGTTTTTATTGATGATGTGTTTTTTTTGAAAAAAAATGAATTGTGCAGGCAACCTTTTCATATCGGGCTACGTGATAACTATAAAAATGATAAATAATAGTACAATTTAACCCCATTTGAACCCCTTATATGGGAGAAGCGGAACTACAACAACTTATTGCGGGCTGCTTGCAGCAAAGCCGAAAGGATCAGAAAATGCTTTATAAGGCATTTTACGGCTTTGCTATGAGCATATGTTTGCGATATGCCGGTAACCGTTATGAAGCTGCGGAGATCATGAATCAGGGTTTTTTAAAAGTATTCACTAATTTGCACAAATATGATACGGGGCGCCCGTTCATTGCCTGGGTTGGCCGTATTATGATGAATACTTCGGTTGATTATTACAGGAGCAACCTGAAACTATCGCTTAATGATGATCTGGATGCTGCCGAAGATATAGGTCATGATGAACTACCCGACCAGAAACTAAATTATGATGATCTGCTGAGCATGATACAGCAGCTGCCAAATGCTTACCGTACCGTATTTAACTTGTTTGCTATTGAAGGTTTCTCGCACGAAGAAATAGCAGCCCAGTTAGGTATCAGCACAGGTACATCAAAATCAAACCTATTTAAAGCGCGGGAAAAACTAAAAACAATGGTACTTAACTCCGGCCGTTTGCCGGACAGTGGTTCCGAAGATATACGGCATAAAATTATTGCCATAGGTGCGATGAGCGTTGGACTATCACACTTGATTGAATTAATATTGCGATGAAAGGGAAAAACGAAAATAAATTAGATCAGCTGTTCAAAGACGGGTTATCCGGCTCTGAAGATCATTTTGCTTTTCGTGAGGAGGATTGGGCTTCTATGGAGCGCCTGCTGGATAATAAACCCAGCAAAAAGGCGGTTATCAGGAGGATAATTTATTACTCGGCAGCAATAGCAGCTATTTTACTGCTGGCTGTAGGCTTGTTCTTCTTTAACAGGAACGATAAAGAAAAGAATGAATTGGCAGTTAAGCCAAAAATAAAAACAGGTACACAATTACCTGTCCAAAAAGATAATGGCCAAAATAGTCAGCCTGCTGTAAAAGACTCAGTTAAAAATACTAATCCAGATAATGAAAACCTGGTTAAGAATAATGTAAACAGCGGCAAGAACGACGCGGGATCGGCCTTAGGTGTAACTCCGGGTAAGCGTAATCAGCAAAATAATATACCGGTGAATCAAAACCCCGTAAATCTGATTGTACCGGGCAATAAAACCACAAAGGATAGTGCTGATAAAAACAAGACGGTTGTTCCTCCGGTGGATAATAATAACAATGTGGTAGATCCTACAAAGGTAGCCGCTACAAACACGCAAAAACAAAATGACCTTGCTGCCAATACAACTAATCCCGGCCAAGCAGATACTACTGGTAGTAAAACAGCGCCGGTACAACAGGTTAAAAAAGATAAACACTCTCTTAAACCGATACTGAGAACCGGGCCACGCTTTACGCTGGCCATAATGGCTGCACCGGATTTGAATGCCGTTAATTCGTTTAACCGGAACCAGGTGGGTACAAACTTTGGGGTGCAGTTAGGTATCCACTTGTCTAAAAAATTGAGCATATCAACCGGTGCGTCGTATGCGGTTAAGCCTTATCAGGCTACCGGCAGTCAATATAACTCTATAGCCTGGCAAGGGCGACCAAGTAATGATCTTCCGGATTATGTAACAGCTAATTGTAAAGTGTTGGATATACCCTTGAATCTGAATTATCAATTCTATGCCAAGGGCAGAAATAAGTTTGCTATAGGCAGCGGTTTGTCATCCTACATTATGCTCCGCGAGAATTATCATTTTTCGTTTGCCGATGGCTCGAAACCATCATATGATGTTCAGGTTGATGGCCGTAACCAGCATTGGTTGGGTGTATTGAATTTAAACGCTACGTACGAACGCAGGATCAATTCCAAGTTCAGTACTATTATACAGCCTTATATGAAACTCCCGGTTACAGGTATCGGCGTTGGCCGGGTTGACCTCCGGTCGACAGGTGTGGCGGTTGGCGTAAGTTGGAATATTAATCCGTTCAGGCCTAAGTAAAAAAGGATTAAAAATAAAAAGTCCCGCTATTTTTAAAACAGCGGGACTTTTTATTTTTTACCGGTTTTTAGCCAGTAAAATAATGTCTTTTCCTTCTATAACCTGTTTGTTATAACCATCCTGGGTAATGTTGATCATGGCATGGGCTAACTCCTGCAACGTAACAAAGCCTGCAGGATATAAAGCTCTGCCAATAGGGAATAACCAGTTAATGTATTTATAAAAATTATGTGTGTTCGACAAACCTTTTATCGGTTTAATAAAGCCAGGGCGAAAGGCAAATACCTGTTTAAAAGGGAGCTTCATCAAATCGTTCTCGGTTTTTCCTTTAATAGCCGCCCATCCTTTACCTTTTTCCTTGCTGTCGGTTCCAGCTCCGGAAATATAGCAAAAGGTCATACCTGGGTTGAGTTTGCTCAAGATTTTGCCTACGTGCATGGTTAGCGTGTAGGTTAATCTGAAATATTCGTCGGCTTTTATCCCTACGGATGATACCCCTAAACAAAAATAACAGGCATTATAACCCGATAATTCATTTTCAATAGCCGAAAGATCAAAAAAGTTACTGTGTATCACTTCTTTAAGTTTGGGATGTGTAACCCCTATGCTTTTTCGGTTGATTAGCAGCACGGCTTCTACATCGGGATGCTGTAAACATTCATGCATCACCCCCTCGCCCACCATTCCGGTGGCCCCGGTTATAATCACTCTTAATTTTGCTTTCATATTATGCGGGGTTGATTAACATAGACCAGGTGAGATCAAATGCTTCGTTAATAATCTGTTCCTTTCTGTCGGCGCATAGATCGCACTTCACCAGGAACTCGTACATCCCGTTGATCTGGCTCCAGGCAAGCGTGGCGATCAGCTCGGTTGGTAGATTTTTAAATATTCCGGCCTGTACAGCACCCTCCAAAAGTTGTGTGTGCTGCCGGGAATGTTTGGCTATATCCTCGGCCGGAACCAAAGCCAGATGCGGCGAAAAATGGAATTGTTGGAGAAAAAAGAACTCTTCTGGACGTGTAACTCCCCATTTTAATGAGTACACAAACATATTCCTGAACTTATCCTTAAAAGTTTCGCCCTGGTTAATCTTTTCAAACAAGTATGTGTTCAACTCCTCTTTTGTTTGGTTGTAAAGGGCCACTACCAGCTCGTCCTTGGTGTTAAAATAATGAAACAGCGTACCATTTGATACACCGGCCTCGCTGGCTATTTTACTGGTAGGCGTACCATGAAAACCATATTGTACAAACAACTTTAAAGCTGTTGAAAGAATTGAGGCTGACTTATCCATATATAAACTGACTAATCACTCTACAAATGTATCCAAAATTAAGCTCCTGCAAACTATTTCTTTGATTAACAGGGTCCAGATCATAAAATATTAAAATAAAAAGACAATTCCTGATTCTTCGGGCAACCCTTTGCCACAAAGCAACGATATATTAATAGACGCCTATGCTAGAGCCTGCAGGTGTATACAGGTTAGGTTTATGGCGTTGTGAAAGCTTGCTCATTTTTAATTATCTGCACATGGTACCAGTTTCAGTTGTGATCATCACCAAAAACGAAGCCGAAATGATAGGCCGCAGCATGAAGATGCTCAGGCAGCTAACCGACGATATTGTTGTGATTGATAACGATAGTACCGATCATACCGTTGATATTTCGGTAGAGAACGGTTGCCGGGTTTATCAGAAAAGCTGGGACGGTTACGGAGCCAATAAAAACAAAGGTATCGCACTTGCGCGGTATAACTGGATATTGAGTATTGATGCCGACGAAATTCCTGATTCGGCCCTGCTTACATCTATCAATCAATTGAAGCTAGACGATTGCGACACCGTTTATGATATACCTTTTAAAGCTTATTACGGCAACAAACCCATCAACTTTGGCAACTGGGGCCGCGATCATCACATCCGGTTATTTAACCGTACCAGGGTTAAATGGTCCGAACCACCAGTGCATGAAACCTTGGTTATGCCGCAAAACATGCGTGTTCAAAAGTTGAGTGGTCATTTGCACCACTATTCTGTTAAAAACGTACAGGAACATGAAACCAAGATTGTTCATTACGCCCAACTGAGTGCTTTAAAATATCTGCAAAGCGGCAAAAAAGCCAGCCTGGTAAAATTATACCTTGCCCCTTTGTTTCATTTTGTAAAAGCTTATGTATTTTTATTTGGTTTTTTAGATGGCAAAGAAGGCTGGAACATTGCCCGGATGGCTTTTAAAAACACCTGGTTAAAATATTATTATCTGCATAAAGCCAAACGGAATCCCATTCAAAAGAAAAACTTTTATGAAGCACCTGTTATGGCATACGAATTTAAAGCCAATGCCCATACCGAATAAAGCAGGGCACCGCACATGAAAAAAAGGCTGATCCAAAATCTTTCGGCCAATACACTGCAATTGGTCATTAACCAATTGTTTGGGGTATTGATGTTTTATGTGCTCTCGGTAAATCTATCAAAAGATAGTTTCGGCCTCATCAACCTGGCGCTTACCGTAGTGTTTACCGCGTTCAATATTCTTTCTTTTGGTATCGATCAAACAGTAGTTAAAAAAGTGGCCCATGGCGATGATGCCCGTGGTGTACTATCCATCTATATATTCCATGTAGTTTTTACCGGGATCTTATTTTATGGGATCCTGTTATTGGGTAAACTATTTTTTACAGGTGATACCTTACTTTACCGGCTTATTTTATTTGTAGGTGCAGGTAAGCTCATGATCTTCTTTTCCACTCCACTGAAACAGGTATCCGGAGGGATGGAACGATTTAAGCTGCAAGCTTATATGCTGGTGGTATCAAATATAGTAAGGGGCAGCGCTTTGGTGGTATTGGCAGTAACACATTTGCTAAGTATTAACCATATTTTATGGATATTTATAGCTGGTGATACATTGGAGTTTTTATTCAGCGTTTACCTGTTCAAAAGATATATTGGCATATCCATCGTACCCCGGTGGAATAAAGCAGAATACGGTTTGTTGGTTAAACAATCCTTGCCGCAGGTGGGTGTTGTTCTGATCACTTCGGCGCTGGCCAGGTTCGATTGGTTGTTTATTGGCTTTATGGTATCGGCTATAAAACTGGCAGAATATAGCTTTGCTTACAAAGTATTTGAGATATCTACCCTGCCCCTGCTGGCTATAGCGCCCTTATTGATCCCCAGGTTTACCCAATTGTTTAAAGATGAAAGCTATACTGGCGATAACCTGAAACTGTTAATTAGGGTGGAGATGATTATCGCCACTTTTACGGCTTTGCTGTTAAACATGTGCTGGAATCCGCTTATTGATCAGATTACCGGGGGGAAATATGGCGCTGTAAACAACAGTACTATTTTTATCCTGTCGTTATGCCTGCCGTTTATATACCTCATGAACTTTTTCTGGACGATATATTTTGTACAAAATCGTTTAAAAATGATCCTGCAGGTTTTCCTGGTTACATTTGGTGTAAATGTTATAGGCGATCTTGTGCTGATACCCTTTTTTAAAAATGAAGGCGCGGCGATTGCTTTCCTGGCATCATGTGTTGTGCAGGCTGTTTTATTCAGCTCAAAAAATAAACTCAGCGAATTGAATGGTAGCCTGCTTATTTTATTAAAATGCACTGCCAGCGCGCTTATGAGCGGTGTATTGGCTAAATTTCTATTCCAAAACTTCTGGCTGGCTTTACTAGTCTCGGTGTTTTTTTACTTTATGGCTTTAGCAATTATCCGCCAGATCAAAATTGCAGAGTATAAAAATTTCCGTAAAATATTGGGTAAATAGGTCAGGGTGCTCCGTAACAAGAGTAAACGTATCTAAATAAGCAAAGATGAAAATAGGAGGCTCCTTTGGAGCCATAATATTTCTCCATTTTACTATAAACAGGGTGCTCCTATGGAGCTATGTTTATTCAAGCTCCGTAGGAGCATCCTGTTTATAGTTCGTAATATATTAAGTGTTTTGGCTCCGAAGGTGCCTCCTGCATCACCATTTTTATTATTCATGACCATGCATATTTTCGCGTATGAACTGGCGCATTCCTACAAAAGTCTTGATACTTGATACTCACTACTTAATACTAATCACCCAATTCTTTTTTTAAAATCCACCCAGGCAACCAATCCCATTTTCAGGTCGTAATGATTATAAAGAAACCGGAGAATGTTGACCAGAGCAGTGGCTTTTTATAGGGATAAAATAAAGGATAAGGTGGATTGGAAACTCCTCATCTTTTTGCTTTTGTTTTTAAATGTAAAGCTGGCCATAAAAATTCCGGTTATTATATTGATGAGCTTGTGGCAGTTCAATTTTAAATTCGGGTTCCGGTTTAAAAATTCCCGTTTGCCGCTTTTTTATCCGCTGATTATAGTCATCGTTTTAGTCGACTGGATCATTTATAAAGGTTATGTCAATGGTCATTATAACATCCTGTTAATTACCGGTATTGGTTTTTGGTTGTTGTGCATATTGGCTATACACCAGGTTAAACTGGCTGTTGATAATAATCCGGCCGAAGTAGTACATCAAACCATAACAATTTTCTTTGTTATCAATAGCCTGATATCGGTATTAACGCTTGCTGTTATCATCTTAAAAACCCATGCAATCAACCCCTATACTTACCAGGGGCAATATCAAAAATACTTTATCAATACCGGCGATTACATCAGGGGGATAGCATTTGATACTTCCATTACTAACTCCGTATTAAGCGCTTTTGGCGTAATTTATTTTCTCACCAGGAAAAACGCCGCGATGCTGCTGGTTTGCATGGCTGTTTTACTGCTTACGGCAAGCAATTTTGTAAACCTGGCTTTACTACCCATATTACTATTGCTGTTTATTTTTAAAACAGACCGGTATCAAAAAAGCCTTGTAGTTATCTGTCTGGTTTTTCTGGTTGTTTTTATGGCAAAAATATCGCCGCAGAATAATGAGTATGCTACCCAAACGCTCATTCATTTATTTAAGAAAGATAAGCCTTTGCCTATAGTTGCTGCACCTGTGAACCCGATGGCCAACTGGCGTATCACCGATCGGCCCAACAATACCCTCACGCCCGAAGAACGCAAACAAAAGATAGCCACTTTATATCTTGACAGCGTAGGTAAAATTCTGGATTCGATACGAGCAAGCAGACGACCGGACTATGTAAAAAATGTTTTCCTGGCCGATGGCGGACGTATAGCCATTACCCAGCCCAATCTTAATGATGAGTATTACCAATACAAAAAAGAAACACCGGTTGAGCTATTTCAGCTGATTGGTTTTATAAAATCGCACAAAACGGCTTTGCCGATGTCTGGAAGCGGAGAGTATACTTATTCTATGCCAGGAAAAGCTGTGGGTTTTTTGCAGACTGTTTCTTTTTTTCGCACTCATTTAGGTAAGATTTTTACAGGAACAGGTATAGGCAACTTCTCGTCTAAGCTGGCTTACCGGGCTGTGGGAGCTGGTTTTGCCGGCGGGTATCCTGCTGCTTACGATTATATTAATCACGATTTTTTGGTTAACCACCTGGATCTGTACCTCTATTTCTATAGTAAACAAACAAGTTTTCACTCCATCAGCAATAGCACATACTCTGTTTATGACCAATTATTGGCAGAATATGGCCTGCTGGGTCTTGCCTTATTTTTAATCTGTTATATAGGTTTTTTTGCGAAACATTATAAAAAGCTCACTTACGGCTTACCCATATTGTTTTTGATGCTGGCTGTTTTGTTAACAGATTACTGGTTTGAGCAATTATCAGTGCTGGTGTTTTTTGAGCTGTTGTTGTTGCTCAATATCAATGAAAATCAAACCGTTAACCCAATTCTCACATGAATTTTGACACACCTCAAATAACGGTTTTAATGCCTGCCTATAATGCAGGTAAATACATAGCCGATGCTATCCGGTCGGTACTGGAACAATCATTTACCGATTTTGAACTGCTGATTGTTAATGATGGCTCAACAGATGATACCGCTGATGTGATCAACTCCTTTACCGATCCCCGCATAGTGATGATACACCAGGATAACAAAGGTGTATCACTAGCCCTGAATACCGGGTTAAAATACGCTCGTGCCCCTTACATAGCCCGGTTTGATGCCGATGATGTGTGCCATCCGGAGCGCTTACAATTACAGTATGATTTTATGGTCAACAATCCCGATTACAGCATTATAGGCTCCGCTGCCGACTATATGGATATGGAGGGGACTTATCTTTTTACCTCCACCCCACCGGCGTTCTGCGACGAAGATATTCAGCAATTGGCGCCCTCGGTTTGCCCGTTTATGCACCCCACTGTGTTCTATAAAAAAGAGGTGATTGTAAAAGCAGGCGGCTATAATGAATATGCTTATACGTATGAGGATCATTTTTTATGGGTAAGCATCCTGAAAGATCAAAAGGCCTGCAACTTTCCGCAAGCGTTGATCAAGCACAGACTAAACCCGGAATCCATCACCATCGATGAAAAATGGCGGCCGCGAAAATTCATCAAAATAAAATACAGCACCCTCAAAAGCAGGGTTGTTACCGCTGATGAAGGTGCTCAGCTAACCGCCATGGGGCAAAAACAGCAACTGCGCCGGGTTAAGCACGGTGCCTATTATGCCTTGTGCGCCAAAAAATTACTGGTCAACAATTATCATCCGCAAAAGGCAAGGGTTCATGTAGCCAAGGCCATTAGCGTATCGCCTTTACGGCTGGACAATTACCTGTTATACACCATCAGTTTTTTGCCCGAAAAATTCATCATGTGGTTGCATAAATTAAATTCAGGGAGGCTGGCACAATGATCAAGGTAGCATTTATAACCCGGTCTACCATATATACCGTGCCCGGTGGCGATACCATCCAGGCGGTACAAACGGCGCGTCACTTAACAGAAATGGGTATTACGGCCGATATCAGGCTGGCTAATGAAAGTATCCATTACAATCATTACGATCTGCTGCATTTCTTTAATCTTACCCGCCCGGCAGATATCCTGTATCATAGCCAAAAAGCCGGGAAGCCTTATGTGGTATCTACCATTTTGTGTAATTACGGCGAGTATGATAAATACCACCGCAAAGGCATGGGCAGGCTGCTGCGCTACCTTTCGACTGATACAATCGAGTATATAAAATCCATAGCCCGTTACCTGCTGGGGCGCGATAGTCTGGCAAGTTTATCGTATACCTGGCTTGGGCAGCGTAAAAGCATCAAGAATATACTGAGCCGGGCGGCCATGATACTGCCCAATTCGGAGTCGGAATATAACCGGGTGATCGAATCTTACGAACGCAAAGTAAAACACCTGGTGGTACCTAACGGAGCCGATCAGAATATGTTTCAGTACGACCCGGAGATCAAAAAGGATGAGAAGCTGGTGATATGCGCCGCTCGAATTGAGGGTATTAAAAATCAGTTAAACCTGATACGGGCATTAAATAATACCCCCTACCGCTTATTGCTCATCGGCACACATGCCCCCAATCAACTGGCGTATTATCAGGAATGCCGTGAAATTGCTGCCGAAAATGTAGGTTTTATTGATCATATCCCCCAGCAGGAACTGGTAAAATATTATCGCCGGGCCAAAGTACATATCCTGCCCAGCTGGTTTGAAACTACCGGACTGAGCTCGATTGAAGCTGCACTGATGGGTTGTAATATCGTTACCAGTGATAAAGGTGATGTGCGCGAATATTTTGCCGACGATGCTTTTTATTGCGACCCATCATCGCCCGAAAGTATACTGGCTGCTGTTGAAAAGGCCAGCACAACCCCTTATAATGAAAATTTAAGGCACCGCATATTAAAACAATACACCTGGAAACAGGCGGCATCACAAACATTAAAAGCATATCAATCAGTATTATAGCCATGAAATTACGCATAGCCATTTTAGGAACCCGGGGCATCCCCAATTATTACGGCGGATTTGAGCATATATCTGAATACGTATCGGCCGGTTTGGTAAAACGCGGGCACTCGGTAACTGTTTACAATTCGCACAACCACCCCTACACCCAGGACAGCTGGAACGGTGTGGAAATAAAACACTGCTACGATCCGGAATACCTGATTGGTACCGCCGGACAATTCATCTATGATATGAACTGCCTGCTGGATGCCACTAAAAATAACTTTGATGTGGTGCTGATTATGGGATATACCAGCAGCTCGGTTTGGGGCAGGTTGTATCCAAAAAATAGTACCATCATCACCAATATGGATCGTATGGAGTGGAAACGGTCGAAATACTCCAAACCGGTACAGCAATTTTTAAAATATGCCGAAAAGCTGGCCGTAAAATACAGTCATTATTATGTGGCCGATTCCAGGGTGATCAAATCATACCTGGCCGATAAGTACAACATCAGCAGTGAATACATCCCCTACGGAGCCGATGTGTACTCGGATCAGGAACGTGAACAGTACGAGTTTAATGAGGCTATGAAAGAAGATTACTTCCTGCTCATGGCGCGTATGGAACCCGAAAATAATATCGAAACCATTTTAGATGGCTTCAACAGAAGCAATTCCAACAGAAAGTTCAAGGTATTAGGCGATACGGGCAACCGCTTTGGCAAATACATCACCAACAAATTTAATAACGACGAGCGCATAGAATTTAAAGGGGCTATTTTTGATACCCCAAAAGTACGATCGCTGCAAAATAACTCCTACCTGTATTTTCATGGGCATAGCGTTGGCGGTACCAATCCGTCCCTGCTGGAAGCTATGGCCAGCGAAGCACTCATCGCCGCGCATAACAACCCCTTCAATAAATCGGTGCTGAGTACCGACGCCTTTTATTTCTCCAATGCAAGTGAAGTACAGGAATTGGTGGAAACCGTGCAGCGGCAGGATCCCGAAAAAAGTATGGTAATGAATAACCTCCATAAGATACAGGATCAGTTTAATTGGGAACGGGTGATTGACCAGTATGAGGAATTTATTGTGGAAAGCTATAAACATGCCAATCATGAAGCAATTGTTGCTTATTAATGATACACCCGCCAACAGGATAAGCTATTACCATGTGCTCTTGCTTATGGCAAGCCTGCCTTTTGATATGTTTTACAGCCATATCATTTTTATTAGTTTTACACTGCATACGCTCATTAACCTGGATAAAAGCAGACTAAAATCACTACGCACCTTTAAATTGCTGGTACTGCCCTCTGTTTTGTTCATTACCATCATTGCCACCATTTATAGCATCAACCCAAAAGCTGCTTTTAATGAGTGGACTTTGCGTATCCCGCTCTTACTGTTCCCGGTTGTATTCCTGCTCAATGGCCTCGATTGGAAAAAATACCGGGAAAACTTGTTGATGGGGTTTTCGCTGGTATGCGCGTTAACGGTTTTTTACCTGTTCACGATGGTTTTGATTACCGTCAGGTTTTATCATATGCCTTTACGCGCTGTTTTCGGTGAAGGGTTTACCAATCATAATTTCTCGGGTCCATTAAAAATTCACGCTACTTTTTTCTCTTTTCAGCTGGTTATCGCATTGGTTTACCTGCTGTCTGTTTTGATCAGGGGAGTAACATCCAAATGGTTAAGAAATATATATATCATCAGTTGCCTTATCCTGATAAGCGGGATGATTCAGTTGAGCTCCAAGTCAATATTGATTATCCTGTTTGTAGCTGTAAATGTGGTACTGCCGCTGTATCTGCTACAGGCAAAACAGCGCCGGCGATACATGATTACCGGATGGTTGATCACCATTATAGGTATCGCCGGTATTTTGAGTATATCTACTTTCAGAGATCGCTACGTAACCTTCCTGAAAGAAGACGTTTCGACGGATAAAACCCTACCCCGGAACTCCGATTCGCGTTTTGAACGCTGGCGGGTTGCTGCCGCGCGAATAAAAGACAGTCCCTTATTAGGGTACGGTTCAGGCTCGGAAGTTAGCCTGCTGAAGGACGATTTTTATAACGCCAAAATGTACAGCTCCTATCTCAACCGACTAAACTCCCACAATCAGTATATCAGTTTCGTTTTGAAATCGGGTATATGGGGATTGGCTGTTTATATACTGACACTGGTTTATGGCTTTAAGATAGCCTTTAAAAGAAAAGATGTGCTATTCATCAGTTTTATGCTGATCATAGCTGTGGTGTCGGTAAGCGAAAACGTACTGGATGTAGATAAAGGTGTGATGTTTTACAGCTTTTTCTTTTCCTTCTTTATGTTCTCTGCTCCTGATTATGAAACCATTATCAATGAGGAGCAAAAAGCCGATGAATATTTAATCCCGCTGGCAACCAAGGTATTGGCTGTTACGTCATAATAGTATACATAAATAAACCGCACCGTGGCAGAGATCAAAAAAAACATATTAGCAACACTGGCTTACTTCGATGTGTTCAACTATCCGCTTACGCGGGAAGAGATAAGTTTGTTTCTGCCCGTTAAATGCGACGCCGTAAGTTTTGATATCGCTATGAGCTGCCTGGTAAGCTGCAGGCTGATTTACCGGTTCGATCGGTTCTACATGCTGAAGAATGACCCATACCTGGTGAAAAGAAGAAACGAAGGGAACCAGAAAGCTGCTGAAATGATCAAAACGGCACGTAAAGTAGGCAATATTCTTATTCGTTTCCCCTATGTGCGTGGTATTGCTATTTCGGGCTCCTTGTCAAAAAATTATGCCGATGCCGAGTCAGACATCGACTTGTTTATTGTTACTGCTCCCAATCGCATGTGGGTGGCCCGTACGCTGATGCACTTTTTAAAGAAACTCACCTTCTTGGTTAATCGTGAACATTACTTCTGCATGAATTATTATATCGATGAACAGCAACTGGAAATTGCCGAAAAGAATATCTACACAGCCACCGAGGTGGTTACCCTGATCCCGATACAGGGTGATACAACTTTTGCCGACTTTTTTACTGCCAATTCCTGGACACGTGATTATCTGCCCAACCACATCATGCGGGTGTCAACGGCCAAACCTTTAAGCAGATTGCCGCTAAAAAGTCTCGTTGAATGGTTATTGAACAATCGCCTGGGTGAGTTATTGGACAACAAGCTCATGAGGATAACGGCCAGTCGCTGGGAGCAGAAAACCCGCGAGAAAAGATTAAACGATCATGGTATGCTGCTGGCCATGGCAACCGGTAAGCATTACGCCAAACCAGATCCAAAGAATTTTCAAATTAGTTTGATTAGTCGCTACGAAACAAGGATAGCGCAGTTGCTGGTAGAAAACCAGCATAGCGTAGCGAACTGATAGAATTAAATAACTATTATGTCATTGCGAGGTACGAAGCAATCTCCCCTGCAGTCGCTCGGCTCCAGCCGAGTGACTATTATTGCCCGGCCTCCGGCCGCTGTAAAGCATAACTTCATTTGACTCGCAGGCCAGAGGCCTGCAAATAGTCGTCACTCGGCTGGAGCCGAGCGACTGCGGGATTGTTTGTAAAATTAATAGGAATTAATACTTCCGAATAGTTTTGTTACTTCTTCTCTAACGAAATAATAAAATAATCGCCCATGTATTTCCAGGGCCAGCGGCTTTTTAATTTATCCTCTTTATTTTTCAGGAATTGGTAAGTTTTGGGATGCTTTTCGGCAAAGCCTTCTATGTAGGATGGTGGTACGATAGTGCAAAGTCCCTCCATGTGTGATACTTTATATGATTGTTGTAATGTTTTGATAATGAATGATGAATTGTAATACCAGCACTTAAAATAAGTACCCTCAATATGTGCGGTACGTCCCTTGCCGCTAAAAAACCTGCGGAAGGCGGTTTTGAATTTGCCTTTAAAAACCAGCAGGGTTTCCCACAGGCAAAAGCCGGGGATAACCACCAGGGTTACTTTACCGCCGGGCTTTAAAAGCTGGTCAAAGGATAAAAGAACTTTGTCCAGCTCGCCGGTGCAATTGAGACCGCCAAAATTGGAGAATATGTGGTCAAATGGTCCCTGGTTTTGCAGTTGGCCTAATTGAGTAAAAGAGCAAATTTCTGTGCTGATCTGGTCGCGGTAAGCTTCTGTTTTTTGGCGCAGCACCTGCTGCATTCCGGTTGATATATCGGTAGCATGTACCCGGTGACCATTTTTGGCAAAGAACAAGGCATCCTCACCGGTGCCGCTGTTAAGCTCCAGGATACTGCTGTTGGGCGCCAGGTATTGCAAAACATGCTGCCGTACCCTCGCCCGTTTATAGTTAACAATGGTATTGGTAGAGTAGATGTCATCAAAAATAACCGACTGTCGGCTAAATGCGGTCGAGGCGTCGGTTTCGTTAGTACTTGTTATGCTGATCCCACTTATCATGATGCTTTTTCCAGTTGATTGAGTTTAAATCGCTCTATCATCATAGCAGGCGCATGGTATAATACGGATGCTGCTTTGCGGATGCGTTTTACGCTCGGTTTAAAGGGATTGCTCAACAGCTGCACCAGACTATGTTTAGCCAGATGCGCGTGATAGTTCTGATGTACGTATTTATGCAACTGTTTGTAGTATGCTGGTTTAAAAGTATTGCTGAACATCAACGCCATCTCGTCAGAGTCGGTCCAGTTGGTTTTTTGCTCCAGATCGGCCTTTACTTTTTCGTAAAATAAGGTACCAGGTAAGGGGTATGAAACCGAGATGCCAATTTCATAGGGTAACAGGTTATTGATCATTCGGATGGTATGCCTGATATCATCCTTTGTTTCGCCCGGATAGCCAAATTGTATAAAAAAGGATGGTTTGATGCCATGCTTTTTCATCATTTGGGTAGCGGTGTATATCTGCTGTATGGTAGTGCCCTTATCCATGGCATCCAATATTTTTTGCGATCCGCTTTCCGCGCCTATCCAGATATTATCACAGCCCGATGCTGCTAAAGCTTCTACCGTTTCATCTTCCAGCAGCAGATCGGCCCGGGATTGCAATTTGTATCTGAATTGCAGGCCTTCCTGCTTTACCAGTTTGGCAAATTCAACTACCCAGCCGGGTTTTAAGCCAAAAATATCATCACAAAACCAGATATGATCCATGTTGAACATCTCTTTTATCAGCTTCAGTTCCATGATCACATTCTCCGGACTGCGGGAATTGTAGCGGTTGCCATAAATAGGTTTGGCGCACCAGTTACATTTAAAAGGGCAACCACGCGTGGTACCCACATTGAGCGAAAAGTAACCTTTATGTTGCAGCCAGCTTTCACGATATGGAGCGATGTTAACCAGGTCCCAGGCGGGTAAAGGCAAACTATCCAGATCCTTAAGCACCGGGCGACCCAGTGTTTTAACCGGGACGTTATCCTGCAGATAAGCAAGGCCTTGTATATGAGAAAAATCTTCTCCTTTTTTTATCGTAGTAACCAGTTCCAGTAAAGTTTGTTCTGCTTCGCCGATGATCACAAAGTCGGCACCTTCGGCCAGATATTCTTTGAAACGATCGGTTGAATCGGAACTGGCAATAATGACGGTACAGCCGCGCTCTTTGGCCAGTTTGCACATGGCAAAAGCAGCCTCGCGCATATTGGTGAGGCACATTTTGGTGAGATAATTAAAACCATCATCATAGATCACAAAAAAGCCTGGACGGGTTTTATCCAGCAGATTGGTGATCTCCAGGGGGGTATGGCTGAACATGGTATCAAAAAGCGATACCTGGTAATTGTTTTGCCGCATCAATGAGGCTGCGTACAAGGTGCCTAACGGCGGATATGGCTGCCCCTGTGCCCATTGTTTGGGGTCGAAACGCAAAAAATAGGAATGCGTAAAAAGTATATGATTTAACTGTTCCATAGGTTAAGCGACACGGGTTAACGGCGACAGGTTAAGCGAGCAAACGCATTTTACACAGGTTGGGTGCCCCGAGGTATCCAATGCCTTGCGGAAAGCGATAGCTTCGTCGCTGTTGATGATCTGTTTGAGCGGGGTATCCCTGATATTGCCCATGGTTTCCATAAAAAAGCATGGGCGTACAGCGCCGTCGGCTTCTACAACTGTAGATACCCAGGGCGCATTGCATTTTTTAAAAGGGAAATCATTCAAGCCATAAAAAGCGGCGTAATAATGATAAATATCCCTGATCTTCTCGCGGCTTTCGGCAATAAAACGGTTATCAAACTCGGATGCGTATTCGATCATCAGGTAATTGACTACTTCATTCAATTCGGGAAGTTCACGCTCTGCTATCCGTATTTCATCCTGCCGGGGTTCTTCCCAGGCCTGCTGACGGTTAAAGGCGTGACTGCTTACATCGGCGGGCAAAAAGCTCACCTGGTCGAGCCCCATCTTTTTTGATTCGGCAATAATAGCCGGCCAGTTACGATAATTGAGCCGGTGTATCACCGTACGACCGGTAATACGATAGGCCGGGTTTATTTTTTTGATATACTCCACCCCTTCCTTAAGTTTCCGAAAAGCGTTGGGAATGTTCCGGATGGCATCATGCAAGGGCTCATCACCATCTAAGGATACAATCAGATCGTCAACCCAGGTCAACAATTGTTCTGCATTGCTTTTTATGGATAGACCGGTGGTCAATAACGTTACTTTAATACCGGCATTTTTAAGGATGCGGCACAGCGCAAAGAAATTGGTATTTAGTAAAGCCTCGCCGCCAGACATGAGCACTTGCTTGGTGCCCAGTTGTTTTAGGGATACCAATAAACCGCTGATATCCGCTTCGGTCAGTTGTTTCAGGTTCTTGTTATCCTTCCAAATGTCACACATCACGCAACGGCAGTTACAGGCGCTGTGCGGCATTAATATCACAATGGGTAATACTGATATCCGGTGCGTTTGCAATGTGCGGTAACGCTTAAAAGTATGATATAACGACTGACCTGGCATAACTAAAATCTTAAACACAATTAAAAACCCTGGATCTCCGGCTGGCGGTATTTCCAGAACCTTTGCAGCAACTTTATTTCGTATGGATACTTGTACAGGTTGGTTTTGTAACGCAGGGTTGAGAGTAATTTGATCGACTTTCTCTTGAGCTCGTTCAGTCTGATATCTGTAACAGTAGGATAAACGCCGTTTAATACGGTTTCAAAATTTCGGATTTTATCTATCATCTCCGGTTTTATCCAGGGGGTTAAAGGATTTTTGCGCAGGTCGAAGCTTTCCCAGGCCGGACTTATCCAGTCTTCCAGTATTTGAGGGTATGCAAAACCCGACTCCAACACTTGCTTATACAATTCAGATCCCTCTGTGGGCACCGGCGTATAGGTATAAATAACTATCTCTGTTTTAGGGTTAACGGCCTTTACCTGTTTAATAAAATTGATCTCGAAATCTATTTGTTTCTGCACTTTCTCGGGCGTTGCCGCCGGTGTGCCTAATACAAAGGAATATTCGGGTATGATGTCAAACTTTTTTAATCGCTCCGCAAACCGTATGATCTGTTCGCCGGTTTGGGTACCACCTTTATCCATCTGTTCCAGGATCTCGTTATTGCCGCTTTCGGCGCCAAAGAAAATACATTTACAGCCCGATTCCCGGATAATCTCCAGCGAGGAGTCTTTAAACTTATCCATGGTATCGATACGTGCCATGCCCCACCAGGTCATGTTTTCGGGTTTGATGAGTTTGGAAAAATCTACCGCGCGTTTTTCGGATACAAAAAAGTTATTGTCGTGAAACTCAATGGCATCGGCGCCCCATTTATCTTTAATGTATTTCACATCCTTATAAACCGTTTGTGCCGATTTGGCTTTCCAGCGTGCCTCGTAAATAGGCACCACCGCGCAAAAGGAGCAGGTAAAGGGGCAACCTATGCTGGAATGATAAGCCAGTGTATGCTCGCCTAAATAGGTTTTACCCAGGAATTTAGGTATGGGATAAAAATTGTTCAGCTTATCGTAAGGTAATGGTGGCAGTGAATCCTGATCAAGCAGGTCTTCTTTGATGGTTTTGGTTATTTTACCATCGGCTTTGTAGATCAGGTTTTTGATAAACTCGTATGGTTTACTGTTCTCCAGGGCATCTATCAGCAAAGGAAAAGCATTATCACCCGGACCGTTGATAATGAAATCAACATACTTGGAATCCAATACTACTTTGGGCTGATTGGAGGGGAAATATCCTCCCCAGATCATGGTAGTATAGGGGTACTTTATTTTGATGGCTTTGGCTATTTCAATGGCTTGTTTTAACTGCGGGCCAGGCATCACGGTGAAACCCAGGTAACCGTATTCTCCGGTGCGTAAATAGCTTTCTATTTTCTCCATCGGGTCGGCTTCACAATTGCCGTCAACAATGGCCCATTCATATTTTCCTTCTATAGAGGCCGCGATATTGAGGATGGAATTGGGTATACGGTATTTGGCTATAGCGCTTCTGGGGTTAAATAGTATTACCTTATTAATTTTTGCCATACAGATTTATTCTTGACGCATGAATATTTAAAAACTGGTCATTTAATTTTAATGATAAGCGATGGGCTTTTACACCCACCGCTTACACAACCCTAAATCATAAAATTATAACCGTTCATTATACAATACGCTGGGTATTGGGTAGTGGTTGCCTGGGTAAGTAATAAAAAAGCACGGGCAACCTAAGGCCTGTTTGTACCGTAATGTTATAAAGATGAAAACCATGCTGGCAACCATAAAAAATTATTTACAAAAGAAAAGATCATTGGCCACAGTAGCAGAAAAAAGCGCGGTAGACGCCTATGATATCTGGTCCGGGAGCTATGACAGTCAGCCCGATAACCTCATGCTGCATTTGGATGGTCAGCTATTTGAACGGCTCATCAGCAAGGTTGATATCAAAAATAAACAGGTAGCTGATATTGGCTGCGGCACCGGCCGGCACTGGTCGCTGCTGCTTAGTAAAGAGCCCGGTGCCTTAACCGGTTTTGATGTATCTGGCGGGATGCTTAAAAAACTTAACGAAAAATATCCGCAGGCGCATACCCACATGATCACCGATAATTTGTTTTCGGTGATCCCTGATGAAACTTATGACGTGATCATATCTACCCTTACCGTAGCCCATATTGAGGATATTGAAGAAGCCATGCAAGCCTGGAGTCGTTTGTTAAAAAGCGGAGGTGAGCTCATCATTACCGATTTTCATCCGCATATACTGGCATCCGGTGGCAAACGGACATTTAAACATAATAACGCCGTAATGGCTGTGCGCAACTATGTGCATCCCATCTACACTATTAAAGACGCTTTGCTCCGGAATAATTTTCAATTGCTTTTACAGAAAGAGATCAAAATAGATGAAACCATGAAGCCTTTTTATGAAAAACAAAATGCCTTGCATGTATACGAAAAGTATAAAGGTTTCCCGGTGATTTATGGTATTCATTTAAAAAAAGAATAATGATACTCCAGGGGCTGCGAATGGCCGATGGCGGGCAAATTGTAAACGTCAGGATCAATAAAGGCAAAATTGAGGAGGTAACACCTGTGTCAATTACCGGAGATGCTCCTGATTTGCAATTTGACGGTGCCCTTGTATTTCCAGGATTGATCAATTCGCACGATCATCTTGATTTTAACCTTTTTCCGCAATTGGGTAACCGTACCTATAAAAACTATACCGAATGGGGCGCGTATATCCATCAACAATATAAGCCCGAGATAAACCATGTACTGCGGGTGCCCGCTCCGCTGCGTATTAGCTGGGGCATATATAAAAATCTGCTTTGCGGCGTTACCACCGTGGTTAATCATGGCGAACGCTTGCCCCTTGATAATGCCTTGATCAATGTTTTTGAAGAAACACAGGATCTGCACTCCGTAGGATTTGAAAAACTCTGGCGACTGAAACTAAACAACCCATTAAAGCGACATTTGCCCGTGGTGATACATACCGGCGAGGGTACAGATGAAACCGCTTCGACAGAAATTGATAGCCTTATCCGCTGGAATAAAGGGCACCGGTCTTTAATTGGTATCCATGCCGTAGCTATGACGGCGAAACAAGCGGCAAATTTTAAAGGCATTGTCTGGTGCCCGGAGTCCAACTATTATTTGTTGAATAAAACGGCCCCCATCAATCAGTTAAAACTGCATGCCGCTATTTTATTCGGCACCGATTCCACCCTTACCGGTAACTGGAACATCTGGGATCATATCGCCATGGCCCGCAAAACAGGTTTGCTTACCGACGAGGAATTATTTCATTCCCTGAATAATAATGCGGCAAAAATATGGCAGATGAACACCGGTGAAATCAGCTCAGGAGAAAATGCCGACCTGGTAATTGCCCGCATAAAAGATGGTACATCCGCGCTTGATTCTTTCTACAATCTTAACGCTGCCCGTTTGCTTCTGGTGATGCATAAGGGTAATATTCGCCTGTTTGACCAGGAATTATTACAGCAACTGGCACCCGTGTTAAAGGGGGGCGGGTTTAGTTTGATCAGGATAGAAAATACTTACAAATATGTGGAAGGTAACCTGGGTGAGCTGATAGAACAGATTCATGCCTATCTGCCCGAATTTAATTTCCCGTTTGAATTTATGGATCATCAAATATTTTAAAAGGTGAGTAAAAGTGATATAAAGAAAAGTGGGGATGTCACCCTGAGCTTCGTCGAAGGGTTGAGCGCAGAGGCTTACCCGCCATGCTTCGACAGAGCTCAGCATGACACCCCTTTATACTTAAAAAGCACAAGTATTTTAAAAAGTGATAAAGCTGGTTGATCTTACATATTACGCGCATCTCAACTATGCTCATGCCGCCCAGGTTACGGAGAAACATTCCCCTGCCCTGGCCTTTGCGCCTTACCTTATCCATAAGATCGACTTTTGCTTTGTTAAACACGCTGCTTTTGAAGAGCATGTGGTCATGGATGGTGTTCCCTATCATTTTTTTAAAGGCCGTAACCGCTTTTGGTCCATCACGCTAAAAACACATCGGTTCATCAAAAAGCTAAAGCCTGATATTATATTGGTACAGGGGTTCATCTTTCCGCTGCAGGTTATTTTCCTGCGATTGTTTTGTGGCAAAAGTTTCAAAATTATGATCCAGCATCACGGCGGGCTGCCCTTTAGCGGTATCAAGGGCTGGTTGCAAAAAATAGCCTGTAGTTTTGCCGATGCCTTTATTTTCACCGCTGCCGGTAATGCTGGAGCATGGAAAAGGAGAAACATCATCAAACAGGATGCCCCCATATTTGAATTGCTGGAGGCCTCCACTAACTTTAAACAACAAGACAAGCAAATAAGTAAAACCCGTACCCAAATGACGGGCGAAATCAATCTTTTATGGGTGGGCAGGTTAAACGCCAATAAAGATCCCATGGCCGTTCTGTTAGCTTTTATGCAGTACCTGAAGATAAAACCTACAGCCAAATTATACATGATCTACCAAAGTGAAGATATGATTAATGAGGTAATGGCATTGTTTGCTTCCAGCAAACCGCTGGCAAACGCGGTGGTGTTGGTGGGCCGGGTTGCTAATGAAGAGTTACCGTATTGGTATAGCGCCGCTGATTTTTATATCTCGGGCAGTCATAAAGAAGGCAGTGGTTATGCTTTGCTGGAGGCTATGGCCTGCGGTTGTGTTCCGCTGGTTACCAATATCCCTCCTTATCAAAAAATAACCGGCAATGGCTGGTGTGGTTTTTTATACCCTCCCGGCGACGTAAATGCGCTGGCCAGATTGCTTTATTCTGTAAGTAACGTAGATCGAAAAAAGCTATCTGATGATGTGCTGATTTATTTTCATCAACATCTCACTTTTAAAAATATTGCTGATGATCTGGTGCGCATTTGTGAGCAGATTATGACGCCCATTCAAGCGAAGGATGCTTGAACTGGCGAGGCTTTTTTTAGTGTTGTTATCCTGAGGAACGAAGGATCTAACCTACGATTGAAAAGTTCAATAATAGATGTTTCACTGCGTTCAACATGACAAAATAGTTTCCCTACCCTCTTTCCGCCGCAGGCGAAGAGAGGGTGGTCCAGCGAAGCGTAGACCGGGTGAGTCGGCTTTGCGAGAGGAGCTTTATAGGATGGTTTACATGTAAACCCACTTTTTGTTGAGTTTAATTATTTAATTGTTTGATTAATAGTTTTTTATGTAAATATTAACCGTAAAAAGTGTAAACCATGTAAACCCACTTTTTATCATTTTTAGTTAGGAAAGAAATTAACACCCAAATAAAGCCGCAACCTTATTGGCAATGGTTTCCACAGGATAAGCCAGTACCGGCTCATGCAGCAAATTAGGGTCGTGAAGCAGTTCTTTAATTATCCCCGGTATATTTTCAACATTAGCGGGTATATGATGCTGTGGCGGGTGCAAATCCATTCCCTTAACCAGGCTTACCACATGGCAGCCTGCATACAAACCTTCACTTAAAACGGTACTGTAGCCTTCGTAGGCCGATGTGTGCAGCAGTATTTTGGAGCGTTGCATCAGCGCCAAAACTTCCGGGTGTGATAGCTCGCCTTTTAGTGCGATATGATCGTCCAGTTTTAACTTGCTGATCTGTTTTTGAAGATTCTCCATCTCTGGTCCCTTCCCGCATATCACCGCCTTCAAATGCGGAAACTCGTTGATAAGACTTTTAATTACCTGGATGAACAGATTGTATTGCTTCAATGGTATCAGCGATCCTACCCCTATAATATCAATATTTCTGTTGGCAGGTAGTTCTCCAAAAAGCGAAGTGTCAATACCCGTAGGGATAGTGTGTCTGGGTTTTATATGATAATTGATGCTGAATTCCCTGGCCAAAAAATCGGATATGGCTATTATTTCGTCGGCATGGGGCTTTACTTGTTTTACATAATGGTTACCTGCTTTGGCGTCCTGACCAAGCAGCCAGGTATACTGTGATAAGCCGTACTTTTTGGCAAAGCGCTTACCCATGTAGGCGGCCTCACCCATCCAAAAGCTTAAGAGGCCTATCAATTCATATCGGCTGTGCAGTTGTTTAAGCGTTTGCCATACACGGCGCCAGGTAATTAAGCGATATAATTGCCCTTTGCCTTTACCCGCCAGTGCTATCACTTCAACGCCATTCCAATCATATCGTGCGGCTTTAAACGGGTATTGAAAACTGACAACCACAATATGCAGCCCGGGTTTATTTTGCTTTAACCCTTTTACAAATACCTGCATAGACGGTATGCAGGTAGTATCGTTTTCGTCAGCCGGGAAACCGGGGCTTAATATTACTATGGTCTTTTTTTTGGTCATTCCAGCGTTATCAGTTTGTTGCAATAGGCCAGGCTTGCCGTATTATGGGTAATAAAAAGGATGATTTTACCCAAAGCCGCCAAGCGTTGCAATTGTATTAAAATAGCTTCCTCCGCCTGTTGGTCCATTTCGCCAAACGGTTCATCCAGTATCAGCACATCAAAATCATGGTAAAGCGCCCGGGCAAGCAGAATACGCTGACGCTGCCCACCACTCAGGTTTTTGCCATTTTCCCTGATCACCCGGTGCAATCCTTCGGCATTACCGTTTAGTAATTGATTCAATCCACATATGGCAATAGCTTCGGCCAGTTTTTCATGGTCGCTTTCCTCATCGCTTAGCGTAATGTTTTTGAGGATAGTATCATGAATAAAATAGCCCTGTTGCTTCACATAAGCTATCCTGTTCCAGTACAGCCTGCGGCTTGCATTATCCGTCGACTGATTATTGACCAGTATATCACCGGCATCAGGCACCAAAAAACCTAATAGTAGGTTAATGAGCGTGGTTTTGCCCCTGCCGGATACAGCTGATATTCCTGCCAGATCGCCCTTATGGATGTTAAAACTGCTATTTGTTAGAATCTGATGATCCTTATACCGGAAGCTGATATTATTGAATTGGATGGAGGTGACAGCCTCGGCCTCACCCCGGCCCTCTCCAAGGGAGAGGGAGTCACAGCCGATAAAGCCGCCAAATGAAGTCCTCTCCTTTGGAGAGGATTTAGGTGAGGCTTTCAGCAGATCATTCAGCGTAAATTCATAGGTTTTAATCTGCCCGGTGCTATTGAGTATTTTGATAATACCGGGGATGATCTTGTACGCAGCGGCCATAAAAACACCAATGGTGAGCAGATCAATTACGGGTTCGGTGGTCCAGTATTTATTGATGAGCACCAATATAAAAAAGCCTAATACCGCGAATATCTCCACCAGGCGCGATGGCAAAGCCTGCAAGGTTTGTTGCCCGGCCAGGTTATCATTGAGTTGTTGCTGATAGTTATGATAGCGGTTGGTGAAAAAGACGCTTTTGTTATAAATATTGCTCTCCACAAACCCGGCTAATGACTCCTGTAAGTGCTGGATGGTTTTTTCGCTGGCTTGTTTGGTATTCGCCCTGATTCGTTTCGATCGTTTCCGGATAAACCAGGCCAGTAAAATTACCGGGGGCAACAATAACAGCAGCAATAATAAAAATAGTATTGGCTGATAGATGAGTATGGCCCAAACAGTAAACAGGATAAGTATCCCTTGCGAAATAACCTGCTGTACGTTAGTAAGTATGTAATGACTAAATTCAATAGGCTGTTGACTGATCTGCCGGATATGGATAGAAGAATCGACATTTACAAAATTCAGGTAATCGCTTTTCAGGTAATGGATAATATTCTTTTTTGATAATCTCGAAGCAACCCCATAAAAAAAATGGTGCTGAAAACGCATGATGAGGTAGCCCAGCCAGTTTTTAAAACAAAAAAGAACCAGGAATACGCTGATGAGCAGCAGGGAGTTTTTGTTGAACCAGCTTGAGGGAAAAAAAGCAAAACTCGTATTGATAGTTTTGGTTGAAGTGTAAATACCGATCACCAGTAGCAGTATTCCCAAAAAAGCGATATCAAGCACACTGATCAGCAGATCGAGCAGGATGAGTTTGCCCAATTGCCTTTTCTCCTGCCTATTCAGCAGCGTTAAAATGCCTTTTATAATATGCTTCATGCGGATATGAGAGCCAGGAATCAAGAGTCAAGAATCATGAAAAATGGTGTGGCTATTTTTATCTTGATTCTTGACTCTTATATCTTGCCTCTTCTCACATTCATTACGGGCCAAAAAGCTGAATGGTTGCCCACTATAAAGCAAAAAAGCCCGGTAGTTTAAACTGCCGGGCTTTTGATATAAGATCGAAAAAACTTAGTTGTTCAGTTTGATCTCTACGCGGCGGTTTAAAACCCTGCCGTCTTCAGTGCTGTTGTCTGCAATTGGTTTGCTTTCGCCATAACCTTTTACAGTTAGGTTATCGCCGTTAATACCGCTGTTTACCAGGTATAATTTTACCGAATTAGCTCTTTCAACAGATAATTCCATGTTGTGTTCAGGCGTACCTTCTGATGAAGCGTTTCCGTTCAATACAAATTTTACGGTTTGATCTTTCTTCATCTCGGCAGCAGCCTGGTCAAGTGTTTGGTAAGAAGATGTTCTTAGTACAGCCGAGTTAAACTCAAACTGGATATTGTTAAAGTTATAGTTTGGTTTTGCCGGTGGCGGCGGAGGTGTTTCTTTTGGTGCAGGTTTTGGAGCCGGAGCCGGTTGTGGCTTTGGCGCATAAGTTTGTTCGTTTTCAACCGGTACAGGTTTTTGAACCAGTTTTTTTGATTTACACGAAATTACGGTGATAGCGGCTAACGCAAAGATTAAAGTAAAAAAGGGTGTTTTTAAAGCTTTCATAGCTAAGTTTTGTTTTTTTGTAAACATAAAAAATATTCGTGATTTCAACCTCAATTGAGTATAATCCATGGTCAAATAAAGCGAATATTCCTATTAAATCAGGCCACAGCGGTTAACTCTATTACCGATGTGCCCTGATTGAACGGGAATTTTGCAGCATAAGTATTCAGAAAGTTCAATTAGATGATGAGAAAATAGATTATCCGGGTTGCTGTAATGATCTTGGCTGCGCTTAGGTATTACGCCCAATATTGCGTATATTTGTACATACACCAGCCCGGTTTTTCTGATCAAAAAGGAAAACCGGGCTGTTTAGTTAAGGGAAAATACAGTCCAAAAAACGACTGTTTGGTGTCTAATAAGTTTAATATGAGTAAATTAATACTTTTTAAAGTTTTTAAAACGCATCAAAACCAGGTTGAAATTTGTTAAAAAGTGTTAAAATGAAGGTTTTTAGATCAATTTTGAGCCGTTTTTACCTCGTTTTTGATCAGAAAAGTGTTAAAATTTAAGGTTTAAAAAGTTTTTGTACAGGCTGTGTCAAATTTTGTTAGCCAATAGGTATCCCGTTTAAATATGTATTTATTTGCGATATCGAATTGAAAAATCCATGCACAACTCATTACAAAACGATCTGGATAATCTGGACTATCTATTATCCTTAACTAAAGATAAGGCAGCAGCCTACCTTACCGAAATAAACGATAAGCCCGTAAGTATCAATAACGTTCAGGGGGCAATTCCTATCAATCTTCCTGAAAATGGGATTGGTTTGGAGGATACCATAAAAGCTTTTTACGAACAGCACCAGGATAAGATAGTAGCAGCATCCGGTCCACGGTATTGGGGATTTGTAGTGGGTGGCACCACTCCTGCCGCTATTGCCGGCGATTGGCTTAGCGCCGTGTTTGATCAGAACCCACAGGGTATCAATGGCGCGGGAGATGTCTCTGCCAATATTGAACTGCAAACTATTAGCTGGCTTACTCAATTGTTTGGTTTGCCTTCCTACTTTAAAGGTGGTTTTGTAACGGGTGCTACCATGTCAAACTTTACCTGTCTGGCCATTGCCCGTCAATGGGCTGGTAAACAAAAAGGCATTGATATCGCCCGTGAGGGTATCAAAACAGAGATCAGGATACTGACAGCTACTCCGCATTCATCAGCCATTAAATCATTGGCTATGCTGGGTTTGGGTAGCAGCAATATCATTGCCATAAAAACCGCGGAGGGTAACCGGGAAGCCATAGATACGGCTGATCTGGAAGTTAAATTGCAGGAGAATAAGGATTTTCCGGTAATTGTGATCAGCAGTGCTGGTACGGTTAATACCGTAGATTTTGATGATATGCAAGCTATTGCCAACTTACAAAAACAGTATACTTTTTACTGGCACATCGATGCGGCTTTTGGCGCTTTCGCGGCTTGTTCTGAAAAGTATAGTCACTTATTAAA